>ENA-UOOK01002856-UOOK01002856.1-fermentation-metagenome-genome-assembly--contig:-NODE-2856-length-20468-cov-9.847842_pt1 | contig 20468 bp, 15 predicted proteins | sample MGYA00245777_ERZ724023 | MGnify/ENA primary metagenome ERZ724023 (study PRJEB28704, sample SAMN03018312) | fermentation metagenome | biome: anthropogenic terrestrial biome; feature: soil; material...
AATGGAAAAATTTTGCTCAAAAAATATTTTTTTATCAATAGGCTGAATAGTTACCAATAAACATTTCTGTTTATTCATAACTTATGTTTTCATACTTTTAATCTATAATTTATTAAAAATCGTTTTCTTTATACTTGCATTCATCCCAGCTGTTTTATATATGATACTTGCACTGGATAAATATTTATACTAAGTTCGAAGTAGTTATAGTTATGCAAAAATGTAAAAAATTTTCAAATATGTAAACCTCTATAAATTTTGATAGTTGATTCGGGAAAAAGTCTTTCAACAGTTCCATTTACCAAAATATATTGAATGACGTTGATTTTTTCTAAAAGTTGAATTGATGAACCGGTAAATTATGGATTCAGGCTGCAGATAATTATGGCGATAGAGTTGTTGAATCGGACGTTAAAAATCTTTTTTTTTACAGGCTTCTTTATACTTACATACGTTCCTGTTGCTTTGTGCATGACACCTGCACCAGTAGTCTACGTTGCGGGAGATGGCAGCGGTGATTTCAATTGTTCTGGAGATAACGATCAGATACAGATTAATGAGGCCCTTACATACGTTACCAAAAATGCGGGATATACAACAGTTCACCTCAAGGGGCCTTTCACATATATCATAGATGATACTCTTCAGATTGGCAGCAACACAATTCTTGAAGGAGATTCTAATGCAACAATAAAGCTTGTCAATAATGCTGGCTGGTCATCAGATAAACCAATGATTAAGGAAAGAAGCTCAGGTAGTCACGATATTACCATACGCGGTTTCACCATTGATGGAAACCGGGAAGGAAATACAAATGTGGTTAGCGGAGATGGCTATTACAATCTTATCTACCTGAGTGATTGTCAGAACATAAGTGTATATAATATGTATATGACCAATAACCACGGAGATGGTTTAAGGACTACCAATTGTTCTAACATAAAATTACATGATAATGAGGCATACTTGTTGGGACATGATGTTTTATACGCCGTTATCTGTTCAGATGTGGAAGCCTACAACAACACAATTACCTGCAGAACGAACAGCGGACTGAGATTATATAATACAAATCATGCAAGTTTTTACAATAACATTATTACTTCTAAAGGTTCCGGAGGTGCAGGTATTGAAATCCAGAAGGACGGACTGGATTCTGCAATGGACGATATTGAGATTTATAATAACGTAATACATAATACTGCGCTTTCAGGAATTCTGGTTTTCGGATCAGGAAATTATTCCACTTCCTCAGCAAATGTCCACATCCACCATAATCAGATTTATGATACTGGAGCTAATTCAAACAATGAATTAACAGGTGGAATCTTCTCAGAAGGATTCAGTGTACTCATTGAAAACAACGTGATTGATGGGGCATACGGGTACGGTATTGTGCAGGATGATACCTATTATTTGTCTCTGAAAGGTTCAGGATATGTGGTTACAGTAAAAAATAACATAATAACAAATACTCGCACAATATCAAACGGAAAAAATGGATATGGAATATGTAATCTGCTTACAGGCACACACTCTTTTGTCCTCCAGAACAACTCTTTCTATAACAACGCAGGAGGTGACTATTCAGGTGTTGAGGCATCACCCTGGGATATAACAGTAGATCCTCAGTACGCAGATAGGGATAAACACGACTATCACCTGAAGTCAAAAGTAGGCCGCTGGAATGGGAGCAGTTGGGTAAAAGACAATATCAGCTCCTCGTGCATCGATGCGGGAGATCCTTTATCTGATTATTCTAACGAACCTGAACCCAATGGAAACAGGATCGATATGGGTCCATATGGAAATACGATATATGCCTCAAAATCGGAATCTGAAGTGTTAAATAGTGATGAAAATGACGACGACAGTGGCGATAGTGACAGTAGTGGAAGCAGCCACAGCAGCAGTGGCAGTAGTGGAAGCAGCCACAGCAGCAGTGGCAGTGGTGGCGGTGCGGGAGGTTCTCCCGAACCCGCAAAAAACATTCAAGTAAAGGAACTATCCCAGGTCTTCATTACAAATGGAAAAGAGATAAAGTTTGATTTCCCAAAGAACGCTACCTGCGTTGTATATGTGAGCTTTGATTCAAAGAAGACCGTTGGTAAGACCACAACCATAGCCGAGCAGTTGAAAAATAAATCCACTCTGGTTTCAGGCTTGCCTTCAGACGAAATATATAAGTACTTTAATCTTTGGGTTGGAAATAGTGGGTATGGAGATTCTAATTCGATAGAAAATCCAGTTATATGTTTCAAGGTAGAAAAGGACTGGATAAAGGATAAAGACGTTGACCAGTCCTCTATCACGTTGAACAGGTACAACGACACAAAATGGAACTCGCTTCCAACCAACCTATCAAGAGAAGATGACACTTATCTGTATTTTACAGCCAAAACCCCAGGATTCTCTCCCTTTGCAATAACAGGCCGGGTTACAGCAAAAGAAAATGTAACTGAAATACTGCCCGAACATGACGCTCAGGTTTTTGAACAAAACAATGGGAGTACAGGATCCAAAATTAAAACAGAACCCGAGCAGACAGAAAACACAGTTCTCCATGGGAAAGAAAATATAAGTATACCTGGATTTGAAATGATTTACTGCGTAATCGGACTGCTTGGAGCGTTCCAGAACAAGAGAAGATAAATTCATTTGATTTTTTTAGCTGAATTCACTCAACTGAATTTTGGATAATCTAAAATACCTGATTAGACTAAAACAAAAAGTTAATTTTTTTGAAATTTTGACCCCCAAATACTGTCTTCGGTTGCAAAACAATACCTTTGAACCTGCATCTGAACCTGTAGACTTAAAAGGTAAACCCACTCTCTGAGCAAGCAAAGCTCATTAGATACTGATCCAAAGCGACCGATATGGAAGAATGAAGAATCGAATTAACACATTTGTGACTCTTTTAATATTCCTTATTTTTTTAGCTTCCCTTTTTACAGGAGGGTGCCTTGAGCAAAGTTCCACATTACGTGTGGTTTTGACAGATGAGGCAGCTCTGGAGAAGCTAAAAGAGAACAGATTTGTGGTAATTTCCAACCCTTAATGTTATTTTATGCAATATCTAAATGGATCCGGTTGGAAAATCACTATGTGTGGTATTCAAAGTTGTGCATAAAATTCGTTAACCGATGCCAAAAGGATATTATTTATATAACTGCGCAAGATCTTTTCTTTAGATAATAATTTGAACCGATAAAAAAGCTTTCAAGGTTTCTTTGACAAGGAGAATATTTTTCAGGATACAGGGACAATCTTATATAACTTTTTTATAGTATTCAGGCTCTTCCGAAATTACAGGAAGAATCTCAACCGGTTAGCAGGATAACAAAAAACAGGAACTAAACTTAAATCTCTGTTCTAACAATATGGATAGAAAAGCCGGGCTCTGAAAGAAGTACTCTATTAAATCATATATCTCAACCATGGTAATTTCTTAACCATGGTAATTTCTTAATCATGGTAATTTCTTAATCATGGTAATTTCTTAATCATGGTAATTTCTTAACCTTGACAATTCGAGCTGATTCCTCATGCACCCAAAAACCCAACAAATTCTCAAAACTTTTGAAGAAATTAATAGAATTCCGCGATGTTCGAAACATGAAAAAAATCTTTCCCTCTGGCTAAAGGAGTGGGCAGAATCCATCGGTTTAGAGGTAAAAACCGATGCTGTAAACAACGTCCTCATCAAAGTCCCGGCTACTCCCGGATATGAAGATTCTCCTGTTATTGTACTGCAGGGGCACATGGACATGGTCTGCGAGAAGATCAAGAGCTCGAACCATGACTTTTCCAGGGACCTTATCAGGTGTGTGTATGACGGGGACTGGGTAAAGGGAGACGGGACCTCAATTGGGGCGGATAATGGGATCGCACTTGCCATGGGGCTGGTGCTGGCAGAAGCGGGGAAAAACGGGGATATAGTTCATCCACCTCTGGAACTACTCTTTACGGTTGACGAGGAGACCGGACTGACGGGAGCTATGGAGCTTGAAAAGGGATTTATTGATGGCAGAATTCTGCTGAACCTGGACTCTGAGGATGAAGGAGAATTTGTCATAGGGTGTGCCGGAGGGAAGAATTCACGGATCACGCTGCCGCTTGAGTGGGAAACCTTTGAGTATGGAAAGGGGTGCCGGTTTGGGCTCTTCAAGCTTATGATAGAGGGATTGGAAGGGGGGCATTCCGGATCTGAGATCAACAGGCAGCGGGCTAATGCGGTTCAGCTTTTTGCCAGGGTCTTTTCCGGGCTTCGGGAGCAGGTGGGAAAGGAATATATCAGGCTGGCCTTCCTGAGCGGGGGAAGCATCCATAATGCTATCCCGAATTTTACGGATGCTTTTGTGGCTCTTGATAGGGCGAAATTCGAACAGGCTGAGAATATTGTTTCAGTATTTGGGAAAACTTTCAGGTCCGAATATGTGAAAACCGACCCTGAAATTGTTTTGAGTTTCAGGGAAGTTGAACACGGGGTCGTATTTGAAAGTTCCGGAGGAAAGGTTACCAGAAAGGAAGTCCCTGCAAACCTGGTCTTTTCATCCGGGACTGAAGAGAAGCTAGTAGGGCTGCTCCTCGGACTTCCCCACGGAGTCTACAGGATGTCAGACAGGATTCCGGGGCTTGTGGAGACCTCAAACAACCTTGCAACCGTGCGTACCTGGGAAACAGAGATAAAAATCCTCTTAAGCCAGCGCAGTTCTGTCATGTCCAGGCTGGCAGAAATTACCAAAAAAGTGGGAGCTGTGGCAAAGCTTGCCGGGGCAGAAGTTGAGCACGACGCCGGGTACCCTGCCTGGGAGCCTGATATAGAATCACTTCTGCTTTCAAAATGCAGGCAGGTTTATCTCCAGACATTTGACAAAGAGCCTGAAATTGAAGTCGTGCACGCCGGGCTTGAGTGCGGGATAATAGGCTCAAAATACGAAGGCATGGATATGATTTCCTTTGGCCCTACTATAAAAGACCCTCATTCTCCGGCAGAGAGGGTTTTTATTCCCTCGATTGAAAAGGTCTGGATTTTCCTGGAAAACCTGCTGAAGAGTTACTGCTAACCTTTAATTCATTGGGGCCATATCCCCTGTTTTACCGGATACTGGTCCTGCCGAAAAGCATAAAAGTAAAAATGGAGAGGTAACTTACTTTTCGCTTCTCTCCCCGAATTCATTTTTATTTCAAAGTTCATTATGCCGTAATTGCTTCTTCCTCGGCAAAGGCAGCACGCAGTTTATCTTCTTCTTCCCTGGACAGATTGGAAGCGATGAGTTCAAAATTCATTTCCCTGAAAGCTTCTGCTACCTTGTCCTTTACGGCATCGCTGGTCATCAAGAAGAGGGCTGAGGTGCCTTCTGTAACTTTGCTGCGGACTGACCGGATAAAATCATCACTGATCCCTACATCAGCCATGGAACCGGTTAGTGCTCCCAATGCGGCTCCGACAACCATGCCAAATATTGGGACAAAGAAAATCAGGCCAAATAGCATACCCCAAAATGCTCCGCTAAGTGCACCTACTCCAGACATACTGGTTATCTGTTTGGTTTTTGGTTTCTTCTTTCCCTCAGGCCAGCTGACTATGGCTGCATCCTGCAGGGTGATCAGTTGCTTCTTATTTAGATCTTCAACCACATGAAGTGCCTTTTCAGCACCACTAGCAGTTTCAAACTTCAGGACTGTTAAAGTTGCTATAATCCAACCCCCTTTTTATGTCACATATTTTGTTGCTTATTGTGTTTTCACTTTAGTTCACCAATTGAGGCGAAACCATAATCTCCACTATCGTTTTGTAAATCTTAAAAAAGCTGGGTCAATCATGTCTTCTTCCCAGGGCTACACACTTTCGAATGTCCTAAATATGTAGCAGCATAGCAGCTGGGAAAAAGGCCTGCTTAAATCCCTCAAGCCATTTTGTACGGGGGTCAAGAATAGTCAGTTCGTTACAGGAAAGCTATATATGATTTTCATGCAATGTGATCTTACAGATCTCACACGTACTGATATCCTTCCATTATACTGAGCTATCCAGATAGTAAAAATTAATTTTTTTGAATAACATCGATATAAACCCGGATGTTTAGATTATCTGTCTTAAAAACCTCTTTCCAGGTATCTACCGCTTAATTTTATACTGTTAACCCCCAACTGAACCTTCGAGATCTACCCAAGCTCGTTGTTCTATAATTTGCTTGATATATTGTTCTTATTATACATATTATTTTATGCATGTTGATTAATTTTATTGGGTCTGCTGAAATGGATTATTTTTATGATTTAAGACACTTTCATTTATTCTTGTTAACCTCATTCTCTTATTAGATTCTTATTCTAACTGGAATTAGATTCTTATTCTAACTGGACATTGTAAACTTATATAATATGTCAACGAAACTTAAAATAATCAAAGTTGCACTGGCGCACTCAGCCGCAAGCAACGGGGTATTTTCGCGTTCAAGCTTCAATTTTCCGTTTCCTGGCAGTTTTTCAGACTGCAGTCGCTGCCTGAGACTCCGTTTTTTTCTTCTCTGCGAATTTTACTGCTTCTGCCAGTTCCTCCCCTACCAGAATTAACAGCTCTGGTGTGATCATACCCTGTGAGATCAGTACCCCTCCTGCGTCACGAAGCACCTGTTTTAACTCTTTTGCCCAGAGGTGTTCAATAATAAGAATAGCAGCAGCAGTATTTTCAGGGATAGCCTCTGTAATTTCCAGAATATCTTCTTTAGTGATTCCATAGTTCTCCTGGGCTGCTGCCATAGCTCCTTCTTCCATTCCTGTTATGGCTCCCTCTTTGCCTCTGGCCCCAAACCCTATGAGCCCTCCCACGACGGCTCCGAACCTTATTTTTTCTTCTTCGTCCAGCTGTGTAGCTTCCATGGACTTGATGTTCCCTTTTTCATCTTTCCATACGAACAGCAGATCAATGAGCCTGACTACTCCTTTTTCCATGACTGACTTAAGCTCTCGACGGATCTGGCCATGGAATTCCGGGTTTTCGAATGCGATAACTAACATCTGCATAGGTCCATACATTGCTTCGGTCATTTGTTTTCCCCCTCTTGATGTTCTTTTTTACTCTTTCATTTTGGATGACTGTTTTCTTTTTCCCTGAAATGGAACCCAGTGCCCGAAAAACAGTTTCAGCAGCATTAGCAATGCCATATATAAAATTCAGTTTATATAAAATTGAGCACATATAAAAATGCACATAAGATCAAAAACTGCCAGAAAACTGAAAAAATCAGATTTGACTTCATACCCTGGAATAAACTTTCTGAGGGTTTTAAATATTGTTTTTATTCCCCTGAGTTCCCTTTTTCTTTTCTCTGCTCTAGTAATCGCCAGGACTTTAAGAAGAATTCTCTATAATTTTTTCCTCATCCTGACATCTATCCCCGCTTGATTCCATCAGTTTAGCCATAAAGTGTGTCCCCTCGGAACTTTCCAGAACTATTTTTACAACTATTGTAAGGGGTACGGCAATCAGTGCACCTGCAGTCCCAAGCACATAAGACCAGTAAAATAAAGAAAGAAATACAATCATAGGAGATAATTTAAGGCCTTTTCCTGCAAGAGATGGAAAGATGACATTTTCTACGAGCGCATTGATTATAGTAATACCAACAAGGACACCCAGTGCCCCTATAGGTCCGTACTTGAATAGGCCAAGGAACATAGGCGGAATGGATGCCAGATAAAAGCCGAGATAAGGGATATATCCGAAAATGAAGAACAGGAGACCCCAGAGGAGAGAAAAATCTATGCCACCTAGAAGGAGAAGTATGGCAACTCCAATGCCACCAACCAAATTGGTCTCAGTCCTCAGGAGCATGTAATTTACGACGTTGCTGCTATATTCGGTAAACCGCAAAAGATGGACTGGTTGATCTTCAACTTCTTTTTGCACCTTTTCGGGCGCACCTGCAGAATCCAGAAGTAAAAATGTTGTAGTGATAAAAATGAGCACAATTGTTGACCCGGCATTTAAAGCTCCTGAGATAACGTTCCCAGACACTCTGAAAGCAAATGCTGCAACATCGCGCAGGACCGATTCCACGTTAGCTCCGGATATAGGCATATATGTTGAAATACTGTTGAGAATGCTCTGCAACTGATAATCATAGCTTGGAATCCTGCCACTGAGCTGGAGTAAAGAGTTTGCAAACAGAATTGCGGTTCCAACAAAAACAAAAATAAAAATAATGATCACCAGAAAAACGCTGACCTTTCCCGGAACCCCTTTCTTCATGAGCCAGCGAACCAGAGGAGAAAAAATTAAATACGCAAACAGAGCGAAAAAAACAGGTACCAGTATATCTGAAATCGCCTTCATACCAAGTGTAAGGAGAACCGCAGCAGTGCTGTAAATTAGAACTTTGGCCGGTGTTGAACTGGTATTTGTATTTATATTAACATCCCCCAATCTTTCTCTTGCTGCTAATTTTTTTCTATAGTAATACAGAGTAAATCTTCATAGAGAAAATACAATTCTGCTCTGCTGTCCTGTCCAGTCGGCTATTTCGGGCAGCAGGTGTCACAGGAATTATCCGCGTGATCTCCATATACACCCATTTTCTCCCTTTATCAAAAACTCTGCAGTCAAAAAAACAGTTTCAGCATTATTGTTTCAACATTATTGTTTCAACATTATTGTTTCAACATTATTGTTTCAACATTATTGTCACAAAATATCTATAAAATTTAAAATATATATAAATTAGCACATATAATATTAAAATCAAGATTTGATAAAGAAGAAACTTCAATTAATTGGTTCATAACCATCCTTGATTCGCAAGTGATAAACACCGCATCTATGAAGCAGTAGCCTTAAGGAATGGTCTGTGGCATATTATAGGGCACCTGTACTTGCTTTTGATAGGATCAAATCTGGAAGATTATTTATTTTCCGGATTTTGCTCATTATGATTTTTCTTATATATACAATAAATATCATAAATGTATAAAACTTTATAAGAAATAATTCACAGAATATGTAACTTTTCATCACAAACATTCATAATTGTTAGTTTTTTACAGTGAGCCCGTATATATTAAAAATAATGTCTCAGAGTGAGGATTTATTTCGATTCTGATAAAAGCTTCAGGAGTAAAAAGGGAGATTTTCTCTATAGATTTAAGTATGACCGAGACTACTCCACAGAGAAAAAAATATAAATATGAGTAAAGAGTTTATATATATATGGAGACAGAATTCAGGAATAATTTACTCTCGGCTATTGGATGGTTTATTATCTGGCTTGCTGTCAGGATGTATTTGGACATATAAAAACCTTATATTATCTCTGTAGCATAAAAAAAATACTATAACAGAGTTTGACTTTTCTTAACAGTAACAACTAACATAAACAACAAACAATTTTTTATATCCAAAATCTGAATAATTCCCTCTGGCTGTTTCCTGGTCGAGGCAAATTCCTGTACAGGCTTAGACCAGAGGTTCCGTATGCCCAGCTCTCAAGCCAATTAGCATGAAGTTTCTTTTTCTCTCCGGCAGCTGGCAGGAAAAGACAATGCAATACTACAGGAATTCATTGAGCCCGGAAAATGAAGTAAGTCTTATAACCGAGTTTTTGGAAAACAGCCTGCCAAAAGGAAAAAATAATAGAAATATATGACTTTTTAAACCAATCTTAAGCCAGTGTTAAGTCAATTTCAAATCAGCTTGAGGTCCTAGATTCAGTAGTTTCAATCTCTATTTCAATACCACCAAACCTCTTTGCGATGAAATTATATACGACTCCAATAAGGAACCCTCCTATTCCTCCTGCGATTCCATAAAAGGCAACAAAAAATAAAATAACAAATATACTCTCAGCAAAACCAATAGACTCTTCCAAGCTCACCATAACAATAATGAATGGCGAAACTATAACCGCAAGAATTAGATACATAAGCCCGAGGACTTTTGCCAGAGATACACTATTTAAAGACTTGATTTGTACCATTTATAACCACTTTTTTAAATATTGAAAATAGTGCATCATTCTATAAAAATATATTCAGAACCCTGGCTGAAAAGGCAGCTTTTTAGATTTTGAGATCATGTAACTTTAGTTAAGAATTTTTATTTATTCAGTTAGATATATATTTAGTTAGTTATTTAACACTGGCTTCAATTCAACGGTACATTCGGCTCAGGGGTTCTATTGTAATAACTACGAGGGTTCGTTTTTCGTAATCAACTCTATAAAGCAGCCTTAAATGCCTGGACCGAAAACGGAATAATTTTTCCTGGCTTTCGATTATTCTTTTTGCGCCCTGGGGCACGGGGTCAAGAGCAAGCTCTTCGAGGGTTTCCCTTATACGGACATGTGTACTCTCATCTGCTTCCTTCATAAAATCCTGTGCTGGGATATCAAAAAAAACTTCGAACATTTAAGATCCTCATTTTGCGTTTCTTTAGACACTATTTATTTAAGTTTCTTCTTTAGATCCTCATTTTTTCAAGCATTTTTAACGGTACAAGCCTTCCTTTTGCCTCATTCTCAAAACTTCTGAAAACAAGCTTTTTTTCTTCTGCGGTGAGAAGCATATCTATATCCACCATATGCTCCTTTATTTCTGCAAGTTGCTTCTTTACGAAGTTGAGCTCTTCAATAATTTTTTTATCTACCTTCTCCCCGGTCATTAGAATCGCTGCCTGCGCTTTTACAGATTATAACTCATTAATTGTCGGCCGTTATGCCCTGTAGGTTATCCATAAATGTTGCCAACACATTCTATTTCCATAATATATAGAGTCTTATGGTAAGGAGTTATCTTCTTACTTCTTCATCAAAGTATCGTGAAATCCAACTTTCTGGAAAACTTTAAATTTATAGTATCCATATTCTATTTTTTAACTTTTATAGTTAAACTTTATGAAATAAATATAAAATCCGGAAAAATCAAAAAGTAAATATTATAAGAATGATAAAATTATGAATTAAATCCCGAGTCTTTAAAGTGGCAGGAGATAAAAATGGTAGCCGAAAACCTCGGATTTTTCATCTATGCATTCTCATCCATCTTTGTGGTTGTAAGCCCTATCAGCGGAGTTGTAACTTTTATCTCCCTGACAAGCAAAATGACCCGCAAAGAAAAGAATGATATCGCAAAAAAAGCGGTGACGCTTGCATGTATAATTGCCCTCTTTTTTGCAGTCACTGGAAGCCTGATGCTTAAAATATTCAGCATCAGTGTTGACTCGCTCAGGGTTGCTGGGGGACTTCTGCTTTTTAGCATAGCGTTTGATATGATGCATGCAAAGATCTCAAGAGAGAGCATTACAGAGGAAGAAATTACTCAGTCCCAGGAAAGAGAAGATATATGGGTCTTCCCGATCGGCCTTCCACTTCTGACAGGCCCAGGTGCGATCAGCACGGTAATTGTCATTATGGGCATGGCAGAAGGCATTCAACAAAAAGCAATTGTAGTTTTCTCGATAATACTAACGTTCATAATTTGCCTGTTTATCTTCCTATTCTCAAGGAGTCTCCATAAATTCATAGGATATAATGGAATGCTCGTCTTTACAAGGCTTATGGGACTTTTGCTTGCGGCTCTTGCAGTGGATCTAACTGCTGCGGGAATAATAAATATATTTGGGCTTGTAATTTAAAACCTTCAGGTTTGAGAGTTATAAACTCTTAAACCTCAAAAACTCCAGCACATGCAGTTAAGCAAATAAAGACTATCTAACTGCATTCTTTTCTCAAAATATTATCCCGGGTCTTTCGCCAATTTTTGAAAATGAATGCCATGAAGAAGATATGTATTATTGAGGTTAAAATTTTTAATTGCCTCAAAATGTCGCATATCCTTTGTTATGACCTTTCTATCCTGCTCAGGATAAGGACTTGAAATAGTCTCTTCTCTTCTGTCTATGCAACATAGTGGAGGTTATATGTTATAGTAATATAGAATACTCGTATAAGAAAAAGGAGTGTGAGGAAAAGACTGCATTTTGAGTCTCTATTTGGCCGTAGAATTGGCATTAGGACCTTATTTTGAGTGATGCTGTATAATTTTATGGTCAATTGAGAGAAAGATTGATATGGATATCAGTAGTCAAAACAACAGCTTTAGCAGGGCAAATAGGGGAATAAAAGATAATCAGCTGAAGTACAAAACGAAGGTGTAATAAATGTCAGAAGGGCGAATTCTGATTGTTGAAGACGAACATATCGTTGCTATGGGAATAAAGCGTATGCTAAAAAATTTGGGGTACACACTGGCAGGTGTTGCTTCATCCGGGGAAGATGCTGTAAATAAAGCGGAAAGTACCTTTCCAGACCTCGTGCTGATGGATATAATGCTCAAAGGAAATAAAAATGGGATAGAAGCTGCACAAGAAATCAAAGCACGTTTTGGTATACCTGTGGTTTACCTGACTGCCTGTTCGGAAAGTAAAATAGTGGAGCGCGCCTGGAAGACAGGACCCCTTGGATATATTGTGAAACCCTTTGACGAAAAGGATCTGAAAAAAAGCATCGATGTGGCTCTATGCAGGCAAAGGATGGAAAAAAAAGAGCTTGAAAAGGGATCTGATAATCCCGGAAGTGGTTTCGAAAAGCCTGAAAAGTCTTTAGAAAAATGTGCAAAAAGTTCCAGAAAACTCTCTGGATCTATTGAGTGCAACGAGTAGCTTCAAAATTTAAAACAACTTTTTGTGTTTTAAAGTAATCATTCCTTACTCTGGCCAGGTGCCAAGTTCTTTTTCAATGGTTTCAGCTACTGTTTTCAAGACTTTTACTCTTGAATAGCGTTTATCCCTTGATTCAACAACAATCCAGGGAGCGTCTATAGTGCTCGTTTTCTGGAGCATTTCGTCAACTGCGATTTTATACTCATTCCACCTTTTCCGGTTCCTCCAGTCCTCTTCTGTGATTTTCCAGCGTTTTTTCGGGTCTTTCTGCCGTCTTTCAAAACGCTCGAGCTGGGTTTCCCTGTCTATGTGCAGCCAGAATTTAAGGACAATCGCTCCTGAGCCGGCAAGGATTTTTTCAAACTCGTTGATTTCCCTGTAAGCCCTTTTCCATTCTTCTTCCGTACAGAGACCTTCAACTCTTTCAACAAGGACGCGGCCGTACCAGCTCCTGTCAAAAATGGTTATATGTCCTGCCATCGGGGCTGCGTCGCAGAAGCGCCAGAGGTACTGGTGAGCTTTTTCAGTATCATTCGGTGGGCCTACAGGCACAACCCTGTAAAGACTCGGGTTCAGCTCCTCAACAAGGCGGCGAATATTCCCCCCTTTTCCTGCTGCATCCCAGCCTTCAAAGATTATGATTGCTGAACGCCTTTTTCTAAATAACTCATACTGGAGGGTTTCGAGCTTGTGCTGGAAAAACTTTTTTGATTCTCTATACTCATCTATGGAAAGGTTTTTGGAGAGGTCTGTCTTTTCCAGGGTTGAACCATTAAGTTCAGGTAGCTTTACTGTTGCCATGTCAAGGTACTTGATTGTCTGCTGCCCTGGAGTACGTGTTACCTTTTCTATGCATGTCTCAATTGCCTGGGCAGCTCTTGCCATTATTTTCAGGACTGCAAAGTTCCTGTCATTTGCCTCGATAATTGTCCATGGGGCATAAGGAACATCAGTTCTTTCGAGGACTTTTTCAACAACAGGGAGGTATTCGTCATAGTCCTCGATGAAGTCCGGCTCTTTTCCATTTTTTTCTTCATATTCTTCAAGAATAAGGGGAATCCCTCTTCTTTTTATTTCCTTAAAGCGCTCTTTCTGTTCCTTTTCACCGATGTGAAGGAAAAATTTGAGTATTAGGTACCCGTCATCTGCTAGCTGGCGCTCAAAATAGGTTATTTCTTCCAGGGTTTTTTCAAGGGCTGCTTCATTTTTCTCTTTTCCAAAAAGTTCTATTATTGCCCTGCTGTACCAGCTCCTGTCAAATATCCCTATTCTTCCTTTGATAGGGATCCTGGACCAGAAACGCAGCAGAAAGGGCTTGTGCCTTTCCTCATAGCAGGGCCTCGTCATTGTATGAAAATCAAATCCTCTTGGGTCCAGGGGAAGTATAAAACGGTTTATATCCTCTCCCATCCCTGATGCATGCCAGCCTTCAAAAACAATTATAATGGGTATTTTCAGTTCCCATGCCTTCCGTTGAAGCTCACCAAGCTCAACCTGAAGTGTTTTCATATTCTCTTTATATTCCTCATTCGTTATCACCTGGGAAAGATCAATGTTTTCAAGCATGCTCGAGCCCGCTATTGTTCTTTTTAATTAATAGTTTTTATGATATAACCTTGTGAATAATATTTTTACAAATATAATTTAATGCAGATCTATTTTTACATATTTATATGAATACGCGTAAAACCCCTGAGTCTTTAGCTCAGAGGATATAAGCATCAACTTCCAAATTATTAATTATTATTAATTCTGAGAACTTATTAATGCTATTAAAGCCTGTTTGAGGTGCCAAAAAGTCATCTATTATTCAGGAAGCCACTCAGTATTGAGCTGAGGGGTAGTTCACAAACTATATATTACAGGATACTAACATAATATGTCTGCCAATTATTTAAATTTTTAAAAATAGATTGAAGGTATAAACACAATTAAAAATTAGAACATAATTCGAAAAAAACTACTGAAGAATAAGAAAATTGTAGAATAAAATAAAAAAGATCAAGATTAATTGCTTAAAATCGTTTCCTCAAAAAATACTTTTTTTGCATTTTTTTAGAATAGATATAGCTTAATTATATTATACCATACTTTAGATTATATAATGAAACTAGGTATGAGATTGTTAAACATTGAATTTTTACAGACGCTATATGTTTTATATATATTTTATTTCATTTAGTCTACACCAGTGCGATCAAAACTTATTTTATAAAAATAACATGATATTAAATATAAATACTCATGCCTAATTCTTATTTTTCAAAGGACGTTTAGAAAAATATATAATATAGTATAATATAATATAGATTATTTTGTACGATATATTTATTAATTGTTCTTAGAAAGATATTATATAAAACATATTAATTTATAACTTCTTTCTAATGTATTCAATATATAACCGACATTCTTATTTATTATATTTAAGATAATATATATTATAATAGACATTTCAAATTATTCGTATACGTCATTATATTTTTTTAATATTTCGTTTATATATAACATACGATGTATAATATATAGCACATTAGATATATAACTAAACATTATTACACCTTCAAAGTAAATATTCCTACATATACATAACATAGTACTGTAATTACAATAAATAATATATCTTAAAGAATAAACAATTAACAATCAATATATTATTATATCACTTCATGTTTATGACAAATATTATAAAAACATATTTTAAAATATACTATATAACGAATCTGTTTATTAATTATAATATAGTTACCGCTTGTATATATTTTTGTAAATTGTATATTATACAGTGTATCTGTTAATTAATTACGTAAAAATAAAATATATACACCGCATAATAAGTATATAATAATTCAATGAATAATATCATACGGTTCAAATTTTAAACCTTCTTGACAACCAGTGAAAATTATACCTAAAGTTTAATATTATTACACTATTTCCATAATATATCTTTTTGATGGTATACGGTAGACTAATTGGTCTAAAATATAGTAAAAACACATAGCAAAATATCGGACAGGCATAGTATTAAATTAACAAGCAGTTCCCTTAATGAATAAATCTTGACCATATATGACATATTGATTCGTGTTATGAGTTTAACATATGATCCCTGCTATTCTTATAAACTATATGAATAATTACTCCTAATTTTAGAATCTTTTTTCCTTAGTATTGTTTCGCATTTAATGGGGCGGTTATCGGCCAAAAGTGCCCTATTCATATAGTATATAGAACAATCGACTTCACAAAAATGGGGGTAAAATAGGATATTTCACTTTGAGATTGTGTTATACATATAGTATCTAGGAATACATTAATTAATACCTTTTTTAGATATGCAAGATCTAACTCAAAAATGAGTTAGAAAACAAAAAATAAACAATATGCACGGGAATAATTATACTGGTGAATATATATTAAAAAACTGCGGGTTAGTTCAGCAAAGACAGATTCAGGTTTGCAAAAGGATTAAAATATTGAAATTATAATTTGAAAAAACAAACCTGTTTTTAAGTAATTTATTTTCTTTCAGATATTTAATTATTATTTTTTAATACTTATTAAAATAACATTTTTTATCCTCTTCAAAATATATATTTAATCATAATTTATTAATAATATCGCACTGTTATTATATAATACTTTTTACATCAGATACTCTACACTATTTTACTAGAAAATATGCTAAAACATATACGTACAAAATATACCCATCCGATGTTATATTTTAAAACTATAAGTTATATAAAACAGCTGGCCAAAATATAACAATATTTGCAAATGTTTTTTTACTTTACTGCGCCCAGGTAGAGTCATCAAATAGTTACATCTAAATAAGTTGTTGTCAGAAATAATTTGTTCCTCATTTATACAAGAGATGTCAAGAGATGTTATATCTGCATGTGGTTCAGACTCAACCATAGCATGTTATTTTCTTTGAATAATATTTAGTTACTCATTATTTATAGAGTCAAAATACATTGATTATGTGTCACATTATATTAATATGTAAATAATATCTCGTTTTTTGGTTCAATTTTCATCTGAATCCACTTAAAAAGAGAAAATTTCATGTAACTAAATCACAAATCGATCTTCAAATTAAATATTTCTTCAAAAAGTTCGTATTTTTTTCGAGCCCTGTAGAGATACTGACGAACCGGAGTTTTGTCTTTTGCCCTGGAAAAGAGAGCTTCAATTTCCCCTTTTGAAAATACTGCCTCAAGTTTTTTTATTGGGATGGCTTCAAGCTCTTCCAAGCTATTAATTACAGGATTGCTTATAGTTATAGGGATTGGGAGAAGCGTTATCTGAGCCTCATCTACCCAGTTCCAGTCAGCATCATATATGTTTGCATAGAAGGCACCGCATGAAACACACTTTGTTACGACCATTATATTCTCCCCAGCAGAGTGATAGCTAAGGCTCATAAGAATGGAGTCGCAGCTTGTGCAGTTGCCAATCTCGTTTTTTTCCAGACTGTACGCAGGTATTCGGTTTTCTTCGATGTAAAGAGCTTTCTCATTGAGGTCATACTTATATTCCATGTTATTCGCTCCTGAATAAAGTCTGAAGCCCCTGAATTCAGGTTTTTCCTACCAGGACGGCATTAGTTTCCTCTTTTGATTTCTGTCTAAGGTAATAACACTATTAAATATTAATCCCTCTTTTAAGTAAAAAACTTGAGTTCAATAGCCTATTTCCAGAAGTTCGTAATAAAAAAAGTTGCTGAGCATTTTCTTAAACGATAGATTTTTAAATATCTTTTTTATATGTAATCAGCTCACTTGAATAAAAGAAAATCCGTACAGAACTTAGAAAGGACAAAGTATCAAATCACTAGCATCTTCAAGATATTTTGCATTTGCAAGATGCTGAAATAATTTATAAAAATATTTTGAATAATTTGAAAAACAGGACTTACATTATATCAATCAAATAAATTTAGTATCTTATTGAGAATTGAACACAAACTTAATATATAGGCTCATAAGAAAATAATAATGTTATTGAGTAAATATATTATGCAAGTATTCAAAATATCTGCAGGAAATTAAAGGATTATTCAGCTCTGAAAAGGGGCAAAAAGTATTATCAAACAAGTAATTTAAAAACAAAAATATAAAAAACGTGTCTCCGAGCAAATTCATTCCAGGAGAATATCAAGAGTATAGATGATGGAAAGTGGATGATAAAAAGCGATATATCAATGAAACGATATATAGTATACAAAATTGAACTTGAAGCAAAGTAAAATTGCCTGAAGAACAGGACTTTAATATCCATTCCCATCAAGACAAATTAATTTACAAACCTATATATAGAGCTATAACTGACATAGTTTACTACATCAGTAAAGGTGGTAATTATGGTATCCATCCGAGCTAAAATTAAATCCAGATTAGAGAAATTCCTTGAAGTTGATTCCAATGGATATCGAAGGGCTATACTGTGCATCTTCATCAAGGTAAAGAAAGCAACTATTGACGAGCTGCATGAAATGCTTTCAAGTAAATATAACGTATCAAGAAATACAGTAGCATCCATGGTAGGATATATTCATTCGAAACTTGGAATTCTGAGGGCACATAAGGAGTCTTATAAAACCCCTATGACCTATCTTTTAAGAGAAGAGTATATAGACCTGCTTATGAAGATAGTTGCATCACCTGCAAAGACAATTACTGATCCTAAAGCCTGAAAAGCTTACCACTTTAAAGCCCTTTGCCTGAGAGACAATGTCAATTGTAAAAAACGCACCCAGAACAGCAACTACCATTATAGTACGGTCAGATGCCAATACCCGTGTAAGTCATTCAAGAGACCCATACTATAATCTTATGCGGCGTATTTTCCAGGAAGATGCCACTGCTGTCCGGGGCCAGAAATTTCTGTCAATGGTTGAAGAACGGCAAGCGGCAGGCAATGCTATCCGAACTGATGAATGGAAGACCATCATGGAAGAACTCCAGATAGGTCGAGCCTCTTTTTATGCAATGCGCAATAAGCTCCTTGGAGCCGGACTGATTTCTATAAAAAATAAAGAATACCGACTTTCAGGCCAGTTTTCAAAAGACCTTATTGATATGGCTCGCTGGTGGTGGACCGCTGTCCTTGGTCAGCCTGAAGAAAGCCTCTGACCATATGGAAAACAGTCCCTTTGATCTATTTATACTTTTTTCAAATCAAAATGCTCAGGATTAAGTTTCTGTTCAATAATTTCAACTTTTTACCGAACCTTTTTCTTAAAGCTATTTGATGGTTTTTGACAAAGCTATTTGATGGTTTTTGATAAATCTAAAGGCATTCAGCCGAAAGTTATATATATAAAATCTTCCTTTAAAAGATACGCTTCAAGGCGCAAGAATCACGCCCCACAGCGAAAAATCATTGAAGCCCGGTAGTGTAGTGGTCAATCATGCGGGACTCTGGATCCTGCAACCTCGGTTCGAATCCGTGCCGGGCTATACTTATTTTTTATAAAATCCCATAACTTCTAGTTATGAAGTTAAGTAATGATATTTTCTGGTTTTATCTTTCATTTTTATCCTGCGTAAAAAGGCTGACCCTTCCTTAAACCCAAATTTAACTTTTACAAAGAATACTTTTTGCTAAGATATAAGTTCCAATATTTTATCATCATGAAAGTCAGAAGCCTAACCGATTTCCGAATAGAGGATGAAGAGATACATGGTTCAATAAAATAAATATTTGAAGCAGTTTTGCTAAATATATTTAGTTTGAATAATCCAGAATGCTGACATATGTCTTAAAAATCAACTTATAAATATCGATTTTTTCCTTTTTTAAGGCATTTTAATACTTAATTCCTGTCTAAGACTGAGGTATAATCCTTGTTATACTATCTAAATAATATTAGTGCAATAAGATAACTATATATAATAAGTATATGTACTCTATATCAAAGTACAATCAAAAAACAACGTAACAGTGGGGAGGAAAAACATGAGAATAAGAGTAGTTAGTTCAAGAGAAGAAATATTTACACTTAATCCTAATGAGCACCTTGTTCACCTGGCCTTCAGGCCTTCAAACAAGGACATCTTTGGACTTGTTGAAACATGTCCGAAGATTGAGGTAATTCAGTTACCTAAATCATATATGCGTACAGTTTCAAAGTCCATAGAAATGTTCCTTCAGATGCAGAGGGTCCAGCTCCTGGAAGGAGATGTCTGGGGACACAGGAAGGATATAAACGAATACTACGCAATTCCCTCTTCAGTAATCGAAAAGATTAAGGAAATGAAAATAGAAGGTAAAGACACTGAGGAGATTGAGAAAAAGGTTTCAAGGGAGAGCAAGCTGAACCCTGGAATGGTCGCTTATATCCTGAATAAGGAAATCCCTGCCTGAATAAAAACACGGTCAGAGCGCAGTTTGATGCGTCTAAACTTTTCATATGACGAGTAGGCTGAACTTGCCTGCTCGTCCCCTAACAAAAATCGTCATTTTTAAAAAAAGGTAAAGTATGGACAAAGTATAGAGACAGGGCTACCCATTTAGTCCCTTTCTTTGTCCTCTTCAGGGTTCATGAACTCGTCAAAACATGTGAGACATATACATTTATCGTCAGGCGATACTTCTTTAAAGTCCACATTGACTCCGCCAGGTTTTACGGTTCCCATCCTTAATACATAGAAATGCTCACCGAACTCGACTGGCTGTCCGCACCTCGAACATAAGAAGGGTGGGTTCTCAACCGAATCAGCTGCACACTCTATGCATATAAGATCGGACTTATCCCCGTGAACGTCCTTGAATTTTATTGGTTTCATATCCTGAC
>ENA-UOOK01002857-UOOK01002857.1-fermentation-metagenome-genome-assembly--contig:-NODE-2857-length-20466-cov-6.705747_pt1 | contig 20466 bp, 13 predicted proteins | sample MGYA00245777_ERZ724023 | MGnify/ENA primary metagenome ERZ724023 (study PRJEB28704, sample SAMN03018312) | fermentation metagenome | biome: anthropogenic terrestrial biome; feature: soil; material...
TTCCTTTGTATCTGTTTATTCATTGTTTCTGATAAAAGCAGTGAACTGGCATAATCGGTAGTATACCTTAGCGTGTACACCTGCAATCCCTTATCTAAAGGTACTAAAGCAGCAGTCATCCTGTTTATGTTTTTCATAGCCTTTTGTTCAAGTAGATTAAAATCTACATCGTCATCAACAGTAAAAAAACGAAATACATCAGCCATATCTGCGACATAAAGTACATCTAAATCCTCAAAGGCTCTTTTCTTATAAAACTCTATTTTTGAATTACTACTGAAACCGGTGTGTTTCAATAACGGATACACATTATTATAATCAATTTTAAATTTATATTGATTTAATACCTCATTTGCAACCTTTACATATAATTCCTTTATATTATCGTAGCCTGTAGCCTGATATTCCTTATACATACTTGCAATCGGTAATTCTACATGGGTTATCCCTGTACCAATGCGAATATACTTTTCTCCCAACTCCACTTCGGGAAATTCCTTCATAAAATCTTCCATAACCTTTCCTGCGAATTCTTGAACCGTAAACATTTTACCACCCCTTTACACCTTAGCCCTAATAAGTAATAAATTAAAAAGGCACATCCCCTTTACACTTAGTTCCAGTCATAAAACTGGCAGTAAAGGAGATATGCCTCCATCCGTATGCTTATATTTTACGTTGGTCCATTAATAAATGCAACGTGTTTATTTTGTCCATTATCCTCATTTATCATTTTACACCGCTATAGCCATACATCCCATATCCCTAAATCCCTATATTTCCAATCCCCTATTTCCTATTTCTTACACACCACCTATTAATAATACGCAACCTCCATAAAGAATCATGTTTCTTGAATCATGAATCTGTATGAAGGTCTTGTATTATATAGTGTCATTATTATCATTTTTTATATCGTATTTAGAAAAATCATATTTATTTTTAGGAATAAATACTATCTTATCTAATCCTGCTTTATACTTGCACACAGCCTGTTCATAAGAACCCTGACCTTCAATTAACTCTTCGTTATCCTCAGTTATATTTACTACACCATCTTCCGAATCGTCGTCAAATGCTTTGCGGTATAGTTTATAGGGATTTTCAAAGTAACCTTTTAAAAACTCCGCCTGGTATTCTGGATGATACAAATAATATAACATTGGATTTTTCTCTTCATCTCCATCTTGAGCCTTTCTTACAACTCTTCCTAACCTTTGTATCGCTTGCCTTGTTCCTTTAGTGCTTTGATAAATAATTCCAACGTCGGCATCCGGGACATCAACTCCCTCATCAAATGCTTTAACGGTTACAATCACATTTGCTTCACCATTTTTAAAACTTGTAAGAGCCTCCATATTCTCTTTTTCTCTTTGGGCTTCCGTTTGGTTTTGTCTTTGTTTCGGATTTAAAGAATAATATCTCCTTATCTTTTTCCCTCCATACTGAAGTACAAGTTCCTCATAAATAGCCTCTGCCGATTCTATAAATTCTGAAAATATAATTATTTTCTTATTAATATTTTTCCTTACCAGTTTTAAGCACTTTTTATTCCGATGGTGTGAATTCATGATTAATAGTTTTCTCTTGTTTATCCCAGAAACAAGCGCATTACATAGGTATATTATTTCCATATCACTATTTTGCTGTTTATTCAGCCAATCATTAAGGGCACCTTTTGCAAATTTTCCATGCTTTTTCTTGAAGCCTTCCTTTTTTGTATTTATTTTATCAATAACTTTTTTATTTGAGGCTATTATAATATACGCCTCTCGGATTATTGTTTCTGTATCGAGATTGCCTGTATTGGTAAATAATTTTGTTTTTACTGTTTTTGTAAGGGCATTAAGTTGTTTTATTAAACTGAATATTTTTTGGTTTAATTCTTTTAGTTTCTTTCGCTCCTTTTTTGTTAACTTACAATAAACATTCTTAATTGTGAATGGAGATACAGCATTATCAGCCAATGCCTCTAAAATATTATATTTGTATATCACATCTCCTATAGCACGATAAAAGTATACTTCCCTTCCATCGCCTCGTTCGGGAGTAGCAGAGAGCCCAACTGAATAGTAATCAATATCATCTTCTTGCTTAGTTTTAAGGTACTTAAGTCCATCAAACATCTTAAGGTTATTTTCAGTGGCGTAACGGTGACATTCATCGCATATGTAGAACTGGTGTATTTTTGTGTTTTTTAGTTCGTTCATTTTTTTAAAGGCTACAGTATAATCTGCTAATTCCTTTTGGGCGGTATTAGATATGTAAATAATAAACTTTTTTGTGTTCCATAGACATTTACCATGTCCGCCTCCCCTTCTTCCTATCACTTCTTTATGTACATGAAACTTTTCTATTAAACTTTCGTACCAGTTTTGCATAATGGCCTTAGTAGGCGTTATTATAATTGTGAGAATATCATTATCTTTTTCTAATTCCTGCTGTAAACAATAAAGAGCAAATAATGTTTTACCTGCTCCCGTGGCTACGGAAAAAGTGCCGTGATGGTCTTGATTTTTTTGATTCCACAACTCATAGGCTTCTATCTGCCATTGCCGAGGATTAAAGTTTTGAAAGGAACATTGCTTCTTTCCACTCTTTTTATTTTCCTTGTCAACTAATTCCAAATTATATTCTCCATAAATATAATTTCTAAAATGCCCATGTTCAAGCATATTATCAAAGATTTTATCTATAAACCCTTGAATTTCAATGGCTTTCTGCTCTTTTTCTTCAGCAAGTGCAAAACAATATAAAAAATAGCAGTATTCCATATCTTCTTCGTCTGTTAATTCTCTCATATTGGGTAAAAAAGCCTGTTCTTCTTTACAATTTTCCAACGTCTCATAAATTATTTCTGGAGGAATATCTTTTACTTTATACCCTAATGTAACTGTTAATCCATCCAAATCATCCTTTTCAACAAATGGGGATATGCTGCCTTTTTTATACCACTGTACTAAGGCATTATCTAAATTACATAATTCTTTCCTTGCTTGCTCCTTTAGCCTTAATACCTTATCACTCCATAAAGCAATATCATCCCAATTAGAATAAATCTCTTTAATGCTTTCATTAAGTTTATTAAACTCTATTTCATATTTATTTCTAAAATCTCGGGCTTTCTTAAACCTTTCTCTATATTCTTGAAGTGGCTCTATATCATCAAGAGGCTCACCATATAATTCAAAATCAAGGCGTATGTATTCACCAACCTTTTTTACATTATCTATGCGTTCCCCTATGCTATTATACTCCTGTAACATTTGCTGCTCTGTCTTTTCCATGTCAGTAATTTAACCCCCTATTCACCCCTATGCTCAATATAATGTTTTTCCCGTAGTTCAATTATCTCTTTAGCATGATTGTAATTTGTTTCTGATAAGTAATACCTTAATGCGTACTTAATAATATCTTGGTAGGTGCAATCATGGCTCCTTTTAAAATCTTCAATTGCTTCTCTATCAATTTCAGGCAACTGCCAAGATATAGACTTTAGGTACTTTTTTTCTTCATATTTTGTATCTACTTCAATGACAGAATTAGGTTTTTTAAGCAAGCCATCATTATAATTTTCTATATTTCGTCGTTCTGCTTCCAACATTTCCTGTAATATTTTGTCTTGTTCCTTTGAATTACCCATGTGTATCAACCTCACTATTTATTCCAATACCAAACTCTTATACATTGCAGTCTCAGGATTTTGATAGAAATCTGGTGTTATAGATGCCATTAAATCCTGGGGTGCTCCAGCAATTTCTTTTAAATTATCCATCGGAACAAGTATAGTTTTTGCTCCTGCATCTAAAGATACTTGAAGCGCTTCTATCAAATTACTTACTGGACTTACAGTGCCTTTATTTGACATTTCCCCTAAAACTACAATTTGTTTCTTAATATATTTGCCAGTCAAAGCACTCATTATTGCTATGAAAAACGCCATTCCAGTTTCGCTACCTTCCTTTGACTGCATAAGATTAATCGCATTAATATGAAGTTTACATTCATTAATTGCTTTCTCTACCCCAAGAGTTTTCGCATGAGTCATTATGTATGTTCTTGCATTATTCGCCGCATCTTTCATTGCCCTAGACATATTACCTGTAAATAATATTCCAGACCCTATAGTAGTTTGAACTTCTATTTTAAATACTGATGGCTTACGTGTATCTAAATCTATTCCAACTGTATAAACTTCTCCTGGAGATAAATTAGTCTCAGGTATTACTTTACCCCCTGATTTTTCTTTTAAAGTAATAAATTTTTCTTGTCCATTTTCATTATCTATATAAGAGAATGAGGTCGCCCAAAATTCCAATCCTCCAATTTTTTTCATCTGCTCTTTAACTCTTCTTCGCATTTCCATAGCAAATGCAATATAGTTTTCGATGTCATCTTTTGAATAGATACCGTCTGGATGAAGTATTTTAATTAATCCGGAAACTGTTTTTCTTACAGCCTTAACATCTCTCTGGTTTAAACTTTTTCCGAATCTAAAATATTTATCTATTGCATCAGTATATGATACTTTTCTCATCTCTTTTAGAAACTCGCTAAAATAATCTGCAACCAAACCAATATGTGAGGTAAAAAGTTCAGGATACATTTTCGGTATCTCCCAACCTGGTAGATAAAAATGTAACCTATCTTGAAATGCAGTATCATCTCTCATTTCAGGGACAAGTGGAGTAAACAAATGGGATATCTCGCTGATTCTTTCAATATTGCCATTGATATTACCGATAAAAACCATACTCCCTGAAGCACCTATTTCCTCTTTACCTCTAGAAAAACTTCCTGATTCCATATAGTCTTTCATAATTTGTACAGCGTCAGAGTTACCAAATTTCATTCCTCCGACTTCATCAAAAGCAACAGTATCCCAATAGCCTACTAATCCTATTTGTCTTGAACTCATATTATAAAACAAATTTGCAACAGTCGTTTTTCCCCCTGATACAAGAATTGAATAAGGAGATACTTCTCTATATACATAGGATTTACCTGTTCCTCTTGGTCCAAGTTCAATCAAATTAAAGTTTGATTCACACAATGGTATCAATCTTGAAAGAAATAATAACTTTACTCTCTCATTTTTCATTTCGTTAGGTTCATATCCAATACTTCGCAGAACAAAATCCAACCACTCTTCTGTGCTAAATTTTGCTCTTCCTTCCTTAATTTCTTGTATATCCAAAGAAGCCATTTGAATAGGAATTATTTCTTTTATTACAAAGGGTCTTGTTCCACCTTTTCCGTACATTTCAGTATCATATTCTATATCAAGAATTGCCCACATGCCACTACCTAATAACTTATCATTTTCCTTTACTAGTTCATCTGAAATATTAACTTCTTTCAAACCCATATTTATTAGTTCAGCCCAGTATCTATCTTTTCTATCATCTAATTTAACTGATATTTTATCAATAATCCTAAATATACCCTGTTCTCTTATGATAGCCTTAATTTTTTCGCTTTCATCAGGAGAAACATAATGCTTTTCTAATATATCTTTAACGGATTGCATTCCCTGTAATATTTCATCTTCATCATATACACCACAATACCTTCCTAGCAGATATTCAAGTACATAGGACGGAACATTATATCCTACTTTTAGTTTCCTCACCAAATCTTTTCTTACCACTCGTCCCTCAAAACATTCAAGTGCTAATTTATCCAAAGCGTCTAGCATCCCCATCACCTACTATCTAAAATAGTTTTTTATCATCAATTAAGTCTACGTATGCCCTACCCTCATGCAATTTTATTTTTGATTCTTCATCAAATATTTTTATTACAACAAACTTATTATTAGGTGGCAGTTTTTCATATAACCTGTATTTAATTTCAGCACGGCCATTTTCTAATTGAACTGAAAAGTTCTTCTTTTCATTAAATTTACTACCCTCAAGAGATACCACAAATTCCAACTCGGCATTTTCTTTATTACATTCAATATTTATTCTTACAACCTTGCTTCTAATTTTTTCAGGAACTATGAATTTGTACTTTATATCATTTTGTTTTTCTTGAACCAAAGGCTTAATTTTTATATATGGTATTATATTCTCCTGTAAAGAAATCCCTCCATGAGCGAAATCTTCATTTCCTCCTTTTATGCTATATTCTGCAATTCCTCTTGCAAAAACTAAATTATAATCACTTTCAATACTAGCCCAATCACTACATTTTACAATGTGCTCACTTTGAATGTTATTTCCTATTCCATATCTCGATGAAAGTTTAATATAATTACCTTGTGGTGATTTTATAGATTTATTTTCTACTGCATATAAGAAACCGTGGTCAGAAGAAATAAATATCGTATAGCCTTTATTTGATAAGATGTTTACTACTTTTATAATATCCCTTATATTATTTCTGAAAATTTCTATTGCAAAAGAAACTCCAGACTCTCCAACATTGTCTATATCTCTTGAAAATATAACTATATTATTTTTCAAATTATCTGTGCTTTCCATTAAGATGTTCGATATTTCTTTAAAGTCTAAATCAGAAATATCTTGGAGCATTTTCGCCTTACGATTGTCTCTATAAATCAAATTCTTCTCGTATTTATCCGTTGAAATGGATATGCCATTATTTTCACCTTTTAGTATAAGTTTTTCATTACTGTGCATGACTAGCCTTGTCATGCCAACTTCTGTAATAGAAGGCAGAAAACTTACCATAGTAGTATTTTTAGTTTCAAATTGGCTCAATTTTTCTTCTATTTCTTTTCCTAATTCATAGTTTAAGGCATCAGCAAATATAATGCATTTTTTACCTTGCTGTTTTACAAAATCGTCCCACACAACTTGTTGATTTGTAATACCTTCGATGCTGTACTTATCTAGTTTCTCTATTAATAAACTATATTTATAGTTAATATCATCAAGAAAAATATTATACATCTGATTTATCTTGTTTATAAGGGAGCCTTCAATATCAATTTCCATTGAAACTTCTCTAAATCTTCTATAATTATAATCAATTTTATATAGATGTTCCGTATAATCTTTGATTAAATTTTCTACCTTTATGTACGTTTTATTCTTATATTGAGTGCTAAAATCTATGTACTGATAAAGGAAATCAATAAGGTAGCCTATGCCTATCCACTTCATAAACAGGTCATTTTTTGACCAAAAGGAATCTTGTCTGCTTTTTACGGTAGCATAAACTTTGTCTAATAACTTAGAATCTCCTTCACTATATATTACATCCTTTATATTTCTTTTTACTTCATCATACAACTTTTCATCAATAGCAATAAAGATATCAGATTTATATTCACTAACATAAATACTTTCTTTAACTGATGTTGAGGGTAATCTCTTCATAAATTGGTTCTGATATTTATTAGAATAATATACATATTGTTCTTTATATTTATCATTACTTCTCCATATATCATCCACAAAATTAAATATTCTTTCTCTTTTAATCTCGTCTGAAACTATAAAAGACTCATATGAATCCATTCCTCTTCCGTCAGCCTGATAATAATATGCATTAACAAGCAAAGAAAAAGCAATCTTATCAGCAAATTCTTGCACAGAGTCTACTTGAAGTTTAATACCATAGTTTTCCTCTAACTGCTGATTAAAAAAAGAAATAAGTGTAGGTTTTTTTATCAATTCAAAAAGTTTAATTTTATTTGGTGCAAACATTAATTTAATAATCAAATCATCCATATTAAAATGATTTAATTCAAAAATTACTTTAATAACAAGTTCTTTTAGTCCATTTACATCAAGTGGAGTGCCATTATGATACTCCTTTAACTTATCAAAGTTTGTTACGATATAGCCTTTATAATCATTAACAAAACAATATAAGTCCCTGCTATATTTGAGGCCAAATCTCAAATTGAGTATATCAAATAAGTTCACAGCAACAGTCTTTCCAAAATATTCATAATCAGAATCAAAATCTTCTGATGCTACATAAATAAGGTATTTATTTGATATGAATGGGTCTTCTTTTTCTATTGTTGCCTTTAATTGAGTAATACTATTGTTATAAGTAACATTAGTGACCCCTTCCATAAGAAATTCTTTAAAGAATTCTTCAAAAAATCTTTCCTGGTCCTTCCATATAACAATATTGCTGTTCTTAAATGCATTTTCTATCAACTTTTCAATATATTCTTTCACAGCAACCACCCCACTTTACTCTAAGTTAAACCACATACCCCTTAGTTTAATTCCATTATCCGTAATCCATTTATGATAGTCATTCAAGTCGTCTACTATATTTAAAATCTCGTCTCTCTCTTTTTCAAGCATCTTCTTTTCTTTTTCATCCGCTGTTACTAATTGACTATCAATTTCTTTAACTTTCATCTTATAACTTTCTATTTCGTTTTCAAGATACTGGCTCCTAATCTTTAATTCAGTATCAGGAGTAATTTTATAACGCCATACAAAAACAGTAAAATTTTTCTTTGGCGATTGTCCTTTCCATATTAGAGGTTCCCATGGGTTCTTAATTTCTTTGTACTTATCTGTTTTCTTATCATATCCAGTATTGTTTACATAATCTATTGCATATTCGTCTATCAGCCATTTTTCTATATCTTTTCCGATAATATTGTTGATTTCCGTTTCTATAGATGATGCTCTATCTTTAAAGGTTTTCGATAGTTCATCATGAATTTTATCAAGCATATCTGGCAATATGACAATACCGTCTTTATCTTCATCAAAGGCTTTTCTTGCAAAAACCTGTAAAAATTTCTTAGTATAATCTTGTATTTCAATATCAATATATAAATCGAACTTTTCCATAATTGCTAGAATCGAACGTGGATGAATTTTTGTTTCTTCTGCAATGTTAAATATGCTCATATTTTTCTTCTTACATAACTTGTTTATTTTAGCAACTAATTTCTTTAATTTAGTATCAGAAACAATTACTATTTTGGTATTATTAAAATATAATTGTTTTAACTCTAATTGGCTAGGTTCAATAAAATATCCATTAATTTGATTATAAGAAATAGAACTAAACCCAAATTTATTAAAAATTCTTTTTCTATCTTCTTCCGAAACACTATAAATGCTAAACAAATGTTCATCTAATATAAATGAGTATTCTTCATTTTGAATTTCTAGTTCAAGTTTTTTAATTAACATTTCCTTATACACTTCATAAAAACTCATACCTGGTTTATATGCACTATTTACCTCTTTTATATAATTCTCAGCATTATATAATTCAGACAGAACATCATAGCATTTATAAAGATTCTTTTTATTTTCAATAATTTTCATTATATGGCTAGTACACTTTTTTTTATCATCCTCGCATACGTCTACAACTGGTAATGAATTTATATCACCTATCTCAAAATTCACTGTTGGATTTAAACAATATAATAAATAGTTAGCAATTTTTGAATTAACTAAGGAAAGCAAATAATATTGCTCTGAATAATCATTAGGAAAGATACATGAACCCGCATTAGTAAAAATCCATCCTTTGGGCAAATACCTTGCACTAAATCGACTTTCAGATGTTATTAAACTATAAGTTATACCTTCTTTAAAAAAATGTTCCATTCCAACAAGAGTTCTTGTTATTGTTCCATATTTATCCCGAGCGAATTTTTTTAGTTCTTCCCCATTATTAGCCCAATTTATTAAATAATCCATCCTTCCTAAATACTTATTGTATCCTCCCCCCTTTGCAACTGGAAACCATTTTACATTATATAACTTTTCGGGAATTTCCCATCTCATGTAAATAAATCTATTGTTGTCTCCAGTAATTAATCCTTGTTTTGCTACACCGTGATAAGGATTAATTGTTTTTGAATTAATAAAAGTATCGTAAATATTCTCGCTAACCCAGTAAATAAACTTTTTTTGTGGTAATTTAGTTATTGTTTTTTTATTAACATAATGTATGTTTTCAGTGGCAATATTATTTTCTTGCAATAAAAAAATACCTTTGTTCTTCTCATTTTGTAAGTCAATAAATTTAGTATCATCTAATATACCCTTACTCTTAATTTGTATCATTATACAAACATTAACAGCCTCTTTAAACGTATCCTTGCCTAAATGGATAATTGTTTTAACAAAAGTATTTTCCAAGATAAAACTACGTAAACTTTCTAAAGTTGCAATAGACAAAAATGTATCAGGCGTTATTATTCCAATATGAGATTCTTTGTTGGCTAAATCATAGCATAATTTCATAAACGAAACATATAAGTCATACTTAGTACTACTTAACTGAGATTGGATGACCTCCCTTAAAATTCTGCCCATCTTTCTGTTTCCTAGATATGGAGGATTCCCTACAACAATCTCATATTTTTGCATCTTTGCCCCTATAAAATTGCTTCCTTTATTCAAATCCTTTGCAAACATTCTGCTGTTTATATCGTTATCTTTATTTATTTTTGTAACCACATAGTCGACACAATCTAAAATTTTTTGTCTCAAGTAATCAACAAATTCTTCCCTTGATTCAAAATATCTAATTTCATCAATAGTATCTAACGATAACTGCTCTGCTTCTGGAGAAAAAAGAGTTATTTGGTCTCCATTTGCTCTAATTTTCTCTTTTTTGGCTTGCACTTCTCTTATTGATAACCTTCTTCTGCCCCCTATATATTCATCAATAAGAGGATTAATTACCTCTTCAACTTTCATAAGACTTCCAAGGACATTATTTTCTCTCATATAATTAAATGCTTGTTGAACAATATTTTTTATTACTTCTCGTAATTTAGGGTCTATTGATAGTGAATATAAATATTTATCTATGTTTACTTCTTGTTTAATTCTACTATCCGTGCAAATGATATTAAATTTATCAATTTGCATATTTCTATTTCTTTCTTTTGCCTTTATATAAAGATTTAATGCTGTTAGTTGCACTGCTCTCTCATCAATGTCTAAACCATATAGATTTTTACTAATAATGTAATTAGGAATATCTTTTTCCTGCACTTTCCCTTCATCTTTATAAATTTCATAAAACTTATCAAAGGCATAAACAAGAAAAGAGCCACTTCCGCATGACGGGTCTATCAATTTGATTGTTTCTACACTTTGTTGAGGCCTTTGACCTGATATTATTTCATTCCAATATGCTCCAAGTGTATTATCCACTATATACTTTACAATCCAGTCGTAAGTATACACTTGGGTCTTGGCTGCTATCTCTTCGGGTGTATCTGCCTGTTCAATTTCCTCTTTTTCATCCTCAACAAAATATTGATAGGTCCATCCAATAAAATCATCACGTTTCCAATCTTCTTCTGGAATTTCATCAAGTAATACTTTTATTATTTCTCTTAAGGTTTTTGAGTCAGGAAATAAAAGACTATGTTCGCTATTGACATCAAACATTACTTTTATCTGTGTGGAGAGTTCTCTTAAGGTTAATTCAATAGCAAACTTCATTCCATCATAAGGGTCTCTGTCTAGCAAACTATATGATACCTGTCCTAAATTTTTCTGTACCTCAGATTTATCTCCATACTCCTTGTACTTTTTTACAGTTGGGGCAATCATATTTCTTACTTCAAGGAGTCTTATAGCACATAACTTATTTAGCAATTCAAAAGAACACTCTCTAATATATTTCTTTAAATTCTTTTCTCGTATTTTATAATCACTTAATAATAGACCTATCTCGTTTTCTTCGCATTCATTCATAAGTACATCAAGAACTTGCTTTCTTTTATATTTTCTATTTATGTCGAAAATATCATTTATTTCTTCAAAAGAATATATTTTTTCATAGTCTATACCCAAAAGTTTTAATTGTTTTTCCATATCTGATATAAGCATTGATTTAATCTTTTTTATCCCAGTATCTATGTCTTTAAGGCTCATCTGTATCACCTCTTGCTTTTTTACTTTATAAGTATCTGCTTTCCTTCTTTTAGTTGTTTTTGTATCTTCTGTTTTACTTCAATCAAGAATTCTTCCATATCTGTTTCATTCTTTATTACTCTTTTTTGAGTATAATGAATCACTTCTTCTATTCCTACCTCATTTCCCTTTGGTGGTTTCGGCGGGAATATTGGGGGCTTGGGTGGATTTAGATAATTGTTTATCTTTGCCACTATACCCGACTTTAATGTTTCTAATATGTCAATATCACCTTTTAAAGCCTGTATATCTCGTTTGCATTCCTTGCACCTATAGTTTTCGAACTTATCAGCATCATGACATATTTTATTTGATAATGGCCTTAGAAATTCCTCTAACTTTTCCTTTGAAATATCATTCTTATACCTTTCCACCATATCCTTTATTGCCTTTTCATAGCCATTGTTACACTCATTGTGGGTACTAATATATAAGTTGCTGACAGTGCTCCTCAGTTTTAAATATTGTTCATAGATATTTTGCCAATCATTTATAATAGATTCCCCATTAATTTTTGTTGAAATATCATTAAACTTATTTTCAAAATCTAACCTTGCATCACCATTTAAGTACGTATTAAACCTTTTAATTAAGTTGATTTCTTCTTTCACTTCTTTGTATTCATCAATTTTTTCATTAATGAATTCAGAAATAGACTTAACCATCGTAAACATTTTTTGCATATCATCTTCAGAAATCTTAACAAAATCATTTATTCTTTGATTATCTCCTGAAAGATTTATCTTTTCATAAGTCTTTACTTTTTCCGTTAATGTTTTAATAATTATTTCAGGAAATTCAATATGTTTAACCTGATTTTTTATTATATTAATTTTATTTATTTCGTCGTCACATACCACTTTTATCTTTTTTGACAAATCTTCAATAGTGTCTATGGCATATTTACCGAATATTGACGCAAGTCTATTTTTTGCAAGTAGCCTTGCTGTAGCGTCTGCTTCGATTACAGGTATAATTTTTACATCTTTGAATAGTGAATCTTTAAGGAATATATCTTTTATTTTTGATTGACTATAATTATCGTATCTTACTCCTTCAGAATGGATTTCAATTTTACCTAAACGAAGCATGGCTGAGAGTACTAAGCGTAATACGTTCTGAGACCAACCATAAGGAGGTTTAGCAAAATCTGTAACAATAGTACTTCCTATAATAATCTCCTTCCACTTGTCTCTGCTCAATATATAGTTATAGAGTGTGTCATACACTGCACCACTCAACTTTATTGTTTTATCCTCCATTATTCCCAAATCACGTAAATCCGGATATGAACCCTTAGGTCTATCTACCAAAATAACATCCTGAATATATTTTTTGTAATCTGCTGGCTGTATATTAATAGCCCCATCTTCAAACTTATTGAATACTTGAGGTATAATTTCCTCTATAATAAACTTTTCCGCAGCATTCCTTACAAGATGTCCATAATTTTTAGGTTTATAATCAAACCCGCAATAATATATTTTCCCTTCCATTAGCGAATCTTCTATTCTATTTGGAATATCTCTCTTTAAGCCATCTAATTCAATTTGCTTTTCTCTTTTTATAGTTATAGCCTCAAGGGAGTCGTCTTTTAATTCACTAATGGCTTTACTTAATTTCAACATCCTTGTTATCATATTGTTAATTTCTATCTGTGCTGTAGTATACCATTTAACAACTTTTTCATTATTATCAATAGCAAGAAGTATCTGACCTTCATCTGATGTTTGTATCTCTATACTTATGAATCCACCTTTTGATTTTTCTTCTCCATCAATAGTAAGATTTACTTCAAACTTTGAACCCATATGCCTTATACCTATCTTGACTTCTTTTAGTAAATCTTCTATTATGTCGCGTCTTTTTCTATCAATATCTGACCTTCTAACTGTTACATCCTTTATTTTCTCTTCAATTTTTTTCTCTTTTACTGATAATAACTTATAACCGCCTTCATTTGCTTTTCCTACGAATCCTTTTTCTATCAATTCATTCAAAACAATCTTAACATCATTTTCACTGACTGGTGAAAGTGGATTATTAGTTAGGCATGCTGAAATATTTTTTATATTGTTACCAATATACTTTACATGACCTAATACGAATAGAGCCTTGGCTACCCTTACATAGAGTTCCTGGTTTTCGTATCCTTCAAATACTTCTGGTATTCTTCTTTCTATATCAAGCCTAGTTTCATTTTCTATATCCTGTTTTATAGCATCAAATATAAAATCAAGAGATGCAAAACTTCCAAAAGGCATTTCTATCATGCTATTTTTTAAAACATTTTGCGTTAATCTAATCATATTCCTTTCGCCGTAATTAACATGTTTTTTATCAGGACCCATCATCTCTTGAAGCAAATCTCTTGCTATATAAAAATGATAGTTTAAAAAAGGATATGATTCGATAAAGGTCTCTTGAGAACCAATATATATATTTCTTGAATTTTCAATTTTTAGATTTGATGCAATTGCACCGCCATTATTATTGTAATACTCTATTAATTCATTAGCACAATTCTGTTTTTTACGTAATACCCTATCTTTTATTACCCTATCTATATCTTCTGACCTCAAATCTAATCTAGTTGAAAATCTATGACTTAATCTATTAAACTTTCTCTTAGAATTCGCATCAAAATCCTCTATCATATCTTGTAGTTTCTGTTGAGAAGTAACTATAAGCCATATTCCTTTTCCGCTTAATTCTTTTCTCACTTTATCGATACTTTCTGCAACACCTTGTAAATATAACATTTTTTCTTCATCGTTTCCTATGTATTGACCCATTTCATCTATCATTAAGATGGTGTTGTCGTATTCCGGATGCAGATTCGCCATAGTTTTTATAAGTTCAGCAATTTTATCAGATGTAACACTTATATCCATAAATACATCAGATAGTTTAAATTCATCTTTATATACTTCTGGATACAATTTTGGTATAACGTTATTTAACACTCTATTTCTATTATTTAATTTTAAATCTCTAAATTTCTCCCATTCTTCTCCTTCTTCTTCTAAAACCATCTGCTTAAACTCTTCATATTTACCTTCTAATGTCATAGTCAATTCATACTTTGCAAGTTCAGCGCTTTCGGAATATCCAAAGCAAACCATAATCTGGGAGTAGATTGATTCCAACAAACTTTTATCATGCGAAGAAACATCTGTCATAGAAAATAAAATCACTTTATTATTCTGCTTTGTAAGTTTGTTCTTTAAATCCGCAGCAAGCAAAGCGTTATTCTTGATTTTATTAGCAATTATTTTTACTACATCTATCCCTTGATAGTTCTGATTTTGAAGTAAGTAGCCAAGCACCTTCATAAAATGTGACTTACCACTTCCAAAAAAACCTGAAATCCAAACACAAGTGTCTGGTGCACTATTATTAAAATATGCATCAAAAAACCTCTTGTAGTGTTCCTCTACCTCATTGGTAACTACATATTCTTGTATTTCTGTTATGATATCCTTGTTGTCATTTACTTTTATAACTGAATTTATCGTTTTTTCCATTACATCTGAATCGAATATATTTCTTAACAACTTCATATTAATTCCCCCTAAAATCCATAATATCTTTTATTCTAAAACTGGGACTTGATATATCAATTTTGTTTAAATATCTATATAGATTTTCTGTTTTTTTCTCGCCAGGAAGTATAAGTAATATGGCTTTATCAAATTGATTCTCAAACTCCATCATTATCCTAAATGCATTAGTTATATATGGGTATGTAAATTCTACTCTTGACAATACGACTATATCTGCTAAACTTGATGCGACCCTATTACGAACTTTATCAATAAAATATTTTTCTAGTATTCTGTATTGCTGTTCGACAAATACAGGGGAATTTTTTTCGATTTCCTCTATATCTAATAACATATTATCATCTTCAAGGGATTTAATGAGTAATTTACTAACGTTTATGTTATCTATATTTTCACCATTAGCATTAAGTCCTTTAATAATATTATCTAGTTCCGCATAAAAAGCCTGCTGGTTATCATCAATAGTTAAACAAAATAGCCTTGCCCCTCTACTTTCGGGTAATTTAATTCTTTCAATCGACTGAATAAATAAATTGATTTTTTCATTTATTCTCAAAGCCATCACCTACTTATAATTTGTTTTATAAACTTATCTAAAGATTTATAAGTGAACACTATTTCTACACCATCTTTACCTTCTCTATATTCCAAAAAACCTTCCTTGCTTAATTCATTTAGATAAAATACAAGTTCTTCCTGCGTAATTAAAAACAATTTCAGATATTGTGAATTTAAAATGTCTTCCTCAAATTGCTTAATACAATAAAGAAGATATCCTACTGTTTCCAATGGTAATAGACGGCTAGATATTAAATATTCTTTATTATTCTTTTTCTCCAAAAATCCAAAATCTTTTGCTGATGTAAGCATCATACTAGCAAATATTTCACAACTGTTTTTTGACCATAAGCAATATTCAGGGTGCTCATCTTTTTTTTCTTCAAAAAAACTTAAAATTGTGCTTCCATTCAACTTATTAAATCTATTCTGTTTTAGTGGAAAAATACATTCTGTCATTACGTCAAAAACAGCATACTCATATTGTGCAAAATACAAGAAAATAATGGTTTTTATAATTTCTATATCTAGGTTTGAATTGGCGATATCTGTTAAATTCTTAACCTTATAAAACTCATTATCAAATGCATAACGAGATTTTAATGTAGCGAATAAGTTCTTTATAGTTCTTAAATTCCCAATATTAAACACGTTATCATCAACAATTTTTCCTTTTACATAATCAATATCAAAATGTTTAGAATACAATTTTAAAAATTCTATAGTTTCTGGTATTTTTGTTCCTACAGCCCTTATATTAGAATTATATCGTTTTACAATTGGTAACATCATGTTCAACTCCTATATAATGTTATAGTATCCTATATTTAATGACTTCTGCTCCGAATTTTTGTATCCTATAAGTAATGGCTGTAAAATATCGTTTAATTCTTTAAAATTTAGTTGGTTATTGTAAAATAACAAATCATATTTTATATTCCCATAGCATATAATCGGAGGTTCTATTTTTTCAGGTTTTTTCTCATCTATCCCATCAAAGATTTCATCTAATTGTGATGGAGTATCTATACAAATTAAGTCAATAATTATATTTTTCATATCCTTATCATTCATATCGCATAACAAACTTAACGTTTCCTCAATGTTATCCTCTAATTCATCAGTTAGACTGAAAAATGAAATATTATTCCCTTTACTATCCAAATAAGTTCTTTCTATCTTTCTTGCTGTTCTCATTGCTGTAAGCATCATATTTATATGATAAGAATTAGGAAACATACTTTTCATATATAATAAACCTTCATTGGTGAAAATATCGCTATTCCACCACATTTGCATTTCACCAAATCTATATATAACTAAACGCTTTGTTATAATATTCGCTAAAGCAGAACTATCTTTTATATCAGTTTTGTTTGTAATATTATGGATTTTGTTTAAAATATCTTTATACAATCACATCACCTCTCGCTATTAAATCATCATTATTATACCATAAATTAATACATTCGTCTTCAGGTAAAATTAAAAATATTGTAAAATTCTGAATAAGTTTATATATATTACTCATTATGTGATGATATAGTATCTATCTATTATTGATAAGAAATTCTATCCAATGTTGTATGGGATATTCTTTGATAAAATGTACAATGATGATAAATTCCATGAGTTTTTGAGTATCTATAAAAATTGTGGATACCCAAAACGAAGATATTAAGAATATTGCCGCAACAATACCTAAACACCTAATCGATAAAAGAAAGAGTTATAGCATGGTAAAGAATAAACATGTCAATGTTTACCGTGGACAAGAAAATTACTCATCCTCTGATGAAGATGCTCTATCTTGGACTACAGACTTAAAAATCGCCCAATTTTTTGCTTCCCGTTTTGAAGGAGAAGGATTGCTTTTATCTGGAAGGGTACATATTAAAGATATTATTGCCATATTTGATGAGGAATACTATGATGATGGAGAATCTGACCCTGAAAAGGAAGTCCTAGTATGCCCAAATACAGTCACAGATATTAAAGTTAGTAAATATTCTTCAAACTAATTTCTTTATATTTTTTACATATCATTTGTGTGTGGATGTTTATTGTATAACATCCACTCACAATTTTATTGATTTATTATTAATTATCAGCAATAAAGTCTATTAATTTTTATATTTTGAAATGATGGTTCAATCTCTTTAATTTCTTTAATATTCTGATTATACATTTTTAATTCAATATCGCCAGATGTATAGTAATAAATAGATTCTATACTGCGTGCTCTTTCTTTCATCAAATCGGATAAATCTATATGAAATTTATGCTTGCTATTATCATCTTTATTAATAACATAGTCGCCCAATTGTATTTCTATTATCAGTCCTGGTTTAAATTTTACAGCCAAATAGAAAGATGTAGTAATATAATCTGATTTACCATAATTATCTTTTTCATTTCTATTTCTAATAATAAAATTATTAACCAAATCAATATCGCTATCACTGTCGTCAACAAAATTGAGTCTTCCACTATTCAATCTATAGAAGTATTCACTTTTAATTCCATCACAATCAACAACCCTATTTGAGAGTACTTCGCCATAATATATTAAAAACTTACCCAGTACCTTTTCTGCACTGTTGCTGTTTAAATATTTTACAAAGCCACCTGCTAATCGGATATTAGCATAATTCTTAATAATATTATTTAAATATTCCCTATCATTTTCACCTGCATATTTTGCAACTTCCCTATATGGAGTAGACAAGGAATATGGTACATTCCCTAAATTTAGTAAGTAATTTCTAAGGTCATCATAGATAGGCTTTACCGTAAATGTTGGATACCTTCCATTCTTTTTGAAACAATCATCTATTCTATTAGAATTGTATTCAAAATGTTTTTTAATAACCATAAAAGAAATACTAGATTTTGAAAAAATATTGTTCATAATACATCTCTCCTTTGTTTGAAGTTAATAATTTTATATCAATTGATGGTGTAATAAAAATAATCACCTTGATTTTTTACATTTTATCTATCAAACAGATATAATCAAGTTTTCATTAGAGTTATTTTCATTTTATTAAAATATGAAATCAATAATTTCCTTTAATAATATCTAGTCCATTTATTAGCCTCTCATAAGAGAAATGCTATGCAGCAATTCTCTTACGAAAGTGCATTTATTACTTTTTAGTTTCTTTAACTTACAAGATGCTCACCTGTAAATTGGCTGCTATTTTGCCCAAGCATTCTAAACCCTGTTGTAACTGAATTACTATTAAGAAAAACAACTTTTACGCATATGCTGCTGCCACTGTGGGGTTCCGCCTATAATTATTTACTTTTCTCAACTTTATTGTATAATTTGTTATAGATGTTTTTATTAAGTACATATTTTGTTTGCAGAAGGTGCATTTTACCTAATGCTGCCTTCTACTTTTCTTTTACTAGGGTCTTTTATTTTCTTTACTATATTTTAAATTAATTCATCTATACGCTTCATCAGTGTGTTTTTCCCTAGATAGTTTTCAATAAATATTACAGAAATCGGCTTATCTTCTTCATCATTTATTAAGTTCTTAATTGATGCATCATATCCTTGCTTTCTATACTCCCGAATTTCTGCTTCGATTGCATCAATATTTGGTATGTTAATTGCTCCTGTATTAAGGACCTTATACTCAAACCATTCTCTCGGAATAATTTCAAAACCTGGCAGTTCCCTCTGAGCCCTTTCGTATATATATAAAATATCTGCTTGACTTGTTGTATTGGAAAGGTTCTTTAAACTATTGCTTCCATATTCTTTTGTCCAATTTATCATTTCTTTGTTCCATTCAAACTTCTTCAAACAATAATCTTGCAATATATTTCCTTCGTCTTGCTTTAGTCTTGTTTGTCTATTTCTTTCCCATGATAATAATTCTTCAAATGTCATGGGTTTACTAAAGAACTTAATGACTAGATTCCCTGTACAGCATCTACATTCTTCATCATAATCGTAGTATTCTGTTGGTATGCCGGTAACTTCGAATTCACCCATTGAATTCATAAATTCTTTAATGCAGTAAAACCCTATATTATAGCAGTCTTTATCGTATTTACATTCTTCCAAATATGCAATTTCATCATTGCCTGCTACAACTTGAATACTTTGGAGCATGCCTTTGCTAACAACACTATACAGTTCCACCTCTCTGCCATCTTCAGATAGAAGATAATTGACTTTGATTAGTCTTTTACTTGTTCTATTCTTAACCGTCTTTTTATTTTCAGCACTAATTACCATTTCTAATTGTCTCATGGTTCATCTCTCCTTTTATTTTTAATATTGAATTCATATTTCCTTTTTTTATTATGCTGGAAGTGCTCCACTAGTGGAGCACCCAGTCATTCCTCACAAAATGTTTTCTAATCTACTTTTACAGTAAATTTATTATGCTTCTTCTAATTTATCTGCAAAATACTTCTCA
>ENA-UOOK01002858-UOOK01002858.1-fermentation-metagenome-genome-assembly--contig:-NODE-2858-length-20465-cov-3.933562_pt1 | contig 20465 bp, 17 predicted proteins | sample MGYA00245777_ERZ724023 | MGnify/ENA primary metagenome ERZ724023 (study PRJEB28704, sample SAMN03018312) | fermentation metagenome | biome: anthropogenic terrestrial biome; feature: soil; material...
TGAACCGGGCAACACAAGGGCAATATCCTCCAGGATCCACCTTTAAGACTACTCAGGCACTTACTTTTCTGACAGAAGGCATAATCAATAGCCATACCATGTATCCTTGCCATAGAGGGTTCTATTACAAAGGACTTCATATCGGCTGTCATCTTCATAAGTCTCCGCTGAATGTGGTGGATGCAATTATTACTTCTTGTAATTCCTATTTCTGCTGGGGATTTCTTCACATGATTTCTGATCGGCAGAAATATCAGAGTGTGCAGAATGCCATGAATGTCTGGCGTGACTATATGGTTAGCATGGGATTAGGCTATAAGTTGGGAATCGATCTGCCAGGTGAAAAGCGAGGACTGATTCCTAATGCTCATTTTTACGATAAAGCTTATAACGGGCACTGGAATGCCTTGACGGTTATCTCTATTGCCATCGGTCAGGGCGAGGTCTGTCTGACTCCTCTTCAAATAGCCAATCTGGGTGCGTCTATAGCCAATCGTGGTTATTATTACATTCCACATGTGGTCAGTAAGATCAAGGGGAAACCGATAGACCCGAAGTTCCGTCAACGCCATTATACGCGGGCCAGTCAGTATGCTTATCATCTGGTCATAGAAGGGATGAGGGGATCTGCAATGCATGGAACCTGTAAGGACCTGGCCCGTTATGATTTTATGCCTTGCGGTAAAACGGGTACTGCTCAGAACAGGGGTCAGGACCACTCTGTGTTCATGGGTTTTGCTCCGATGAATCATCCTAAGATTGCGATTGCCGTCTATGTGGAGAATGGCGGATGGGGAGCCGTCTACGGAGTTCCTATCGGGGGATTGATGATGGAACAATACCTGAAAGGTAAATTGTCACCCTCTTCAGAGAAAATGGCTGAAGAATTTGCTCAGCGTCGTATTGCTTATGGGGCAGCTAACCGATAGGTCGACACCTTCGGTATGGTCTTGTGCGGTGTTGTTCCCGGATGACAATAGTGATAAATGAAAATTAAATATCGGTAGTGATAGTTATTAAATATTTGCTTAGGAAATGATACAAGCACCAACACAACAAACCAGTGTACTGCGTTCACTTGACTGGTGGACGATAGGGATTTATCTGGCATTGCTCGTCTTCGGATGGCTCAGTGTTTGTGGAGCCAGCTATACTTTTGGTGAGACGGATATCTTCAGCCTTAGCACACGTTCCGGCATGCAGATTATCTGGATCGGTACTTCTATTGTACTTGGTTTTGTGATCCTTATGCTGGATGATAGTTTTTATGATACTTTTGCCTATGTCATTTATGCGGCTTTTATGATCTTGCTCTTCTTGACCATATTCAATCCGCACGAGATCAAAGGTTCTCGCTCCTGGCTGGTCTTAGGCCCCTTGCGCGTGCAGCCTGCTGAGTTGGCTAAATTTGCTACGGCCCTGGCGATCTCGAAATTCATGGGTAGTTATGGCTTTGATATTCATCGTTGGAAAGATTTTCTTTGCGCTTGCGGCATTGTCATCCTGCCATTGCTGATGATCGTTGCACAGCGAGAGACAGGATCGGCTTTGGTCTATCTGGCTTTCTTCCTGATGTTTTACCGGGAAGGAATGCCGGGGAGTATCCTTTTCACAGCTGTTGCGATGGTGATCTATTTCGTCGTGGGGATCAAGTATGAGCAGTTGTTCCTTTGGGATACCCCTACGTCGGTGGGAAAATTTATTGTGCTTCTGCTCGTTCAAATTTTCAGTGCAGGCATGATCCAGGTGTACTGTAAGGATAAGCGGCTGACGCGCTGGGTGATTGGCTTGTGCCTGGGGATCACTCTTATCTTCTTGCTTTTCTCGGAATTTGTCATACCGTTTGACATTGTCTGGGTTCAACTCTTTCTCTGTGCAGTCTTGATAGGTTTCCTACTTTATCAGGGACTGAGTACGAGGATGAAGAATTATCTCTACATTGCCGCATTTGCCGTGGGATCGATCGTGTTTTTCTATTCAGCTGACTATGTTCTTAATGATGTGCTGGAGCCGCATCAGCGTGTCAGGATCAATGTTTTGCTGGGACTGGATGATGATCTGGCGGGAGCCGGATATAATGTCCACCAGAGCGAGATCGCCATCGGCTCAGGAGGGTTACAAGGGAAAGGATTTTTGAACGGTACACAGACAAAGTTGAAATTCGTTCCAGAACAGGATACTGACTTTATCTTCTGTACGGTAGGAGAAGAGGAAGGATTTCTAGGCAGTGCCGGAGTATTGTTACTTTTCCTGGCTTTGATCATACGGTTGATCTATCTGTCTGAGCGACAGCCTTTCCGGTTCGGACGAGTCTATGGATACTGTGTCCTTAGTATATTCTTGTTTCATGTGTTCATTAATGTGGGTATGGTGCTCGGATTGACCCCTGTTATCGGCATTCCCCTTCCGTTTTTCAGTTACGGAGGATCTTCATTGTGGGGATTCACGATTCTGCTGTTTATCTTCCTCCGGATAGATGCCGGCAGGAATTTAGTCCGTGAATGAGAAGATGGCGAAGGCCATATTATTCCCTCACGTATTCGATGCCGATGTCTGAAATACCCGGAAGGATTTCTTTCTTCATGTCATGACAGATACAGACATGAATACTGTCCCCCTTTTCCAACTGGATATTTGCCACATGGAAATGGTACTGGAAGCTGCCTATGCCTCTGCCTTTTATTCTTCCGTTTGTGTCCATCAGACTACAGTTGAGGGTATCAACATAGGTCCTTTTCGGTTTGTCTTCATGGACTTTATCCTTCCCCTTTTCAGGATAGACCGTTTGCTTGATGATCAGGGTCAGGGATTGGAAAGGATAGGTGCTATTGATACGGAGTCCAACGTTCATGTCGTAATAGTCAGTGTCCATTAATTTGGGGACATTGAACAGTAAGGAGTCATTCTTTTCCCATCCTGCCAAAGGGGTATGCTCGTAATGATCATATACTTTATGTTCAAGACAGGAGGAAAAGAGGATGATCACGCTGAAGAATAAGAGAATGTATGACTTCTTCATTGTTTTGTATTGTCTTCAGACCCGGAAGTGGATTCTTTCTGCGTATCTGTGGCCTTTAACGGAAGTTGTGTGCCTTGCCCGGCAACGGCTTTAGTCTTATGGCTTACCGGTTTATCTGAACCGGACGGATTTACTGAGGGTAGATCTGCAACTTTCTTCATAGCGCTGTTATCCTCATCCTGATGGGCACTATCGGATTTTACAATCTTGGACCGTCTTGATTCCATCTTCCCCTGAGGTCTTCTGCTGTTGTTCGTGTTTTTCCGTTGGAATTTACCGGATTGGGCATCGCTGATGGAAGAAGCAGAATCTGCAGGATTTTGTCCTTTATGTGGATGGTTGGCATTTCTGTCTTTTTGTGACTTCTTCTTCCTCTTCTTGCTGTTTTTGTCAAAGCGGCTGACATCCGTATTGGCCAGGAGGTCGACGGGTTTTTCGGTGACTTTCACTTTCCCGTCTTCCTGAAGGGATAACGGTTTTTCACCACTCTTATTGATCTTGATAATTTCTTGGGCTCTTGCAGCTGAGATCGTTTCCAGGTTAGCTGCTAAGTTTTTGTCAGTGGAGTAAGTGCAGCGTCTGGCCAGAATGTCGGTCTTGAACAGATAATAGTCATTGTCTTTAGTCTGCAGGATAATGTCCTTTTTAGGCAGTTCCTTGCTGGCTTCTACATAATCGTCTACTTCATAGTTCAGACAACATTTGAGTTTGGCACACATACCTGCCAGTTTCTGAGGGTTCAGCGAGATGTCCTGATAACGGGCTGCGTTTGTGCTGACGCTGGAGAAATTTTTCATCCATGTAGCACAGCATAGTTCCCGGCCACAAGGCCCCGTCCCTCCGATCCTGCCTGCTTCCTGGCGGGCTCCGATCTGCTTCATCTCAATTCTTACATGAAAGGTCTCTGCAAGGACCTTGATCAGTTGGCGGAAGTCCACACGGCCATCGGCAATATAATAGAAGATGGCTTTATTCCCGTCTCCCTGGTATTCCACATCTCCTATTTTCATCTCCAGGCCAAGTTTCTTGGCGATCTGGCGACTCTGGATCATGGTATCATATTCCCGGCTTTTGGACTCTTTATATTTTTCCATATCCACCGGCTTGGCTATCCGGTAGATACGCTTGACATCATCGGCAGATTTCAGGTTCGCCTTCTTGAGTTGGAAAATGGCCAGTCTTCCGGTGAGTGTTACCACTCCGATGTCATGTCCGGGATTAGCTTCTACTGCTACGGTGTCCCCTTTTTTCAAGTCCAGGTGATTGACATTGTGATAATATCCCTTACGGGTATTCTTGAATTGTACCTCCACCAGGTCGGTGCTTTGTGCATTACCCGGTACATCAGCCAGCCAGTCGTAGGTATTGAGTTGTTTATCTTGTCTTCCTACTCCACAGGCACATAGTCCACGGTCGCAGTCCTGACAGGATTCAAAATTCATATTTTTAAAGTTCATATTTCGTATGATATTGTTTTTCTTCTTCTTTTAATGATGCTAATATTTAGATAACCTTTTCCCCTTGCGTATGGAAAGAGGAATCCTTCCCTGGAGATGCTATTTTCTGATGGACAGCATTGTCTGAAGGGCTACGTGATAGAAGACTATCTTCGCATTTGCATTTCGTCTGATATCGGTCAGCGCCTGATTGAAGAGTCGGGCTATGCTGAGGATATTATTTTCATGAATGAACCGTGCGAAATTTCTGGAGAAATTTTCTTCCTTCTGAGTCATATAGTTCAGTTCTGGCCGGTGAAAATTATAGATGAAGTTTTCGCGTACCAGATGAAGGAAATAGGTCAGCATTCGGATTTGTTTTTCCCTTCCGAAATCATTGATCTGATCTGACCAGTTTTTCAGGTTTTGCACTCGTCGGCTGTAGGCCTGCCGCATCAGTTGTTCAAATTTATCCAAGAATTCTTCGTTCTCGTTGTCTGCCACGGTCTCTTTAAGAGCCAGGTTCCAGTTGCCGTTTACGACCCTTGCAATCCGGTGAGCATCTTCAGGACCAATGCCTCTCCTTCTGATCAGATTCCTCTCAATGTCCGGAGTATCGATTTTCTTCATCTCGAAGAGTTGGGTGCGGCTCCTGATGGTATCCAGTATGCGCTCCGGATGTTCACTGACAAGCAGGAACAAGGTCTTGTGCGGAGGCTCTTCCAGGAGCTTGAGGAGTTTGTTGGCTGCTTCTTGATTGAATCGTTCCGGCAGCCAGACCAAGCTGATCTTATAGCCTCCCTGACTGGACATTAAACTCAGATTATGAGCAATGGCGTCACTTTCTGCGGCAGTGATGATGGCCTGTTTGTTTCCTCCTCCCATCAATTGCAGCCATTGCTCTATGGTGAAATAAGTCCCTTCGCTAAGTAGTTGATGCCATTGCCTGGCGAAATCGTCACTGACTGGTTTATGGTCACTTCCGGTACCGGAATTAATGGTCGGATAGGTGAAATGTAAGTCCGGGTGCTCCCAGTTAGAAAGCATCGCCACGGCACTTTTCCTGGCGTTTGCATCCATGGTGTCTTCCGTGAGCAGATAACGTGCAAAAGCCATGGCGAGGGCCATTTTACCGCAGCCCTCGGGACCGCAGAAAAGCAGGGCATGAGGGATGCGTTTTTCCCCTACCATTTGCAAGAGCCTCTTGATGGCTTCTTCCTGCCCTATGATGTCATTGAATGCTTCGTCTTCCATTTCTTCCTGCCCGGAGTTTTCTCCTTTCTCTTTTCAGAGGAGTCTTTTGACGACTTCCCTGATGCTGTCAACTGCACTTACGGTATAGAAGTGCACATTTCTTACGCCATGCTGGTAGAGATCTTCTACCTGGTTGGTAGTCCATTCGATGCCTAAATCACGGATCTCGTCATCATTTTTGCATTTTAAAGCCTCTCCTGCCAGTTCATCAGGAATGTCCACATGGAACGTTTTAGGAACAACTGTCAGGTGACGCTGCCTGGTCAATGGCTTGATGCCTGGAATGAGGGGTATGGTGATTCCCATTTCCCTTGCCTTATTGACGAAGGAATAGTATTTCGTATTATCATAGAATAACTGGGTAACGGCATATTCAGCACCCAGGTTTTGTTTCTCCTTAAGATGTTTCATATCCTCTTCCAGATTAGGGGCCTCTTCATGTTTTTCCGGATAGCAGGCAACGCCATAATCGAATTTCCATTCGGGGTGTTTCATAGGAGTACCATCGACAAAAAAGCCGTTATTAAACTGGTTGACTTGTTTGATGAGCTCAGTCGTATGTGTATATCCTCCGGGTGTGGGCTTGAAACTCTTATCCTCCCGTGCCTTGTCCCCTCTGAGCAGCAGGATGTTGTTAATGCCAAGAAACTGCAGATCGAGAAGTTCATATTCTATATCTTCTTTTGTAGCTCCTGAACAGATGATATGAGGCTGGATAGGAATGCCGTAACGATTCTGTATGGCAGCGGCGATAGCCAGGGTCCCTGGACGCCGGCGGATATTTTGCCGCTCGATGAGGCCGTTCTCCAGTTCTCGATATACATATTCGCTGTGATGAGTGGTAATGTTAATAAAAAGGGGATGAAATTCCTTTAACTTATCAATCGTGTCGAAAAGTTGCCGGGTACCATTCCCCTTGAGTGGAGGTAAAACTTCAAAGGAGAAGTATCGTTTATTCTGGTCTTTCTGGAGTAATTCTGATAGATTGAATCTCATTCTGCTGTTTTTATGTTTGGCAAAATCCTGTTGTTTTGTCCTAAGCTTGGCTAAAATATACCTGGCTGGAGTTCCGGATGAGGCTCAGGACTCGAAAGGGCATACTTGTCTGCAAATTTAACAAAAAAAGGAGGAATAACGAAGTCCTCCGGCATTATTTAATAAATTTTACTTGCCTTTATTCGCAGAATCGGTTGAAATGTGTTTCCTGGAAAGGAGTAATACAAAAGAAGGACTTCCAACGATCGGCTGAAAGTCCTTCTTAGGTTAGTGATCATAACGATGTCCGTATCGTGTTATTTCTGTCCTCCGGACATTCCCTGACTGGAACTTGCACCACTCTTAATGCCTCCCACAACGTCATTGTTTTCAATAGTGTTCTCCACTCTCTTGACACTTGCTTTCAGTTTTCCAAAACGGTAAGAAATTCTAAATCCTAGCTCTTTCGTTTGCTGGTAGTTAAACTGATGCCCGGTATAATCACCATTGACGGTACGGGAAGTCATCTTCAGGTATTTATTGCCAAAAGGATTATCTGCACCGATCATGACGGTCAGACGGTCTTCCTTCAGGAAAGAGCGTTGTAAGGCGATATAGTGGTAATGCCAGTTGGAATCATATCCATAAACTGAACTAACATTTTGTCCGAAAGAACCACCATAGCCGACATTCAGTCTGATTTTCCAGGGCAGGGTCTGGGTAATATTGGCTGTAGCCATTCCAGACCAGCCATTCAGAGAGATACCGAGTTGGTGATTATTCATGAAATTCTTTCCTATGTTTGCATTAAGCATAATTGATGTATTCTTGAAGGGCGAAGCCTGAATGAATCCACCTATTCCCAGGTTCTTGGTGTGGAGTACGTCATCGAAGGTAGAAACGGTTTTCCCTTCCTTCGCAAACTGTATAGCAGAGATCTGATTATTGGAGAAGTTGTAATAGGGTGACAGATTATAAGTAAATTTCGGATTGATGTGCATATATTCAAGTGTAAAGGAGGTGTTACGTGCACTGTTCAATCCCGGGTTACCATAACTTTCTGCGGTCGGAGTGCTTACGTCAGCAGGGTCCAAATAGGAAATTCCCGGACGGTTAATGGTGGTTGCATAACTGATTTTCAAGGAATTGAACATGTTGAAATTGTATTTTATGCTTGCTGATGGGACCCAGTCGTTCAGGTTCTTGTGAAAGTTCTGCCCGCTTTTATCGGGATATTTAGCATCCAGATAACTGTATTCATATCTCAGTCCGGCACGGGCTGACCATTTCTTGTTGGCATACACCCATTCACCGTAGCCTGCTGCAATCTGAGTGTTGTGGTCGAATTTGTTATAAATGCTGGCAGACGAACCGTCATAAAGCATTGACGTGTTACTGTTATTTTCACGGTTAATATATTTGGCCCCTATTTCCATCTTGTTGTACTTTAAGAAAGGACGGACATAATCGAGTTGGAAGGTGTGTTCTATGAAGTGCTCTTTCTGGTTTTTATCATATCCGCTGTAATCTACCGGCATGTTAACCATATTACTGTATGTCGTCTGTTCATTGTTTACGCTTCGTGTGGTCGACAGCATATAGGAAGCGGTCAGGACTTCACCGTCAAGTTTGGTCTTGTGTTGATAGTCCATTCGTCCGTTCAGATTGTAGTCGTCATATTTCGGGGTCCACAGACGGGTGTCATATTGGTAAAGAATATTCTGATTCGCATCTGTCATACGGTCTGTACCGTTTGAATTTACTTTTACTTTATAGTAATATCCTCCAAAAGAAAGGGTGAACAGATTTAGGGAATCGATCGTATAACTGGCATTGAGGTTGCCGTAATGCACGTTTACTGGATTATTCCCGAACATTGAGGAGTAGCGGGTGTCCCCGGAGTTCTTGAAGAATGTATCACTATGCTGTTTGTTCTGAGTTGCTCCTTTGGGAGCATAAACATAACCGTAATTGACCGAGAAGATTAGTTTGCCTGTTTGTGCCGTAATATATCCATTCTCATTTGAGCTTCCGTGCAGGACATCTACCGCGGAACCCAGGGTACCGGTTACTCCATTTATCTTGGCATCATCGTTCATGACGATATTCAGGATGTAATGCGTACCCTCGGCGTCTTCTTTCGCCCCCGGATCGGTGATGACCTCAATCCTCTTGATCATCGTCGCGGGAATGGACTTGAGTATCAGGCTGGCGTTGCCACCGGAAAAACTCGGGTCAGGGTGACCGTTGCGATAGATTTTAAAATCACCGCTGCCCTTGACTTTAATGTTATCTTGTCCGTCAACGGAAACCATCGGCACTTTACGAAGCATCTCAAGGGTGTTCATCGCCCTTGAATCCTTGTCATGCTGTACATCGTATGACATCCTGTCAATATCATTTTTGATCAGTTTGCGTTGTGCGTTTACCGTAACCTCTTGAAGGTTGAACTGCTTAAAGTATTTACTGGAGTCCTTCTTTACAGAATCGACTTCTGCCGGACGAGATTTTAGGGAAGGATCTGATGGATCTCCCGGAAAGGAAGTTGACCGCTTTGCTTCGGTTTGAGCAAAAGCTGCTGTAGAAAAAGCCAGAATAATAATTTGTAGTAAGATTTTTCTCATTTTCTTGATTTTATAAACTGTATGGTTAGACGCAACGGATTCTTGATTAGTTGCAAAATAAAATGGTTTTTTCTGCTTTTTTTAAGGGCTTTTTTCCGAACATATACAGTTATCTTTGATTTTTTCCGTAGTGGGGAAGAGTTTCCTAAATCTGTCATCTATAACTTCTTGTCTTTTCATCAAAAGAGTTTTTATCATCTAAATACCAAATGTGAGGTTAGGTTCATACTTGCTGTTTGAGGACCGAAATATAAAAAATAGATTCAATTTGTTTCCTGATTGGAAAGAATTTTATATCTTTGTTCGTAGAATTTTTAAATAACCTGATCATGAAAAATGCCAGACTCTTTTTATGTTTGTTTGTTGTTCTCCTTTCAGCTTGTAGCGCTGAGAGTGATGATAGATTTTCTGAAACTACAAGGAATGACTCCAGATCCGTTCAGCGTCTTCTTGGAACATGGGTAGCTGATTCTTTGAGATATAGGGAGGAAAACGGCGGGACGGTGTGGACGAACTGGGAAAACACAGAGCCGGATACGATAACTTTTTCAGCGGATAGTGCTTATTTTGGATTTACCGATAAGGAGGAGATCTCGGGCTCATATCCTTATCGGAGGAAGGAAAACAAACTGATTTTTGATGAGGTCGGACTGGACTGGAAGATCAGGCCGGAGGGTGGATTGTTCTTGCAATTCAGCTCTCTACAAGAAACAGACCAGTATCTTTATCATAAGATAGAATAGGAAATCGCAGTATTTATGGACATGAAAAAAGCCTTGATAGCAGTTGTAACCAACTGATAATCAAGACTTATACTTGTAGTCGGGATGACCAGACTTGAACTGGCGACCTCGCGCCCCCCAGACGTGTGCGCTACCAACTGCGCTACATCCCGAAATCTTTTAAGTGGCGCTTGTACCGCAACTTTCTATCGAGAGTGATCCGCATGGGGTTCGAACCCATGACCCCAACATTAAAAGTGTTGTGCTCTACCAACTGAGCTAGCGGATCTCTTAAAGCCTCTTTGAAAGGCGACTGCAAAGGTACAACGTTTTTTTGAAATGCCAAAATTATTATTGCTTTTTTTGCCACTCATAGGCTTTTTCTGCCTCTGGAGATCGCCCCGGAAGATGATATTAAGGCTCTTTCCCCCTATTGACGGATGCAGGCTTGTCCTGAGATGCTCCCTTCTCTTTCTGGCCGGTAGGCCTGGTCTTTGGCGTCGTATCTCCGCTTGAAGTTGGTATCGGTACCGGACTCCTTCCGCTCAAGTCAATATCCGATCGGTCTTTGGTCACGTAGCGCTGCCAGTAGGCGATGAGGATCGTTGTCAGAGGCAGAGCAATAATCACCCCGATAAAACCGAGAAGTTCGCCCCATACTGAAAGGCTGAGAAGGAGAATCGCCGGGTTGAGCCCCATGGCTTTCCCCATGACCTTAGGAGTGACGACCATGTCTGAGATAACCTGGGCGACGGCGAAGACGATCAGAGCTTCACCGAAGATAAGGAAGAAATTCTGCCCGGTGTCGGCAGCTTTCAGCATGGCTAAAAAAGCAGTAGGGATCAGAGCAAAGGCATGCATGTAAGGGATGAGATCAAGGAGCCCGACAAGTATCCCCATTCCGATGGCCACAGGAAAGCCGATAATCGTAAAACCGATACAGAACATGATACCCATGATAAGGGCTACCAGTCCCTGACCCCTGACATAATGGTTTAATTCCGTGGCAACATCACTTGCCAGTTCATGCCAGAACGGACGGTTCTTCTTTGGGAAAATCTTGATCCATGAATCCGTAAGGTATTCATAGTCAAGAAGAATAAAGAACAAGTAGACCAGAGTGAAAAGTGCTGCTATAATACTGAGGATGACATTGGCCGTCTGGCCGAGAACGGTGAAGACCTTAGGCATGGCAATCTTTATGGCATCAGAAAAGTCCTTGCTTTTGAAGATCTTCTCCAGCATCCCTTCATTGTTGACAAACCAGTTTTTGATTACGGCTGTCAGATTGTTGGTATGAGTGGTACTGTTCAGCCATTTTCCCAAGATGTCTCCTAATTTCCCAAATTGTTCAATCATAGGAGGGATGATAGCATAGATGATCCCTGCAAGGATAGCTATCACGAGGATGAGGGTGAGGATGATGGCGATGACCCGCACATGCACATGGAGCTTATACTGTACAAAATGTACAATCGGGTAGAGGAGATAAGCCAGGACCCATGCGACGAAGAAAGGTATCAGTACCGCTTTCAGGTAATTCGTGAAATAGAGGACGGTGAGAATAATTAAGACTACACCTGCCCAACGGATGAATTTATCAAAAGTAATCTTTTGTTGTGGCATATCATTTTCCAGTTATATTTCGTGGTCTTTTTATAAGAGAGAAATAAGATTCTAAACACTGAGTGGGGAATGCAGCCTTTTCGGTAGATCATTAAATAGGATCATGGAGACGTGTGTCAACCTTTTCCTGTTGCTGTTCTTCTTTCATGACTTTCTGGTAGCACTCACGGCACAAAGGTTCATACTCCTCCCTCTCTCCTAGTAATACACGTTTATCATTATGCACAAGTCGGTGGCTGATATAGGCCTGTGCCCCGCAGCGTACACAGATTGCATGCACTTTTGTCACTTCGTCGGCGATGGCGCAAAGTCCGGGCATGGGACCGAAAGGATTACCTTTATAATCCATATCCAGGCCCGCAATGATCACACGTACCCCATTGTTGGCTAATGTATTGCAGACAGGGATCAGTCCTTCATCGAAGAATTGTGCTTCATCAATGCCTACGACCTCTAAGTCGGAGGCCAGAAGCAGAATGCTGGCGGACGTATCGACAGGAGTAGAGATAATGGAGTTGTGGTCATGGCTGACAACATCATGATTAGAGTATCGTGTGTCCATCGAGGGCTTGAAAATCCCTGTCTTTTGTCGGGCGAACATTGCTCTTCTCATGCGTCGGATCAGTTCTTCAGTCTTGCCTGAGAACATTGAACCGCATACTACTTCTATTCTCCCAGGCTGGTGTGCCTCCCCTGCTAAATTTTCCATCATGATTGTTGCAAAGATAATGCTATTTAGAGAAATTGCAAAATAAAAGGACCCTTATTTTGCCTTCTCTGTCCATCTTGCGGGCTGAGTCCTGTTTCCGGGCATGCTAAAGGCCTGTCCGGGGATTTCTGCCAGCGATAAGGGCGGATAACCGAGAGATGGATTTTCCTTTCATATATTCCTTTTCGGGTCTGGTAGGAGATCAATTATGATGTAACTTCCTAAAAATTGTAAAGAAATGGTAGCTTTTTTTGCTTAGTAACAATTTAATTCCTATTTTTGCATAAACTAACTATGGGTATATTGTATATCGTGCCTACTCCGGTAGGTAATATGGAAGATATGACGATTCGAGCCATTCGTATCCTGAAGGAAGCTGATACTGTGCTGGCAGAAGATACACGTACGTCGGGTATCCTGTTACGGCATTTTGGCATTAAGAACCGATTGGTCGCCCATCATAAATTTAATGAACATGGTACGACGGCTGGTATCATTGACCGTCTGAAGGCGGGTGAAACGATCGCTCAGATCAGCGATGCGGGGACCCCGGGCATTAGTGATCCTGGCTTTTTCCTGGCTAGGGAGGCCATTAAGGCGGGTGTTACCGTCCAGACCTTGCCGGGAGCAACAGCTTGTATACCTGCCTTGGTCTCATCGGGACTGCCTTGTGACAGATTCTGCTTTGAGGGCTTTCTCCCTCAGAAGAAAGGGCGTCAGGGACGACTGGAATCCTTGCGGGATGAGACCCGGACGATGGTGTTCTATGAATCACCTTATCGTGTGCGAAAGACTCTGCAACAATTTGCGGAGATCTTCGGGGAGGACAGACGGGCGAGCTGTTGCCGTGAAATTTCAAAAATCCATGAAGAAAGTATACGGGGAACTTTAAGTGAACTGATCCAGCATTTTGAAAAGGTGGAACCGCGTGGAGAGTTTGTTCTGGTCGTTGCCGGCAAAGACTCTTCTCTTGTAAAGGAGGAGCAAAAAATGGAGAAGCAGGCTGGGCGAAAGCGAAATAAAGAATTGAAGATGCGGGAGACGGAAGGAGTGGAAGATTTAAGGGTTGATCAGAAAACTGTAAAATAGAATTAAAAAAATCCAGGAAGAAAGGAGTGGAGTAGTTCTGAAAATCGAATGGATAAGTTGATCATAATAAGGACTTAAAATAAATTCAACAATGAGAAAATTTATGTTATTGGCCTGTCTTGCAACAGCCCTGTTGTTAACAGGTTGTAAGCAAGAGAAAAAAAAGGCCCCTAACCTGATAAAGGTGGAGCAGAATGATTCTTTGAATAAAATCATTGCTCAGAAAGATAATGAAATCAATGATATGATGGGTACTCTGAATCAGATTGATGATGGGTTCCAGCAGATCAACGAGGCTGAGAATCGTGTTAATCTCGAAAAATCCGGTGAGGGGGCTGACAGATCCCAGCAGTTGAAGGAAAACATACAGTTTATTGCCAACCGGATGAGAATGAACCGTACACTTATTTCCAAATTGCAAAATCAGTTGGCTAGCAGTTCTTTCAAGAATGAGCAGCTCCGGGCTACCTTGAAGAAGACTATCCATAATCTGATGAAACAACTCAACGAGAAGGATCAGCAGTTGCAGGAACTCCGCGTGGAACTGGATGCGAAGGATATTCATATCTCTGAACTGGATGAGACAATTAATAATCTGAATACGAATGTCAATGATTTGCAGACTCAGAACACGCAGAATGGGGAAACCATCTCGGCCCAGGACAAGCAACTGAATACGGCCTGGTTTGTGTTTGGCACGAAAAAGGAGCTGAAGGAACAGCATATCATCGAGGGTGGAAAGGTGTTGCAGGCAAACTTCAATAAGAATTATTTTACGAAGATTGACATTCGGAATAGCAGGGAGATCAAACTCTATTCCAAGAGTGCGAGAATACTCACCATACACCCGTCCGGAAGTTATAGTCTGGCTAAGGATGCAAATAAACAGTATGTGCTGAAGATCACGAATCCTCAGATCTTCTGGAGCACGAGCAAATATCTGGTGATCCTTGTCAAATAAGGATTTGTAAGGGGATTCTCGTCGGGAGAGGGCTCTCTACTTGAGGGGACAAGAAAAAGCCTTTGATAACCAATCACGTTATCAAAGGCTTTTTCTTGAAAAGGGGGTAAGCTATTGACGGAATGATCTCCGCTCCCTGAAAAAATCCTGCATGAGTGCTCTGCATTCTTTTTCTAGAATATCAGTGGTGACCGTTGTCTTCGGGTGTAATACCAGAGGCGCAAATTTGTGGTATCCCCGCTTTTCATCATGAGCTCCGAAGACCAGACGGAGCACTTGCGCCCATCCGATGGCAGCTGCGCACATGGCACATGGCTCGACGGTGACATAGAGGGTACAGTCGATCAGGTATTTTCCGTTCAGAGCATCTGCTGCTGCCGTGATGGCTTGCATCTCTGCATGAGCAGTAACATCATGGAGGGTCTCAGTCAGGTTGTGTGCCCGGCTGATGATATGGTCCTTACAAACGACAATGGCACCTACCGGAACTTCTCCCTCGGCTGCAGCTTGTCGGGCCTCGGCGAGGGCCTTACGCATATAGTCCTCATCTTTCCTTTGCTGTTTTCTGACTTTATCGTCTGATGGCTGACTTTCTTTCTTCCTGTTATCCATAACATTGATCGTATTTGATGCCCGGGGGCAAGAGATCATCTTGGATCTTCCCTTGCCTGTTGACTTGCCTTTTACAGAATTCCTTTTCTATACTCTTGCAAATTTAATCATTTTTACTTGACTGTCAATGAGAAAATTGCTATTTTTGCATATCATCTAACCTAAGATACAGGACACATGTCAGAACATAATGAGCGAGGTGCATGGGGAGAAGAGTTGGCTTCCGTCTATCTCCGGCAAAAGGGGTATACCATTCTTGACCGGGACTGGCATCAGGGAAAGCGCGACTTGGATATTGTCGCTCTGGACGAAGAGGGACAGACTCTTGTCTTCGTGGAGGTGAAAACGCGTCAGAATGCTGACTACCAGAGTCCGGAGGAAGCTGTGGATGATCAGAAAATATGCAATCTGGCCTCTGCTGCAGATGCTTATATCAAAAGTCGGAAAATCAATCTTCATGATGTCCGTTTTGATATTATTTCTGTTATCGGCCGCGGGCCCCGGCCGGATCGGATCGACCATATCGAGGATGCCTTTAATCCTCTGTTGATTTTAGGGAGAAACAGGAAGAAACGGCGACGCTTTTAAGATATGAAGAAATGATGAAAACAAAAATAATTAAATTAAAAGAGACAGATTCGACCATATCGTATCTGAAGAATTATCAGCCGCAGGCCGATGAGGAAATGACCGTCGTAGTGGCTGATTACCAGTCTGCCGGACGTGGTCAGGGAACGAACAGTTGGGAGAGTGATCCGGGCAAAAACCTATTGTTCAGCATTCTGGTCCATCCGGTGAATGTGCCCGTTGCCCGTCAGTTCTTGTTGTCTATGGCTGGGGCTGTGGCCTTGAAACAGGTATTAGACCAGTATGCAGGGGTTTTTACTATGAAATGGCCCAATGATATTTACTGGAGAGATAAGAAAATCAGTGGCACCTTGATAGATACGTCCTTGTCCCGGCAGCATATCCGCGATTGTATCTTCGGCATTGGCATTGATGTAAACCAGACCGAGTTCCACAGTGATGCTCCTAATCCTATATCACTCTGCCAGATTACCGGCAAGGAAATTTCCCGTGAGGATCTCTTGAAAAAGATCATTAAGACGTTTCAGGATGTCCTCAAAATGATAGACGATGGGGATTATACGGATATAGCTGCTCTTTACCATCAGTCCCTCTATCATGGCAAAGGGTACCATCGGTTTCAGGATCAGAAGGGAATTTTTGAAGCCGGCATCGTGGAAGTTGAAGATGACGGGCATCTGGTCTTGCATGATCATGAAGGGGTGATCCGGGAGTATGCGTTCAAGGAAGTCAGGTTCTTGGACTGACTGGCTTTCACGGGGACCAGATGGTTTTCTGAAGGCTGATGGAGTTGTGGTGATTATTAATTAAAAATACAGATATGGTAAGATTTAAAAGAATACTGCTGAAGTTAAGCGGTGAGAGTCTGATGGGTAAACAAGGCTTCGGAATTGATCCGGAAAGACTTTCTGACTATGCCCGTCAGATCAAAGAGGTGCATGATATGGGTGTTCAGATAGGCATCGTCATCGGTGGCGGGAATATCTTTCGTGGGCTGAGTGGAAGTCAGAAAGGCTTTGACCGTGTAAAGGGTGATCAGATGGGAATGTGTGCGACGGTCATTAATTCTCTTGCCCTCAGCAGTGCCCTGGAGTCTGCCGGTGCAAAGACAAAAGTGCTGACAGCTATCCGCATGGAACCGATTGGTGAATTCTATAGCAAGTGGAAAGCAATAGAGGCCATGGAGTCTGGTTTTATCTGTGTCTTTTCTGCCGGCACGGGAAATCCTTATTTTACTACCGATACAGGTGCCTCTCTCAGAGGAATTGAGATCGAAGCTGAAGTGATGCTGAAGGGAACGCGCGTTGATGGTATTTACACCGCTGACCCGGAGAAAGACAGGAACGCCAGAAAATTCACGGAGATCACCTATGATGAGATCTATACCCGTGGACTTAAGGTAATGGATCTGACGGCTACTACGATGTGTAAGGAAAATGGCCTCCCTATTTATGTCTTCGACATGGATGTCTATGGTAATCTGAAGAAAGTGATGGGGGGAGAGGAAATAGGCACCTTAGTGCATAACTGACATGTATTTTCCTCTCCAGAAGGATAGAATAAAAGGCTCATGGTGATCTATTTGATTACAATGGGCCTTTATCTGTTTTACCTCGCTGTATTATCTTCTTTTGACTGATGTTTCTCTTTTTGCATCAAGACAGAGTGAGATGATGAAATAGCAAAGGATGATCAGCCACCAGGCTTTCAATATCCCCATCAGGATAATCAGAAGGACGGCAAGGAGAATAAAACTGTAACGTACTTCATTGTCCTTCCAGCCCCAATGCTTGAATTTCAAGGCAAACATCGGGATCTCGCTTACTAATAGCCAACTGGTGATAAAAACCATGATCAGTATGGCGATCCAGGAAAATCTTTCGTTCATCCAACCTGGATTGTAATTGATCAACGCTCCCCAGAAAAGGGCATTCGCTGGCGTCGGCAGTCCGATAAAGGAGGTTGTCTGCCGCTTGTCAATATTAAATTTCGCCAATCTGAGGCCGGAAAAGGCGGCCATGATAAAGGCGAGAAAAGGAATCAACTCTTTAATGGAATTGAGGAAGCCTGGATATTCCACAATTCCTAACTGCCAGAAAATCATACTTGAAGGAGCTACGCCGAAGGTGACATCATCAGCCAGGGAATCGAGCTCTTTGCCGATGGGTGAGGATACTTTCAGCAGTCTTGCGCTCATTCCGTCAAAAAAGTCGAAGATTGCTCCAATGATGATCCATGTCAAAGCCCATCCCGGATTTCCTGCCAGGGCGAATGTCGTGGCTACACAACCCGAAAAGAGGTTCCCACAGGTCAGTGTGTTAGGGATGTTCTTTTTGATAAAACCAGTCATATTACTTCAATTTTGCGATGATGGTCTGATCTCCTGTCGTCGCCTGACCCAGTTTTACACATACTTCTGTGCCTAATGGGAGATAGACGTCCACACGGGAACCAAACTTGATAAAGCCCAGATGCTCGTCGATATAACATTCTTCGTCAGCCTTGGCATAGGTGACGATACGCCGTGCGACTGCTCCTGCAATCTGGCGGCAGAGGACATCCTGTCCGCCGGATGTCACGATCATCGTATCGGCATGCTCGTTCTCCTCACTTGCCTTGGGCAGCCAGGCTTTGTGATAATTACCGTTCTGATGGCGGATGAATTTGACCTTTCCGTCTACTGGAAACCAGTTGACATGAACATTCCACAAACTCATGAAGATGGAGATAAGGATCCGGCGATCGTGGAAATATTCATTCTCATCTACCTCTTCGATCACGACGACACGCCCATCGGCAGGTGCGACGACAAGATCCCCCGTATCTTCAACGTTGAGAAACCGCGCCGGACTCCGGTAAAAGTTGAGTATAATTCCATAGCAGACTCCAAATATGGCTACGAAGCACCAGAATGGGATCTTCGTCTCAAAACAATTCCAGAGTATTGCTGCAATCACTGCGAGAGCAATACCTCCGTAAAAGAGTTGATTGGTACCTTCGCGGTGAATTCTGATTTTCCTAATTTTCCTTAATTTCCGTTTCATTCAGGTTGGAATTACGTTGAATACCTTTTAGCCATTATCTTTCAGGTTTGACTTCAGGGAAGAGATAGCCTGATCCTTATGTCCGGAATTTTTAATCGGTTACGAAATGTTCTTTTCCAATGATTGCCTTATTCCTTAATACTCTCATTCGAATAGTAGAAAGAATGAATAAGACTCCTTGTTCTGTAGATCGAATCGTAAATCTGTAAGATCAGAAAATTCTGTTTATATTCATTTATAATGAATGGCTTTAACTTTTTATTCAAATGGTTTTTATTCGACTGCAAAGTTAATTCTTTTTTTAGATAACAACAAATTTTGAAGTTATTCTTTTGGCTGTCTCATGAATTAACCGTAACTTTGAAATCCGAAATCTGAAATCAATGCAAGACTTTATTCATTTACATGTCCATACTCATTATTCTATTCTGGACGGTCAGTCCAAGGTTCCTTATCTGGTAGACAAGGCCATTAAGGATGGAATGAAGGGTATGGCGCTCACAGACCATGGGGTCATGTTCGGCATTAAGGAGTTTGCCGATTACTGTAATAAAATCAACAAAAACCGCAAGGAAGAGGGGAAAGAACCTTTTAAGCCCATCTTCGGATGTGAGATGTATGTTGCCCATCACCATAAGGAAGATAAAGTGAGGGAGAATGGGGATAACAGCGGCTATCACTTGATCGTCCTGGCAAAAAACTATCACGGATATAAGAACTTGATCAAACTGGTGTCACGATCCTGGGTGGATGGTTACTATTACCGCCCGCGGACGGACCGTGCTGACTTGGAGAAATATCATGAGGACTTGATCGTCAGTTCGGCTTGCCTGGGCGGGGAAGTCCCTTCTAAGATCCTGAAGGGGGACATCGCGGGTGCTCGTAAAGCCTGTGAGTGGTATCATCATCTTTTCGGAGATGATTATTATCTTGAGCTGCAGCGTCATGAGGTGAAAGATCCGGAGATCATTGCTAATAGGGAAACTTTTCCTCTGCAGCAGAAGGTCAATAAAGTGCTTATCCAGTTTGCCGGAGAATATGGCATCAAACTGATTTGTACGAATGACTGCCATTTCGAGGATAAGGAGACGGCTGAGGCTCACGATCATCTGCTTTGCCTGGCTACGGGAAAGGATCTGGATGATCCGAACAGGATGCGGTATACGAAACAGGAATGGTTCAAGACCCGTGAGGAGATGAACGAGATCTTCTCTGATATTCCTGAGGCTTTGTCCAATACGATGGAGATATTCAATAAGGTGGAGTTCTATAGTATTGAACATGCTCCGATTATGCCTAATTTCCCTATTCCTGAAACCTTTGGTACAGAGGAAGATATACGGAAGAAATATTCCCATGAGGACCTTCTGAAAGAATTCTCTTCTGATGAAAATGGGGAGCATACCCTTCCTCATGACGAGGGACTGAAGAAGATTGACAAACTCGGTGGCTGGGAGAAGGTCTATCGTATTAAATTCGAGGCTGAATACTTGTCTAAGTTGACTTATGACGGAGCTAAGACCCATTATGGAGATCCTCTTTCTGAGGAGGTGTCTGAGCATATCAAGTTTGAGCTGCACGTGATGAAGACCATGGGATTTCCCGGATACTTCCTTATCGTACAGGACTTTATCAATGCGGCCCGTAATCAACTAGGGGTAATGGTGGGACCTGGGCGTGGCTCCGCGGCTGGTTCTGTCGTGGCTTATTGCCTGGGCATCACCAAGATCGATCCGTTGAAATATGATCTCCTGTTTGAACGTTTCTTGAATCCTGATCGTGTCAATCTTCCTGATATTGATACTG
>ENA-UOOK01002859-UOOK01002859.1-fermentation-metagenome-genome-assembly--contig:-NODE-2859-length-20461-cov-13.335784_pt1 | contig 20461 bp, 20 predicted proteins | sample MGYA00245777_ERZ724023 | MGnify/ENA primary metagenome ERZ724023 (study PRJEB28704, sample SAMN03018312) | fermentation metagenome | biome: anthropogenic terrestrial biome; feature: soil...
GTAATCATAATCAAAACATCGTATTTGCCCTTTAATTTAGGTAATAAATCATCCATTGTTTCTTTTAGCATCATAATATGCCAGTGATTAGGCTCATAAGACATAGGATAAGCGGCTGTTAATCCAATTAAGGCAATTCGCGTACCTTTTTTGGTATTAATAATTTTATCTTTAACAGCCCATTTAGGCATAGAGCCATCTTCCTCACGTAAATTCGCTAAAATCACTGGAAAATTTGCGTGGTCAAATAAATGTTCTAAAACTTCATGTGAATTAGAAATTCCTTCATTATTCCCAATCGTAACCGCATCGTAGTTAAAATTATTCATTAACTTAACATTAGCTTGGCCTTTTGTAGCATCTGTAAGCGGGTGTGAACGATCCATAAAATCACCCGCATCAAAAGTATAAACTTGATCTACAGATTTATCGGCTTGTGCTTTTTTAAGATAGCGCCCTATTTTAGGGAAATGTTCGAAATGTGAATGAAGGTCATTTGTATGTAAAATTCGAATTGTTTCCATTTATACTTTCTGCTTTCTAACCTATCCGATTGGATTTAAGAATCATGTGGTAAGCATCTAAAACTTTTCCTTTAGGTTTCTTCCATTCAACCCACTTAGGGTGTTTCCAATCATCCTCATTAGTTAGGGTTTCAAGGTCATAATTCTCATTAATATACTTTTCATACGTCAATAAAGCTTGGGTACGCGGTATATTCAATTGTAAAATTTTAACATTTTTGATCATTCCATGGTTAACCGCGAGTTCAGCAATCCCATTTTGGTCAATATTAGAAATTTCAAAGTACTTACTGCCATCGTTTCGGGTAATTTCTTCAATTAAATCTAACGCTTCGTATTTATCGCTCATTAAATCACACCTAAATGAAATAAAAATTTGGAATATATAGAAAAAAATGTGCAACCATGCTATTGTATTATGCGATAGAGGTGTACACATGAAATTTAAAAGCCATCTTCTTTTGGCTCTTTTTTTTAGCTTAATCTTTTTAACAACTAGCGGTTTTACCGTAGTCGGCCACCGGGGCGATCCTACCAAATACCCTGAAGAAACTATTCAGAGTGATAACTCTGCTTTCGATTCCGGTGCTGATTATGTTGAACTAGATCTTCATTTATCTGAAGATGGAGTCCTAGTTATCTCACATGACGAGGACCTTTCACGAGTCACTCATACACCTGCAATTGTATCACAAAATACTTTTCAATCGCTCAATCAGCTAAAGTATGACAATGGTGAACATGTTATGTCACTCGACCAGTTATTTGAACATTATAAAAATAAGCCAAATACAAAATTCGTCTTAGAAACAAAAATTGATCACAATCTAGATCCTTCTTATGAATTAGAAGACAAAGTTGCAGAAACCATAAAAAAATATCATATGCAAAAACGGGTTATGATCCACTCTTTCTCAGCTGCCAGTTTATTTCGCTTACGAAAATTAATGCCTGATGCATACCTTATATTGATTGTTGGTAGCTTAAAAAGGATTAATTTCAGTGTTTTACCCCAAGTTAACGCAATTAACGTCTCTTCAGATGTAATTCAACAAAATGCTTGGCTTATTCACTGGCTGCACCGGTTAAATAAACAGGTTTACGTATGGGCAGAAATGAATGAATCTCCTGCTCTTTGGCACTGGCTAATAAATCGCAATATTGATGGCGTGGTAACCAATTACCCTGCTACTGGTTTTAAGTATAAATTAGCCAAAGAAGGTACGCATAAGTTTACCATTCACAAACCTGGAATTTATTTTGGCAAAAAGAAAGCATCGATTATGATGAATCCTTATGTAAAGATCAAGCGAAGAAAATACGTATATCCCGGTCAAAAATTAAATATAATGTACGGTGTTCGAGCTCATAACCAGCTCTACTATCAAATTGCTGAAAAGTCTTTCATATCGGCTGAATTTGTTAATTTAGATCTAACTAAAAAAGACATTGCTCCTTATGAATATAAACAAATTGTAGCCAAGCCAAAGGTGCAGGTGCCTATTTATAGATATCCTGATAATCAAGAAAAAACTGCTAAAAAGCTGCCTGCAAATAAATTATTTAGGATCCAAAATTTCAATGGTGGACCTAAAAGTATGTGGCTTTATACCAACTTAGGTTGGGTTAAAGCAAAAGATGTTCTATTCTATGGCTTCTTTACACCTGATGACTTCCATGAATATAACAAGTTGCCACGGGTCAGCCGGTACAATAATATAGCACTGCTAAGCTACAGAACACCGACATTACCCAAAGAAAATACCTGTTTAGATTCAATAATATCTACCAATAAGATAATTTACTAATTTAATTGCAAAAAAGCGTGATTCAATTTGAATCGCGCTTTTTTATGTATTCAATAATAAAAATTAATGATTTAAAGTACTCTGCTTCTTTAACAATTCATACGGTAATTCCATATGGATATTATCGACTTTTTCACTATTCATCAGTTTAGTCAACATTCTCATTGCAACAGCCCCCATATCATACAGTGGTTGTCTAATTGCAGTTAAAGCTGGGCGAACTACGGAAGCAATTTGTGTAGCACTAGCCGTTACTATTTCTAAATCTTCTGGGATCTTCTTACCAGCATCCATTGCTGAATTTAAAATGCCAACGGCAGTAATATCACGCGTTACAACGACACCATCGATACCATCTTTCACAAGTTGTGAATAGATATTATAGCCATCCGAATGATCTTTGATGCCAGTATAAACATGCCCAGCACCTAAATCATGTTCTTTCATGAATTGCTTGTATGCCGGAATCCTATTTTCATCGTTAACCACGGCTTTAGGATCACCGATTACTAACGCTAAGTTCTTTTTGCCATCGTTATACATTAAATTGAAGGCCTCAGTATCGGCTTTCTTATAATCAATAGTGACAGACGGAAATTCTTCTCTATTATCCTTTGTGCCAGCTAAAACGACCGGGGTATCTGTCCGCTTAAAAGCTTCTGCAGCTTCTCTAGGCAAACGGTTAGACATATAAATTACGCCATCAACCTGTTTGTTAAGTAAACTCTGAATCGCTTGATCTTCTTTCATCAAACGATTTTCTATGCTGGTCATAATAATATTATATTTATACAGAAGCGCAATATCATCAATTCCCTTTGACAATTCCGCAAAGTATAGATTAGTCAGATCAGGCACAATCAACCCTACTGTGGTAGTCCTTTTAGAAGCAAGTCCTTGTGCCACAGCATTTGGTTGGTAATGCAAACGGTTAATGACCTTCATTACCCGATCGCGCGTTTCTTTCCGTACATTATTATTCCCATTTACAACTCGTGAAACCGTAGCCATTGAAACTTTAGCCTTACGAGCAACATCATAAATAGTTACTTCTTGTTTATGCATCTTTGATTCCCCAGTTCTAAAAAATATTCAATATAAAATTTAACATGCTTTGCAATAATTTGCAAGCGTTTACAGTTATTCTTTCATTTTTTCAGACTTAAAACATGCTATAATTTGCTTACTAAAATCTATTTATATGAAAGGATTATATATGAATCTAGATAAATTACAGCAATGGTTACAAGCTTCTAACAACGACTTAGCTTACATTTCAAATCCAACAACTATTTCTTATTTCACTGGTTATTCAATGGACCCACATGAAAGAATTTTCAGTTTAATTGTTTTCAAAGACAAGGATCCTTTCATTTTTGTACCAGCCCTTAATGTAGAAGAAGCAAAGAATTCCAAATGGGACGGCGATGTTTACGGCTATTTGGATTCAGAGAATCCATGGCAAATTATCGCCGAAAATATCCGCAAGAGAAGTAATGAGTACCAAAAATGGGCAATAGAAAAGAACAATCTATCAGTTGCACATTACCAAAATTTACATAATGAGTTCCCTGACTCTAACTTTTCTAGTGATGTCTCCCCATTTATACAAAAAATTCGACTTTATAAAACGCCAGCAGAAATAAAAGAATTAAAGGCTGCTGGAGCAGAAGCCGACTTTGCCTTTCAAATTGCATTTAATGCAATTAAAACGGGTGTAACAGAAAGAAATATTGCCGGTCAAATCGATTACCAATTAAAATTGCAAAAAGGAGTAATGCACGAAAGCTTCGAAACTATTGTCCAAGCTGGTGCCAATGCTGCTAATCCCCATCTTGGTCCAACAATGAACCAAGTTAAGCCTAACGAACTTATTTTATTCGATTTAGGCACAATGCATAACGGATATGCATCAGATTCTAGCAGAACGGTCGCATATGGTCAACTTAATGATAAGCAAAAAGAAATCTATGAAGTTGTCCGTAAAGCCCAACAAAAGGCAGTTGACGCTGCTAGACCTGGCATGACAGCGGAAGAATTAGATAGCGTAGCCCGTAATATCATCAAAAAGGCTGGATACGGAAAATACTTCATTCACCGTTTAGGGCATGGCATTGGCAAAGAAGCACATGAATTTCCGTCAATAGTGCAAGGAAATCACTTAATACTTCAAGAAGGAATGTGTTTTTCCATTGAACCGGGTATCTATATACCAGGATTTGCAGGTGTTAGAATTGAAGATTGCGGTGTTGTAACCAAAGATGGTTTTGAACCCTTTACTCATACTGATAAAAAGCTGAGAACTTTACCATTAAAAGATTAATTTAACAAGAAACAAAAATGCACCTTGAGGATTAAATCACTCAAGGTGCATTTTATTTTATTAATTTAATGCCTAAGCTTCTGAATCTGGATCAACAGAAGTATCATCATTCTTTTCAGCATTGTTTAAATCATCAACTGATTTTTGTGCATTATCATCTTTTGCAACGTCATCATTCTTTGAATCATCAATAACAATGTCATCAAAATCTTTTAACTCTGAATCATCTTCTACATTTTTAGCAGATGTAGATAATTGATTTTTAACTACTTCGGTACCATTATCATATTTTTTCTTTAAATCCTGAATGGTATCGTTATCTTTAACTTTCTTTTTTAAATCTTCAAGCTGTTCATCACTAACTAATAATGAACCGGCAACAAAACCAGCTGCAGCACCAACAACAGTACCAACTAAGAAACTTGTAAATTTACTCATAATGAAATAATCCTCCTTTATTAATCCTCACCCTTGCGACGCTTGCGTCTAGCTAATGATGATGCAGATGCTAGCATTGAAGAAATTATACCAGCATGCCTAATATGAGCACCGCTAAAGCGTTTAGCCATTTTTCTTGAGGAAGCATTTACATCAGAAACACTTTCTCCAAGATCAGCTGCAGCCTTCACTACTGGATCTAATGTTTTCATTTTACCATTAACATCTGCCAACAACGTGTTAGTTTTATCTAATAAATCACCTGTTTGACCCATCAAACCATTTAGATCTTTGGATATCTTTTGAACTGATTCATTAGCAGTTTGTACCGTCTTATCGGTTTCTTTAATAACCTTTGACGTGTGTACAAGCATCGGAATTGTAAAGAGTACTAAAATTAGAAATGCAACCGCAGCAATTAAACCTGCAAGTGCACCATAAGAAATTACCATCTTTTACCTCCAATTCTACATCTAAAAAAAGTTTAGCATGAAAATACTTTTATCTCAATCTATATATAATCTTCTGATATAGTAAAATACATGTAAGAAAGGTGAATAAAATGCAACCAGCACTACATATAAATAAAAAAGCTGTCGAAATTAATTGGGATAAAATTAGCGAAAATTTATTATCAATTTTGTGGCAACTAGTTATCACTACCATAGTATTTTACCTTATTTCTCATTTTGGTAAAAAAATACTTAATCATTATCTAAAAAGCAAGAGAAGGCCGCACAGTAAAAGATCACGTACAATTACGGCGCTGATTAACAGTATCTTTCAATATACCGTTATTTTCTTTTACCTATTCGGCGTTCTCTCTATTTTAGGCATCCCCATTGGGACACTTCTTGCCAGTGCTGGGATCTTTTCCCTAGCTATAGGTATGGGAGCCCAAGGTTTTGTTAGTGACCTTGTCAACGGCTTCTTTATTCTCAGTGAGGATCAATTCGACGTGGGTGACGTTGTCCAAATCAACCAACAAATAGGTACGGTTATTCAGTTGGGGCTAAGAACTACAAGATTAAAGGGTACAGACGGATCGATTATCTACATCCCCAACCGTAATATTTCGGTTGTCCAGAATCTGGCTCACGGTGGTATTGCCCTCAATATCGACCTTGAACTAGATGCCAACAATAATTTTGAAGAGGTAAATAACCTAATCAAAAGAACAAATTCTATAATTCAACCAGAGAAGAATGCTATTGTCAGTGGACCGTCTATTACTGGCATAACAAAGCAAACCGACAAAGCAGTCACTTTTTCCGTTCACTTTCAGGTTAATCCTGGTAAAGAAGGCTCTATCCGCAATCTCTACCTCACAAGTTATATCCAAATCCTACAAGAAAATAATATTGTATTTGCTAACACAACAAACATAAACAAATTTAATGATTCTAAAATAAAAAAACTTTGAGCAAGTAGTTTGATTACTAACTCAAAGTTTTGCTTATTTTTAATTAAATTGCTTTAACCAACCAGGTAATTCTTTAATTAACTTTCGAACCGCCTTTCCACGATGAGAAATTTTATTTTTTTCATCAGTGGTCATCTGCGCAAAAGTTTTATCCTGTTCAGGAATATAAAATAATGGGTCATAGCCAAATCCATCTTCTCCACGCGGTGCAGCTAAAATCAAACCTGAACACTGACCGTTAACGATTAAATCTTTATCAAAATGGCCCGGCATTGAAACTATAATTGTTGTATTAAATTTAGCAGTTCTTTCTTTAAGTGGAACACCACCCAGTTCAGCCAAAAGCTTTGCATTATTTTTGGCATCATTATGGTCTCCTGCATAACGAGCTGAACGCACACCTGGTTCACCATTTAATTTATCAACCATCAAGCCAGAATCATCAGCGACGGTTAAAAATCCACTAAATCGGGCCATTTCATGTGCCTTCAATTCAGCATTTTTTTCAAAAGTGCGGCCATATTCAGCAACTTCAGGAGGATTATTTAAATCAGCATCGGTTTTAATATCAATGTTAATACCGGCCTGTTTGAAAGCTTCTTTTAATTCCTTCGCCTTACCACGATTGGTAGTTGCAAATAAAAGTTCCTTAACCATTATCTTTCTCCGAATCAATATGCTTAGCAATAAAAGATGGGTCATTCAAAAATGAACGTCCCAACTTATCAACCTTCTTTTCATCCCCAGTAGTGTAATAGGCATGAACAGGTTTAACAGAATCATCACTAAACAACCCGTCACGACGCATCACATTGAATGTATATTGAGCGACTTGATCAGCAGGATCAACAATTTGCACATTTTTATTAACTGTTTCAGCAAATTCTTTGCGAATAATTGGATAATGGGTACAGCCCAAAACTAAGGTATCAAAATCTTTGCCTTTTAGTGAAAGTAATGATTCTTGCACCGCTTTTAAGCAGCTTTCATAATCAGCTCCATTTTCAACTAGTGGCACTAATTTAGGTGCAGCTAATTCTGTTACCTGAATATTTGGATCACGAAATCTTATTTCTTTTTTGTATGCGTGCGAAGCAACCGTTACGTTAGTTGCAACCACAGCAACTTTCTTATTTTTAGTTGTTCTTGCTGCAGCTAAACTACCAGATTGAATCACACCAATAATTTGTGGTTTGATTTCATCCTGAATAACATCCATCGCAGCAGCTGTGGCGGTGTTACATGCAAAAATTATTAACTTAACATTTTTATTTAATAAAAACTTAACACTGCGCCGAGTTAACGCAATAACCTCTTCGTTGGTTTTATCACCATACGGGATATGTGCGTTGTCACCAATGAATACGGTCGATTCATTCGGTAATTTTTGAATAACTTTTTTGACGACCGTCAAGCCGCCAACACCGGAATCTAAAAGACCAATAGGACGATTATCCATATTAAAAGCACTTCCTAAAGAAAAAATTATTTTCTACTTCTACTAGTTTACGGTAAAATAATAAAGAATAAAAGGGATGAACAATTTTATGCAAAAGAATAATAAGCACATTAACGAACACGTATATTTTATTAACCAACTCTACCGTGATTTTCTCCTGCCAACTATTCTAGGAGACGATGACGCAACTATTCTCTATTGGGCTGGGAAAAGAATCTCTCGACACTATGACTTGTCTTCTTTCGATGACATAGTTAGTTTCTTTAATACTGCGGAATTCGGGACTTTAACAAAAGTTAAGGAGAGGAGAACATCAATCACTTTTGAATTAAGTGGGCAAACCGTAACCGACCGCCTAAACAGTGACAGCCGAGAATTTTCAATCGAAGGTGGAATGATCGCCGAAGCCGTTCAAAAAGGAATAGGCAAAGCCACTGAGAGTGAGATTACAATCTTAGACAAAGAAAAGAAAGTACAAATTGTCGCACGCTTTGACTAGGTGCCACATTTTTTGTATACTCCCACTGTTATTACTTTAAAAAGAACAGGAGAAATATGGGATGTTAAAGGAATTCAAAGAATTTATAGCACGTGGCAATGTGATTGACTTGGCCGTTGGGGTCATTATCGGTGGTGCTTTCACGTCGATTGTGAATTCTCTTGTCACCAATATTATTAACCCGCTGCTTGGTTTATTCATCGGCCAAATCGATCTTTCTAATTTAGTCGTAAAAGTCGGCAGTGCAACTTTCAAATATGGCAGTTTTATTAATGCCATCATCAACTTTTTAATTATTTCTTTCATCGTTTTCCTTATTGTCAAAGCAATCAATAAAGTCACTAAACGCGAAAAGAAAGAAAAACCGGCAGCACCAACCGCTGAAGATTACTTAAAAGAAATTCGCGATCTACTCAAAGAAAAAGATGCTTAAGACACTTAAGAAAAAAGACTTCTTGCAATTGCAAGAAGTCTTTTAATTTACCTAATTATTTACTAATCGGTATATTGATTTAAAATTTGGTCAAGTTTAGCTTTAGGTGTATAGCCGGTGATGCGATCAACGATCTTACCATCTTTCTTTACCAGTAAAGTTGGAATAGCCATTATTCCTAAAGCCTTTGCTGTATCCTGATTTTGATCAACATCCATTTTAGTAAACTTAACGTCTTGACGTTCCTTAGCAAGTTCATCCACTACGGGTGATTGCATCTTACATGGACCACACCAAGTAGCCCAAAAGTCAGTTAAAACAACGCCATTTTTTGTTTCTTCATCAAAGTTTTTATCTGTGATTGCGTCAACCATGATTTTTACCTCTCAATCAAAAATAAAAGATTTATATCTTTTTATAATTTTATAATAGCAAAGCTACTTACTTTTTACAAGTAAATAGCTTATTTTAATTGGACAATGGTTGCACCATTGCCGCCTTGGTTAGCTGGAGCATAATTAAAACTCTTAACGTGGCTGCTATTACGCAAATATTTCCATACGCCTTTTCTTATGGCACCAGTACCAATCCCATGAATAATCGTAACTGTATCAAGTCCCACCAAAAGAACAGAATCAATGTAACGATCAAGGTTGGTCATAGCCTCGTTATAGCGCTGGCCACGTAAATCAAGTTCACTGTGAACATTATTACGTCTTAGGGCAGTGGTAGTTCTCGCTGTTGCTTTCTGTTTACCGGCAGAACTACTTTTACTAACTTTCTCAATATCACGATCACTTACCTTAACTTTAATGATACCTAGTTGTACTTCATATTCATGCTCAGATAATTTCTTCGTGACTGTGCCAGTTTGTCCATATGAGAGGACTTTTACATGATCCCCTACACTTACATGATGACGACGCTTTTCACGCTGTAAGACCTTATTATGTGCTAAATTATCGTTTTGACGTTCTAAGCTGTTCAACTTACCTTTTGCGTCAATTATTTTGTTTTCTTTAGCATTAGTACCTTGTTTTTCAAGTTGATCGATAATCCGGTCAGCTTGTTTACGCTTTTTAGAAACAACCTCATTGGCTCGATCTTGGGCAAATTCAAGCTGTTTTTGTACTCGTTGGTTATACCAATCTAAGGCACGCTGCAATTTTTGTTCTAATTTTTCACTTCGGTCAAGACTGGTTTCCAAGTGATTACGTGCATCAGTCGCGGCCTTAGTCTGTTTATTTAAGCGCTCGATCATTTTATTAATATCAGAATTAGAATCTGACATTAAACCTTCAGCATTCTTAACAACATCTTCACGCATCCCTAACCGACGGGCAATTGCAAATGCGTTACTGTGGCCGGGAATTCCAATCTGTAAATGATAAGTCGGGGACAAAGTCTTCAAATCAAATTCCATTGAAGCATTGGTTGTTCTTGGCCGGTTATAACCGTAAAGTTTTAATTCTGGGTAGTGCGTGGTAATCATGATCTTAGCTTTTTTCTTACGCAAAAAGTCTAGGATACTAATAGCTAAACTAGCACCTTCCTCTGGATCGGTTCCAGCACCAATTTCATCAATTAGTACTAACGTTTGGTCATCCACATTTTTCATAATGGCAATAATGTCATTAATATGTGAAGAAAAAGTACTAAGAGATTGTTCAATCGACTGTTCATCACCAATATCGGCGCAAATATCCCTAAATACACCAACTTGACTACCCTCTTCAGCGGGAATAAACAATCCTGACTGAGCCATCAATTGAATTAATCCTGCAGTTTTCAGGGTAATAGTTTTACCACCAGTATTAGGACCGGTGATCAACATCGTATCGAAACTACTGCCTAATCTGATATCATTTGGTACTACCTTTTTAGGATCAATTAATGGGTGCCGGGCCTTAAGCAAGTTAAGCGAATGATCCTTAGTCAATTTAGGCTCACTCGCATGCATTTCTTTTGCTAATTTAGCTTTCGCCTGCAAAAAGTCAAGTTCAGTTAAAGCGGAAGCAATAGCGTTTAGGCTAGTTACCTCTTCACGAGCCATGTTTGACAAGTGCTTTAAGACACGACGTACTTCCTGCCGTTCTTTTGCAAGCAAATTTTGCTGTCGGTTGTTTAAGTTTAAAACTGCACCCGGTTCAACAAACAGAGTTTGACCACTGGCACTTTGGTCATGGACAACCCCACCAAATTTAGCTCGGTATTCCTGCTTAACCGGAATAACGTAACGGTCATCCCGAATAGTAACAATTTGTTCAGATAAATATTTGCTACTGTTTCCTTTAATGTAGGCATCCATCCGGTTTTTAATGTCTTCCTCATTACTCTTCATATCATGACGAAGGCGGGCTAAATTACTAGAAGCCGTATCAAGAACAGTACCATCATAATCAACAGATTTTTTTAATTCACTGAAAAGTAAATCTGGAACATCCAATTCATTTAAAATTGAATCAATTGCAGCTAAATTTAATTTTTCTTCATCAATATCATCAAGAAAATCATTAACAGAATTAGCCAAACTAAGAACCAATAACAAATTACCTAATTCTTTTGCGTTTAAATTTGCCTTTACAGATAACCTCTTAGTACTTGGGCGCACATCATTAAAATCAGTTAAAGGAAGCTGCCCCTTTATCCTAAGTAAATTGGCCAAAGCAAGAGTTTGTTGCAAGTTTAACTTTACTTGGTCAAAATTATTGCTAGGTACTAATTTTTCTGCCCTTTTTTTAGCAGGAGCAGTAATTGCTAGTTCACTTAACCTGTGGGTAATTTTCCCAAATTCTAAAGTTTTTAATATCTTATTATTCATTATTAAAAATTTTTCTCTATTAATAAAAAGAGACTGGCTTAGCCAGTCCACTTTCTTTATTTACCACTTAAACGATCATCATCCAAGAAAGTATTTAAAACTCCCTGAACCATGTTCCATTCATCATCTGAAGTAATCTCATGCAAGTCACTGCTTGTTACGTCACCTGCATCGTCTGCATCATAACTAAATGCTTGAACTTCAATTTCTTCATTATCTCCAACCGCTGACGGATAAAGAAGAACATAAGATTTATTATAATCATCAGAATGAAATGTAAATAAAACCTCGTACAATTCTTCATTACCCTTGTCATCGACTAGAGTAATTTGGCGATCCTTATCACCATTACCATGAACTTGTTCTGTCATATTAATCCTTTCGGTGTAGATCTAGATAATTCTGTAAAATCAAAACCGCAGACATTTGATCAACGACTTTTTTCCGTTTTTTACGGTCATGTATACCGGCTTCTTCAATCAATACCCGGTTTGATTCCACTGTTGTTAACCGTTCATCAGAATAATAAACCGGCAAGCCAAATTTCTTCTTCAGTCGTTCTCCATATGCTTTACTTCTGGCAACTGAAGGGCCAGAAGTTCCATTCATATTCTTAGGTAACCCTAAAACAAATCCCTCTGGATCATATTTACGGACTACCTTCTTTAGAGGACGCATGCCAAAATTATATTTTGTTTCATCAATCGGGATTGTTTCAATTTTTTGCGCGGTATAGCCTAATTCATCACTAACTGCTACACCCACAGTCTTTGATCCTACATCTAAACCTACAAGTCTCATTTATTTATCTTTACCAAGATAGCTCTTTACAAGCTCTTCAATAATTTCATCACGCTCGTGTTTAAGTATTAAATTACGGGCATCATTGTGTCTTGGGATATAAGCAGGATCGCCAGAAAGTAAGTAACCTACAATCTGGTTAATTGGATTATAGCCTTTTTCTTCAAGAGCGTTATAAACATCTTGCAGAGTATCATAAACATTTTTTCCTTTATTTTGGTTAAAGTCAAAATGCATTGTCTTATCTAGCGAACTCATAATTATTCCTCCTGTCACAATTTTACTTGAAAAAAGCCTTAAACTCAATTAATTAATTTTTAGAAATTTCATCAATTAGGGTATTGATGGCTTTTTGTAAGCCTTCAGGTTTTTTACCACCGGCTTGGGCCATGTTGGGACGGCCACCGCCGCCACCACCAAAGATTGGTGCGGCCTTTTTAATCAAATCGCCAGCCTTTAAGCCTTTATCCAAGGCTTTTTTACCTAAACTGACGATCATATTAGCTTTACCATTACTCTCTGTTGCTAAAATCAGAACGTCTGATTTATTACTACTCTTCCAGTTATCAGCAAGCTCTCGTAAATCATTCATACCTTTAGCATTAACCTTTTGAGCAATGACAGTCAAATCGCCGGCTTGTTTAACACTGTTAAATAATTCACTGGCTTTTGACTGGTTAATCTTTAAGTTTAACTCATCAACTTGTTTTTGGCTATCACGTAAATCACTTTCAAGTGAATTAATTTTATCAATAATCTTTTCTGGTTTAGTTGACTTAACTTTTTCTTGAACATCATCGAGAATATTTGAACGGTTAGCCAAATATTCGTAAGCTTTCTTGGAAGTAACAGCTTCAATTCTTCGCGTACCAGCACCGACAGCCGATTCAGATATGATCTTAAATACACCTATTTGGCTAGTATTTGAACAATGAGTACCACCACAAAATTCACTTGAAAAGTCATCCATTTGGACAACTCTAACTTTATCACCGTATTTACTGTTGAAAAGTGCAATGGCTCCCATTTTCTTACCAGTTTCTTGGTCAGTAACAGTAGTCTTGACATCGATTGCTTCCCAAATCTTTTGGTTTACTAATTCTTCAGTTTCTTGAAGTTCACGGGTTGTCATCGGATCCATTGCTGTGAAGTCAAAACGCAGGTAATCTGGTTCTACTAAACTACCAGCTTGGTAAGTATGTTTACCTAAAACTTTACGTAATGATGCATCAAGAAGGTGAGTAGCTGAGTGAGCATGTTTCAAACCGCTACGGCGTTTTTGATCAATCTTTAAAACATATTCCTGATCCTTTTTTAGAGGCAGAACAATATCAACAAAATGTAAATTTTGATCGTTTGGGGCATGTTGAACGTCGGTTACCTTAGCAACTAATTCACCATCTTGGTTATAAATATTACCATGATCGGCAACTTGACCACCACGTTCAGCATAAAATGGTGTCTTATCAAAAATCAAGGCAGCATGTTCACCGTCAGCCGTATCCACTAATTTATCATCAACGACAATATCTAATAATTTAGCGTGCTTTTCTTCATTAACACCATATTCAAACTCTGACTTATCCTTAATATTCATTAAGGTTACATCTTGTGAACCCATTGATTGAAGGTTACCACGTGCCTTACGCGCACGATCCTTTTGAGCCTGCATTTCTGCATCGAAGCCCTTCTTATCCACCTTAAGACCGGCATCGTGGGCAGATTCAAATGTTAATTCATATGGGAATCCATAAGTATCAAATAACTTAAATGCATCCTTACCAGAAATAGTCTTCTTATTTGATTTTTTAGCCTTATCAATCAAACCATCAAGTAAAGTTAAACCAGAATCAAGTGTTAATTGGAACCTCTTCTCTTCATTTTTAATAACGTTAGAAATGAAGGATTTTTGATCAGTAACTTCTGGATAATGACTTTCCATAATTTTACCAACTACTGGCACTAATTTATACAAAAAGGCACCTTTGATACCTAAGCGTTGCCCATTTAAATCGGCCCGGCGAATCAAACGCCTTAAAACATAACCACGACCAGAGTTGGATGGAAGTGCACCATCAGCAATGGCAAAACTTACGGCACGAACATGGTCTGCAATAATTTTGAATGCGGTGGTATCCTTCTTATTTGTCCCATACTTCTTGCCCGGAGTCATCTTTTCGGTTGCATGAATGATTGGCAAAAACAGGTCGGTTTCAAAGTTAGTTGGTGCATCTTGCAAGATTGAGAGTACCCGTTCTAAGCCCATACCGGTATCAATATTCTTATGCGGTTGATCAACGTACTTGCCATTTGGTAAGTGGTTATACTGTGAGAAAACAATATTCCAAATTTCAAGGTAGCGGCCATTTTCTCCACCCGGATAATTTTCTGGATCATCTTCGGCTACATTATTGTTTTTTTGCCCACGATCATAGAAAATTTCTGAATCGGGTCCACAAGGTCCCTCACCAATATCCCAGAAGTTTTCTTCTAACTTAACGATATGGTCTTTAGGCATCCCTGCTTTTTCCCAAAGTTTTTGGGCATCGGTATCTTTAGGATAAACGGTACAGTATAACTTACTCTTATCAAAACCTAACCACTTAGGGCTGGTTAAAAATTCCCATGCCCAATTTATGGCATCTTTTTTGAAATAATCGCCAACGGAAAAGTTCCCCAACATCTCAAAGAAAGTTTGGTGACGGGCAGTTTTACCAACATTTTCGATATCATTAGTTCTAATTGATTTTTGTGAACTAGCAATCCTATGATTCTTAGGAACAACAGAACCATCAAAATACTTTTTCATAGTAGCAACACCAGAGTTAACCCAAAGAAGAGTTGGGTCATCCTGTGGAATAAGTGAGGCACTCGGTAAAATCATATGTCCATGCTCTTTAAAAAAGTCTAAAAACATTTGCCGAAACTGTGAACTAGTTAGTCTCTTCATTAATTTTCTCCTCTTTATTGCAAAATAAAAAACACCGTTGCTTTACTCAAGGACGCTACGTGCGCGGTACCACCTCAATTGCAACTGTGTTTGTTACCTCTTAATTATTATCATGTTAAAAAACTTGAAGGAGCATTTTTTGAAAAACAGTAAGCTTTTTCAGCGCTTGGCTCTCTCTTTGAACTATTAAATCAAAAAACATATCTTAAGCTGAAATAATTGTACTACATGCTGAACGTTTGTCAACGTCCACGATCGCGCCGACGCTTACGCAAACGTTTAGCTTTACGAACTTCATGCCGCTGTTCAAGTTTACGCTTCTGCATTTTATCTTCTTGAATAGCCCGCTTAATCTTCTTCTTATAGCCAGGCTTACGCTTGCGTTTTTCTTTTTTGACGTAACCATTAAGCTTAGTGTCAATCTTATGATTTTTGGCCTTGCGGTTATTGCGCCTGTGATAGTGCTTGCGCGGAACCAGTTCACCATTTTTAATTTCAACAAAATCAAAGTGAAGGCCCATCTTTTCGAGTTCTTCAATCCGGTCCATCTCTTCTTCCCGAATCAAAGTAACGGCATGACCAGATAAGCCATTTCGACCGGTTCGGCCAATTCGGTGAATAACAAATTCAAGGTCACGAGGAATTTCATAGTTAATAACTAGACTGACCCCGTTAATATCAAGACCACGAGCCGCTAAGTCCGTCGCAACTACGTATTGAAATTGTCCGTTTTCAACTTCACGCAACGTACGTTTACGTTGCCGCTCCGTGATGCCACCATGAATTTTAGCAACCTTCATGCCTTGATTTTGCAAAAATTCAGTTAACTCATCAACTTTTTGCTTAGTATTAGCAAACACTAACGCTAAATACGGTTGGCCCATCGTTAATAATTGATAAAGAATTTTCTTACGATTTTTTGAACCAATGTCAATTAAATCATTCTTAATCGTTGGTGCAATAATGGTTTTACTGCCAATCACAATTTGCTCAGGATGATCCATATACTTCCGCAAAAAATTGGATAATTTAACCGGAATTGTAGCTGAGAATGCAGCAAACAAGGTGTCTTTAGGCAGCCGTTTGGCAACGTAATCAATATTTTCCAGGAATCCCATATCTAAAGTCATGTCGGCTTCATCAATAATAAAAGCTTTTACATGATCAATCGCAAAATTTTTCTTTTGGACGAAATCATACAAACGTCCTGGTGTAGCAATTACTAGCTGTGGCTTCCGATTTTCAAGCTTTTTTAATTGCCGCTCACGGTCAGTTCCGCCTGCAAAGTGTGCAATTGAAATATTCAAACCAGAGGCATCCCGCAATTGACGTGCTACCTGATAAAGCTGCTCGGCCAATTCCCTACTTGGTGCAGTGATAATTGCTTGAACATACTCCTTTGTGGTATCAATTTCATTTAAAACTGGTACTAAATAGGCATGGGTTTTGCCCGAGCCTGTCACAGCCTGCACAACCGCATTTTTATGTGTCAGAAGCACAGGAATTACCTTTTCTTGTACCTCGGTCGGTTTAGTAAAATGAATTTTCTCTAGGCCAGCCTGAATTTCAGGCTTAATCCTAGGATCTTTAAAAATATTATTCATGATCTTTATCATACTTTTTAGTAACTTGGACTAGTTCCGCAAAAATCTGCTTAACTTCATCCATATCTTTGGCATTAGCACCACTGGCTAAATCATGGCCACCGCCATTATGTTTAGCAGCCAATTTATTGATAACCGGACCCTTTGAACGGTAGTGAACCCGAAAAGTACCATCAGGCTTTTCAACAAAGACGTTCCAAGCAATAACATCCTTAATTCTACCCGGAGTAGAAACGGTACAATCGGTTTGCTCAGAATTAACACCTAATTTTTTTAGCCTATCCTGGGTCAAGATTGCACAAGCAGCACCACTGGGATCCACCTTCATATAGTTCATAACACTGGCTTGTAACTTGGCTTGCGCAAAACTCACATCACTGATATTCCTAGCAATTTTACTGATATCAATGCCGGTTTTTGTAAGTTGAGCGACAATTTCAAAGGTATGAGCGCTGGTTGCTGGATACATAAAGCGACCCGTATCACCAACAATTCCAGCATAAAGTGGGAAGGCAACCTCTTCAGTCAGCGGCATATCCTCTTTATTGATAAAATCAGCGATAATTTGTGAAGCAGAAGAAGCATTAGGATCTACATAACTCATGTCTGCATACGGATCCACATCAGGGTGGTGGTCGATTTTAATTAAGAAATCGCCACGATCATATAACTTATTAGAGATCCGTTCAGTGTTGGCCGTATCCGTAGTAATAACCAAAGCACCTTGGTAATCATCAGCCTTAACCTGATCCATTCGGTTGATCCAAGCCAGGTCGCCTTCATCATTTTCCCCAGCACATAAAATTCGTTTCTCTGGGAATTTTTCGCTGAGTGATCTTGCTAAGCCTGCTTGAGAACCAAGTGCATCGGGATCAGGACTAGTGTGGCGGTGAACGACAATAGTTGGGTATTGTAAGATTTCTTCATAAATATCATCAAAAGTGCTCATAATTTTTCTCCTTAAAAGCTAATCATTATCTATTTTAACAGAAAACATAATCAATCAGAAAATAAGTTTAAATCTACTGCTTGAAAATCCGCCTTGGAGAAATCTGTCGCCGTTACACCCAACAATCTTATGCCTTCACTAAGATACCGATTAGAAATTGGCTCAAACAAAGCACGTGCTGCTTCATATATTTCTCTTTTATTATTTATGGCGTGTTTCAATTTCTTCCGCTTGGTTACCGTTTCAAAGTCAGTGTTTCTAACCTTTAAAACTATCGTATTCGCATAGAAATTACGCTGCTGCAACTTTTCTTCCAGGCTATCACAATAATCGTGTAACTTTGATAATGCTTTTTGTTTTGAATAAATACTAGGTTCGTAAGTTCTTTCTATCCCGATCGATTTACGATTTTGTTCTGAATCAGGGACCACCCGTGAAAGATCAATTCCATTAGCATGCTCCGCTATAATATAGCCCATGCGGTGGAAGTACTTAATTAAAGCACGAACCGGCATTGCTTGCAATTCTTTACCGGTGTAAACACCCATATCATGCAACTTTCTCTGCGTTTTGGGTCCAATTCCATGAAATTTTTCAATCTTTTGCTTTGCTAAAAATGCTTTAGCTTCACTTGGCAAAATGACCGTTCGACCAAAAGGCTTAGAATATTCTGATCCCATTTTCGCTAAGAATTTATTATAAGTAGCACCAAAAGAGCAATTCAATCCTGTTTCATGGCGAATTTTTGTTTGTAATACTACGCCAATTTGTGCAATAGAAGTAGCACCAATTTTATTATTAGTTACATCTAAGTACGCTTCATCAAGCGAAATTGATTGAACCATATCAGTTATTTCGTGCATTATCCCGTGAATCTCAGCCGAAACCGCACGGTATTTTTTAAAATTAGGTTTAATAAACACTAAATTTTGCTTTGGAATCAAGCGTAACGCCTTAATTGATGGCATGGCCGAATGAACTCCATATTTTCTTGCAACGTAATTGGCCGTTGCAACAACCCCATGTCCGTGGTGCTCCCTCGGATCTTGACCAACAACCAAAGCCCTAGTTTTATATTCGGGATGATCCCGCATTTCTACTGAAGCATAAAAGGCATCCATATCCAGATGAATAATCCGGCGATGGATGTCATTTTTAGGCAACAAATTTTCTTGTTTATTATTCATAAATCCAATGTTCAGTTGGAGTTTCAAAGATATTGGAAGCTTCTTTAGGTCCCATTCTGTAAGGCAAGTATTGGGCTATCTGCGGATTACCCGTCTTATCTTCTTTTCTCCAATCGTCTTCGACAGCATCAATAAATTGCCAATAACGCTTAAGCTCGCTCCAATGAGTAAAGTTAGTTGAATCATTAACAAAAATATCGTGAAGCAGCCTCTCATACCCATCTGGAATTAATGCCTTTTCTTCTTTAGAAAAAGTATAAGCTAAGTTTTCTCGGCGAATACCGGTTTCAGTAATTTTTTTACCATTAATCGTGATAAAAATCTGCATATTAGGTTCAATTTCAATTGTAATATTATTGGAATGAGCTTGCCCATACAAATTTGATCTGTGCTTTAAAACTATATCGATGCGGCTCTTCTTTTCTTTAAATTCTTTTCCAGTTCTAAAGTAAATCGGTACCCCAGCAACCGGACCCTTTTTGAATTTAATTTCACCAGCAGCAAAAGTTTCAGTAGTAGAATTCTTATCAACATTAGGTTCTTGCTTGTAAGCAAAAGTAGAATCGCTACCTAAGTATTGACCACGGACAAAGTGCTTCTTAATTTCATCATCATCCGGAATAACCAAGCTATCTAATAGTTCTTGCTTAGCCTTATGAATGCTTGTTGAAGAAAGATCCTTTGGCTCCGGCATTGCAAGCAAAGTGACAATTTGAAAAATATGATTTTGCACCATATCACGCATTGCACCAGAAGTTTCATAGTAACCCCCACGTGCCTCAACACCCAAACGTTCAGCTAAAGTAACTTGGATATTTTTAATCGATTTTGGATTCCAAATATTCTTAATCAGCGGATTGGTAAAGCGGAGGGGTAAAATATTCTGCACCATTTCTTTACCTAAATAATGATCTATTCTGAAGACATCCTCTTCTTTAAATGAAGCATTGATTTGTTTATTTAACTTCTCAGCAGATTTAAGATCGTGCCCAAATGGCTTTTCAACAACAACCCGGTTAAAACCAGTGCTGGTTAAATGCTGATCATTGATGTGCGTTGCAATTGTACCAAAGAAACGTGGGGACATTGCCATGTAAAAGATCCGATTTCCTTGTGCACTATAACGATCATCGAGCTCTTGAGCCAGCTTCTTAAGGGTTACGTAGTGTTCAACGTTAGTAACATCATGTGATTGATAATAAAAATGACTGGCAAAATCCTTCAAATCATTTTCATTAACTT
>ENA-UOOK01002860-UOOK01002860.1-fermentation-metagenome-genome-assembly--contig:-NODE-2860-length-20461-cov-7.761590_pt1 | contig 20461 bp, 13 predicted proteins | sample MGYA00245777_ERZ724023 | MGnify/ENA primary metagenome ERZ724023 (study PRJEB28704, sample SAMN03018312) | fermentation metagenome | biome: anthropogenic terrestrial biome; feature: soil; material...
AATGTCCGATGATGCCTTACGCGTTCTTGGGGCTGCTTATAAGGATACCAGCCGGATCCTCGAACCGGAGGAAATGGAAACCGATCTCACCCTGATCGGCCTTGTCGGTATGATAGATCCTCCAAGACTGGAGGTAAAGGCTTCCATTCACGATGCTAAACTGGCCGGTATTACACCGATTATGATAACCGGTGACCATAAGAATACGGCGGTTGCCATAGCAAAAGAACTTGAAATTGCAGACTCCCTTGAGCAAAGTATTACCGGTGCGGGGCTGGACGAATTGACGGAGGAAGAATTAGCCGGGGAGATCGATAAATTTCGGGTATTTGCACGGGTTTCCCCGGAGCATAAGGTGAAAATCGTCCAGGCCTTCCAATCTCAGGGAAACATTGTATCCATGACCGGGGATGGCGTTAATGATGCTCCCTCACTGAAATATGCCGACATTGGCGTTGCTATGGGGATTACCGGTACCGATGTTGCCAAGGGTGCCAGCGATATGATTCTGACCGATGACAATTTTACTACCATAGTGCATGCGATTGAGGAAGGCCGAAATATCTATAACAATATTAGGAAGTCGGTCATCTTCTTGCTTTCCTGTAACTTAGGCGAGGTGATTACCATCTTTATGTCGATCCTGCTTAACTGGCCAGTTCCGTTGATTGCAACACAGCTGCTTTGGATCAATCTGATCACAGACTCCCTGCCTGCCATTTCCCTTGGTGTGGATCCCGGGGATCACGATGTCATGCTTCATAAACCAAGGAATCCGAAGGAAAGTTTTTTTGCCGAAGGTGCCGGTTTTCGCGCCATTCTCGGCGGTATCCTAATCGGGTGCTTTACCTTATTTGCATTCTACTGGGGATTAAACGAGCAAGGATATACTCTTAAGAATATAAACAGCACGGCGGCGGATCCCGCCTATAGAGCCGCCCTGACCTATGCGCGGACCATGGCTTTTGTTGTGTTGGCTGCCTCACAGCTATTCTACTCCCTATCCATGCGTAGTACAACGAAATCGCTCTTACAGCTTGGTGTATTTACAAACAGATATCTGACAGGCGCAATTTTCATTGGCATCCTACTGCAATATGTTGTCATCTCCGTGCCATTTCTTGCCGATGCCTTTAGCGTACACCAGTTGAGCGTACAGGACTGGGTCAGGGTAATCATCTTCGCCCTGGTACCGCTGATCGCCAATGAAATTATCAAGACTTTTATGCGATCCGCAGAGAAACCCCGGCGGAAAAAATATTGATTTGAGGGTCAAAAGACGATTTATTAGGAAAGCTTTTGACCTTCGAATCGATATTAAACGCTTGAAACCGGACAGATTTGAGCTTTGAAAAAACGATGAATCAAAATGAATGCGAATGATACCGGAGAATCTATTATCTTTCGGTATCATTCGCATTCGATCTGCTACCGCTATTATTTCATATTTTCAATCGGTTATTATTATACTTATTACTTATCGATACCAGTATAAATCGCAACGGCATCTCTTATAAACTCTGCAAGACCAGGCTGATGTTGATCATAATAATTCTTAAAGCGTTCATCCTCCACATACATCTGCGTTAGAGCGGCATGCGCCTCTTTGGTGTAGCTTTCCCAGGTATAGGATAGCCATTGCCGGTGCAGATCGGCGGCTTTCTGGGCTAATTCACCTGCCGGATCCCCGGTTGCATAAGCCTTCTTAAAGGTATTGATGACCTCCCGGCTTAATTTTTCATATGTTTCGTACTGTTCTTTCGTCATATTTAACATTTTTGCATTGGAAGCTTCCACAGCGGAGTCTCCATACTTTTCTCTGATTTCCTTCCCGTACTTTCTTTCATTTTCATCAACCAAATACCTTTTAAAACCTTCAAACTTTTCCTTGTCCTTCATGCTTCTTCTTCCCTCCTGATATTCCATTGTTTTTTCGACATTGGCAATTAATAAATCCAACTGCTGCCGTTTTGCCAGAAGCTCCTCATGGTGGCTTTTCAGTGCAGCCAGCTTATCATAGGATTCGGAAGTTATGATTTTCTTTATCGTCTGCAGGTTTACTCCCAATTCACGATAAAGCATAATCTGCTGCAGCCGGTCCACTTCTGCCTCGCCATAGATCCGGTATCCTGAGGAATTGATTCTTGCCGGCTTAAGAATTCCAATCTCATCATAATACCGAAGCGTTCTGGTACTTACTCCTGCCATTCGACCCAGCTTTAGCACTGTATATTCCATGCGTCACCTCATTTCTGCGCGGCTGTTTGTGCAATATAGAGTTTGTAAATGCCGCACTTTTTCAAACCCTTCAGGTAAAACCAGGATCCTTTGCTCCCTGCAAAATGAAGTGTACACCTTTACGTAACGTCAATGTCAACCAGTTTTTTAAATATTTGTAAAATAAAAAAACAAATTCGTGATTGCAAGAATAAAAAGGGTTCAATCTCAATGGGGTTTCAGGATAATATGAAAGATTATAATGAGATATATAACGCTATTGAAGAAGCAAAGAAATCTAAAGTGTTTGTCCGTAAACCTTGTTAATGCAATAGAATTCCTCTGCTCTTTTTGTCGTATATCACAACGGTTATAATTGAAACAAGAACAATCACAACATTTGCGGCAATGGTTCCCGCCCAAGTCATAGTCATAGTACCAAAGATGGGGGACGCAGCATTGAACATAGTGTGGAATAATACGCACATAAACACACGGCCTTTTCCTGATATTTTGTAGATTGCCCCGTTGAAAAACCGAAACGCAATGAGTTGAACTGCAAACATCCAAAAGTTAATGAGTCCCTCTCCGTGATTCGTCCCCGGAATGAAGAAGAGAGGAATATGCCACAAAATCCAGATGATTCCAGTAAAAATAGAAGATAAAACAAAGCCATATTTTTTGTCAAGCCCAGGCTGCAATAGGTACATCCAGCCAGCTTCCTCTAAGCCACCGATAAAAAGATTGCCTGGCAGGGAAAGGAAGAACGTATAAAATGGAAGTACCATTTCTGTGCGGCCGGAAACTGCAACATGTATCAAAAAATACAGTGCAAGCCCTGCAACAACAAACAAATAGAGAGATATGTTATTTTTAACGTAAAAAACAGTTTTCAACCATTCCTTAAAATCTGCTATTTTGTTATTTTTCTTCAGAACGATATAGGAAGCAATCGCGGGCGATAAAATATAGATTGCAAAAGGAATATTCAACCCAAATTGCTGTAGCGAGTGAACCCAATTGTGAACCGAATATCCGAATTGCCCAAGAACAATCAAAGCACCTGACACAAGATAGGCTATGCAAAATGTCAGCATCGTAAATTGTATTATGACTTTTTTGTCTGTCGCAATTTTTTTGTCTGTCACGATTTCTTCACCTCACATTTTGAAGTACACATTAAATTTTAACGGATGGACGCTTTGACATGTGAACCTATAATAAGTTTCATTTTACCACATAAATCCAGCCCTGTCACTTGCGTTTCTTCCCCCGCTACTTAACAGGGCTTTTCAAACAATTAAGCGCTTGTTACAAAGGACATGTAAAATCGGAGAGAATGGTTTTCGCCCTATCCTCTCCGATCTGATCTATGATATCATGTAAATTAATTTGTATATATTCCGACATAAAAAATAATTAGTCAAAGAACTCCTTGACTTTATCTCCTTTGATTTCTGTACACTTTTTCTTTAATGATACCTCTTTATTTATTGCAGTTTTGGATTTCTCAAGAGCTTCTACGAAAGACCGACCCAGTTTATTATCTTTAATATAGATCGTTTTTAAAATGCTCTTCGTTGCCATACTATCACCCTCTCTAAGCATTAAATGTTGACAACATATCAAGCATAATATAAGACTATAGTTTACGATACTATATGTTTCAATATTATACTCATGCAAACAAAGAAATGCTAAATATAATTTACATATTTATCTTCTAAATTTATTATACTATGAAATAGAAATCTGTAAATAGTTTATTACAATTCTCAGAATAAATTCACAATAATCCACAGTGATCTTAGGTGTTTTGTCTAATACAAAACATATTTTCTATTTAGTACAAAATCACAATTACCATTTATCCCTATATAAATATAACTTGATTATGCTTTTTCTGTTCTGTCAAAGAATGAATTTCAAAAAACAACCTGCCCCCAAATATTATTGGATACAGGCTGTATAGTATTCACATCTTACCCGTTCTATTTTATATTTTTTACATTAAATATAATCCGTCTGTTCTATTCTATCCAAATTAATCTACGATACCATGTAAACCAATCTTTATATATTCTGACATATGAATAACTTGTCAAGAACTCATTGACTTTCTCTCCTTAATTTCTATATACTTTCTTCTTAATGAACCTCTTTATTTATTGCAGTTTCAGATTTTTTCAGAGCTTCTACGAAAGGCCTGCCAAATTATATAATTTTATACGTATTTACATTATCTTCCTTTATACTTGCATTTTTTGGTTAAATATGTTATTATATTCCTAATGTAATATTTATGATATTTTTTCCTGTATTATATATTAATATTAAATATGTGAGGTGGACATATGACAAAAAAATTCAAAATAAGTTTTATAGCAATTCTAATTTTAATAATTACTATTCCGATTATGATAATATCTTTTAAGCAAGATGATCTAAAATCTACTGATTTGAATTTAAATGAAAAAATTACTGCATCATACGGAATAGAAATTGAATCATTAAAATATGATGGTGATGTCATTACTGCAGAAATCACTTATACTAATGGTTCTAAGGATTGTGAAGTTGGAATTATAATATTTGTAAATGGAATATCACAACCTTATTATACTGATGAATATAAAGAAGAATCATATATGATTCCGTATAATTTAGCTAAGAATGCTAGCTTAACTATTAAATTAAATTTCAGACCTTTAATTGGTAAGCAAAACGAAGAATTATCTATTGAATTTGGTAGCATGTTAAATCCTTCGTTTATATCCTCAAAATCTTACGGAAATAACCATAAAGTATTCTTTTTAGAACCATATACAGTAATATGTAAAAATAGCAATAATAATAATTTCAGTTTTTATGAAGATTTCAAAATGGAGCATATTTCTGCTGAGGAAGAGATACATAATAATAATTTTACTATTGCTGTATTACAAAATAATAAAGAAGTTAATAGAGTTAATATAAAAAATAATATGCTACAATGCTCTATTAATTTATATGGTGACGAAAAGGAATATATTTTATCAGCTTATATAAATCATAAAATAGTACCTTTATTTTCCGGTCTCTATTATGCCAAAATAAAAACCGATAAAGAAAATGTTTCATCTATATTAATTAATTTTGATATTTCAGATCTTTCCCTAAATAGCTATAATAATTTTTATATTATTGCTGTACCAACAAGAAAAGGTGAAAGAGCATATAAGCTTGGTACTATTGTACTAGAATAACATTTGTAAGATTTTTACATTTTATGTTGACTTCTTCCATTTAATATGTTATAGTATGCTTGTATGACAGATGATGTTTAAGGAGGTGCTTTAAATGAAGAAGAAATCTTTAGCTTGTTTGTTATCTTTAACCCTTTTATTATCATTAAATGTAGCTCCTGCTTTTGCTGCATCTAATGATTCAGATTATGCGGATGGCTCAAATGGGAGACTCTGGGGATATGCGACTAGTTATGGACAAGATATTCTGATAAGAACAACTATCGCTACTGCAGGTCATCTGTATATGCACTCTGTTCTTGAGCATAATGATACGGGAGCATATGTTGGGACACCAGCTTATACTGAAGATTACGGAGTAACTGAGATATCTGATGATATAGATCTATCCCATTGGATGTCTAGCTTTACAAGTAATCACACATATGCTTTATATACTACGCATGAGTTTATAGGTACGCAAAATTATGCTGCTTATACAGTAGTAACAGGTACATATACACCGTAATATGTGAAGCTAAATAATATTATTTAAACATATTCTGTCATATGCAAAAGCCTTGGTGGTTACCAAGGCTTTTGAATTGTGTGCCCAGTGAAACTGGCTGAATTGTAGCATGAAAGCCAGAAAGCAAAATATTTTAAACAGGGGTTTACTTCACATGTAATAAGAAGTAAAATATATACAAACATTATGCAATGCATAGTAAATAGTAAGGAACCATTGGATCAAAAAGTAGACAAGACTTCTGAGTTATCACTGAAGATAAAATACTCCACAATTCGGTTATTTCACTGAATGAAATAATTTCAAAATCTTTGTGATTAGATCGCCTTAAATAGTTCTATTATTTGAAGACAATCTGAGCAAATAAAATTTGTAACTGGAGTAACTTAAAGTTTAAAAGCTTTCAGGAATTTATATTTTTTTATCTAAAATAATAAGAAAAAGATGATTGTGATTGCATTTAAATTAAACGAGCATAATGTGTAAAATATATTATGGTTTTCAATTTATTTGAAATTGATATTTTTATACTGTTTTTTTATAATATTTTATAGAGATTTCTAATATGAATTAATAATTTTTTGATTAAAGTTTATTAGCCGTTTATTAAGCATACATTAATTTACTATTTATATTGCAAATTGTTTGAACATGTAATAATGTGGTATAATATTAGACAATTAGGAGAATATACCATGTATAATAAAGAATAGGGGGATTATCATTGAATAATAATAATAATAACGAGGATGAATTAATAGATGATGGAAGAGATGCTTTAGAGGATATAAATGAATTATTAGGCGAACAAGTAAAAAGTGTTCTAAATGAAGAAAATAAAAAAAGCAAAAATAGAATGAATATTAAAAAAAGATATCCTATTTTGGCTATTGCGATAATTATATTATTAATTTTAATTCCGATAGGAAAAAGGGTTATGATACATACAGCAGGCAATTATATATATAATAAATTAGAAATTGATAGTAGCACTTATAATAACGATAATTCCATTGAACAAAATAAAGATGTATCGCTTGCAAATACAAATGATAATAACTACATTGTAAAAAACATTCTTTTACTGGGTGTTGAAGAATTCTATGGGGCATCAAATACGGATTCTATAATAATTGCTTCTTTGAATACCAATGAGAAAACTCTGAAATTGACATCTTTAATGAGGGATTTATATGTTGAAATTCCAGGACATGATAACAATAAGCTGAATGCGGTATATTCTAAAGGCGGTATTAGCTTACTTTATGAAACAATTGAAAAAAATTTTGGCATTAAAATGGACGGCTATATACTTGTTAATTTTGAATCCTTCGAAAATATTGTGAATAATTTGAATGGAATAGAAATTACATTAACAAAAAATGAAGCAAATTACTTAAATACGAAAAATTATATCTCAGACCCCAAAAATCGAAATGTAGTGGAAGGCACACAAATAATGAATGGGAATCAAGTATTAGGGTATTGTAGAGTAAGATATGTATCTACTGGAACAGAAAATAATGATTTTGGCAGAACCCAAAGGCATAGAATTGTCTTAAATTCGATTTTTAATAAAGTCAAAAAATTAAATATTTTCCAGTTGACTTCATTTATGAATAATGTTTTATCAGATTCTAATATAACGACTGATATTTCGCAAAAAGATTTCAATAATTATTTAGAACAATTATTGGACATTTTAGGAGAAATTAAAATATATGAATATCGGGTACCTTCAGACGGAACATATGAAGATAAAAAAGTACTTATAGGTAGTAAAAAACGTGATGTTCTTGTACCTAAGGATTGGAATAGCACTCGTAAGGATATTAAAGATTTTATCGAAGATTAAGCTTGTAGCGGTAGCCTGCCTCTCATACATGATGGATGGATCACCTTGTACTTTACCTCAATTTATGGAAAGGCATAATCCATTTTTCAGTTGTTTTAAATGTGGCCCAATATATATTATACGCTCAAGAAATCTTATTTTATCCCTTTATTTTATTTATGGGTTTCTGACACATCAAAAGTAAGCCTATTTCCAATATTTACAGTAGGCTTACTTTTATAATGTGACTCATCACAATCTTTTAATTAAGATATTTCCTTCTAAATATAAATATAAATTGCAATCACCATTTATTCCGTACATTGACAATCCCGTCAAAATATTCTATATTAAGTACAAACTTTTTTGAAATTAGTTTGATTTCAACTGAGTTTTTAAATGAAAAATTTGCGAATGCTTGTATTTGATCTAAAATTGCAAGCGAATTTATGACGGGGAAAGCGGGATGATAAGCAAATGCATTTGCATACAGTTAACTCTGCATAGACATTTGCCTTGTTTCTTGCTTCAATTTTCACAAATTATGATGTTCTAAGGAGGAATTTTATGCGTAAGAAAGTAGCCATTCTCATGGGGAGTGACAGTGATCTGCCCATTGTTAAGGGTGCAATTAATACCTTAAAGAATTTATCTATACCGGTGGAGGTTCATGTATTCAGTGCACATCGGACCCCAAAGCAGGCTTGTGATTTTGCTTCGAGTGCGAAAGCAAATGGATTCGGTGTCATTATCTGTGCTGCCGGCAAAGCGGCTCATCTTGCAGGCGTTATTGCCGCTCATACCACGCTTCCTGTAATAGGAATCCCGATTAAGTCCTCTACCCTGGACGGCATGGATGCTCTCTTATCCACCGTACAGATGCCGAAAGGAATACCAGTTGCCACCGTTGCCATCGACGGTGCCGATAATGCAGCGATTCTTGCGGCGCAAATATTGGGAGTTTTCGATGAAGAAATCAATTCTAAATTAGAAGCTATGAGAACGCAGATGACAGAAGATGTCTTAGAAAAGGATCGCAAAATTCAATCCGAAATATAAGATTTAACAAAACGACAGCTAACAAATTCAAATAGACCATACTTCAAATTATCTTAATCGAAGTATGGTCTGTTTTCAATTTATTTTATTCGATTTCCACTTCCAGAAGCAGCACACTGCATGCCGGGATTGTAAATTGAATACCGTTCTCCGTTACCCTGCATTGCTTAAATTCTACCGGGTGTACCTGATCCGGATTTTCAAACGTATTATGTGCTCTCATATCATCGGTAAGTACGGTTCCTTTTACCGATTTTACTTTTGTATCTGTAAAGATTCCTTCTACCTCATAGCTGTCACTTAGAGACAGGTTCGTCAGAGTTACATGAACCTTGCCGTCCTGCGCGATGGATACCGATTCAAGTAAGTTCGGTACCTGATATTCTTTCTCAAGACCAATTGTGGTACTTTCCAACGAACTATCCAGAAGCTCCGCTTCCTGATGCTGCTGATACATATGGAACACATGATAGGTTGGTGTGAGAACCATCTTATCGCCCTCAGTTAAGATAACGGATTGCAGCACATTCGCAAGCTGTGCAATATTCGCCATCTTGACACGGTCGCAATTTTTATTAAACAGGTTCAGGTTAATTCCGGCTACCAGAGCATCACGCATCGTATTCTGCTGATATAGGAAACCGGGATTCGTTCCAGGCTCAACATCATACCAGGTGCCCCATTCATCCACAATAAGACCGATCTTCTTCTCCGGATCATATTGGTCCATAATCGCACCGTGCCGTTTGATCAAAGTATCCATATATATTGTCTTACTTAATGTCTTATAGTATTCCTTCTCGTCAAATTCGGTAGCACTGCCCTTCTTCTGCCAGTTTCCGGGAACCGTATAATAATGAAGGGATAAACCATTCATAAATCCATGCGCATGGGGTGCATTTTTATAAGTTGTTTCCAAAACTCCTTTTGTCCACTCATAATCGTCGGTATTCGGTCCGCAGGCGATTTTATAAATCGGCGCTTTGCTGTCATAATTGCGGATATAAGTCTGATATCTACGGTATTCGTTGCCATAATATTCCGGTGTCATGTTACCGCCGCAGCCCCAGTTCTCATTACCAACGGCAAAATAATCCACCTTCCATGGTTCCGGATGTCCATTTTTCGCACGCAGATCCGCCATCGGGGATACTCCGTTGTATGTAAGATATTCCACCCACTCGGACATTTCCTGAACGGTACCGCTTCCCAGGTTTCCATTGATATAGGATTTACAATCCAGTTGGCTGCAAAGCTCCATAAATTCATGGGTGCCAAAGCTGTTATCCTCAATAACGCCGCCCCAATGGGTGTTAATCATTTTCTTACGGCTTTCTTTTGGTCCGATACCGTCCCTCCAGTGATATTCATCTGCAAAACACCCTCCCGGCCAGCGAAGTACCGGTATCTTCATATCCTTTAGAGCCTTTACTACATCCTTACGCATTCCGTTGGTATTGGGAATTTCAGAATTATCTCCCACATAGACTCCTTCGTAGATACATCTTCCCAGGTGCTCCGAAAAATGTCCGTAGATCTCTTTGTTGATATGTCCTTTCTTTTTGTTTGGATTCACAAATAATTTAACCATAAGCAACCTCTCTTTTTGTTTATTTAATTATTTAATGAAATATTACAGGTTGTAATTAACCTTATCTATAAAATACTATACTACAAGCGGTACGTCAAGATAAATTCCGGAGGATTTTAAGCTTTTTATACAATGTTAATTATTTGGATCAAAAGCTATTTGATTTTTATATGCATCCAGATACAATTGATAAATACCAGAATTCATCAATTCATTCTTCTGCTCTATAGAGCTATTATTTGGAAGATTTGCATTACCTGGTTCAATATCATCGGCAGCACTTTGCATATCAATATCATCAATTAGAACAACACAATTAACGCCGGATGCGGTATAGGAATGATCTTCGACTCGTTCTCTTGTATTAAAAACATAGTATTTGCCTACATCAGGAAGATAATCGTTTTCTAAAAATATATAATTGGATGCGTCTTTTGAAATTCCACCTTCCTTATTCAGTTTAATAGTAGAATCAAGCGGTAAATCCCCCTTTATATTATCAATTATTTTAACATTGTAGCATGTATATGGCATTTCCAAACGATAGGAAGTGCCCGTCATTTCTTCTATATATCCAACAAATACATTGGTGCATAATCCAACAACTTCTTTTGGGTTATCCATATCCACAGCATAGGAAGGAGAGATATATGTTGTGTCTAAATCTGTCACATCATTTTTCTTACTGCAGCCAGATGAACTGACAGCTATTGCCAGCAACGCAGCATATGCTAAATTTTTAAAAATATTCTTCTTTCTCATTCTTATATCCATTCCTTTCGCTCCACTCAAGGTACAAAACAATTATGAAAAAAACCTTGCTAGATACGAGCGATTTTTTATACCTACCAGAACCTTTCTTCCTAATATAGCACATATTATATAAATGCCAAGATGGTTTTGGCACAATTATACAAAGAACGCATAAAAATAAAGCATCCATTCTCCTCCCGCAACTCCCGCAGCCATGTAAGCGAACACAGGATTGACTTTAATTTTCTGATTCATTATAATATTTGTAATTTGGATTGTTTTTCCGGAAATTGTGAGGAGGAATTTATTTGCTGTATTTTAAATCAATCCATGAGGCAGAGGATGTCTTGAAAGCGCTTAGCACGCCGATGCGCCTTAAGATCATGGAACTAATCTATGAGGATGACCAGCTTAGCATGAATGATTTGGCGGAAGCTCTTGGGCTTACGAACAGTGCGATATCGATGCATGTTAAGAAATTAGAGCAGGCCGGACTGGTCAAGATCCGCACGACTGCCGGAAAAAGGGGAACGATGAAAATCGTCCACCCCATGCATGATCGTTTGATGATTGATCTGGCTCCGAACCGGGAAACCAGAAAGTTCTATCAGGACGATATCCGAATCGGATATTTTACGGCTTCCAATGTTAACCCGACCTGCGGGATTGCAACGGTGAAAAAAATTGTCGGGGAGCTGGATGACAACCGTTACTTTACGTTTCCGGAGCGCTTTGAAGCCGGTATCCTCTGGTTTGGCAGCGGTTATATCGAGTATAACATTCCGAACCATTTAAAAGCCGGCCAGACCTTGACAGAAATGCAGATTTCCTTTGAAATCTGTTCCGAATGTCCGGAATATAATGAGGATTACCCCTCGGATATCTATTTTTCCATCAATGGCAAATCCCTCGGATTCTGGGTAAGTCCGGGTGATTTCGGTGCCAGAAAGGGCTATCTTAACCCTCAGTGGTGGCCGGAACGTCTAAACCAATACGGCTTACTGAAAACCTTAATTATTAATTCCGAAGGGACCTGTATTGACGGTGGAAGCACGATATCTTCGACCACCATCGAAGATCTTGCAATCGATTATTCCAGTACCATCACCTTCCGTTTCGAAGTGCCAAAGGATACTGCCAATTGCGGCGGCTGCACTCTGTTCGGAGAAGATTTCGGTGACCACAATCAGGCGATTCGCGTAAAAACATTCTATACGGATCCGAAAGAAAAATAAAAAAGGCTGTTGCATGACAAATGTAAAAATACAGGAGGCCTGTGTGAAACGGAATCTCAGACCCTTTTGTATTGTTTCAAATGGAAATGCAACCGCCTTTTATTAATTTTTTTATTGATAACGATATCCCTGTTTTAAATGAATCGTCTTACGCAGTCGGATATCTCTTGATGAGCCGGCTGCCTGAATTTCAAATTCGCCGGGCTCCACTTTAAAGCATTTGAGCTCCGGATCATAGAAACCAAATGCGTTCTTATGAAGCGTTATCATAATTTTTTTCTCTTCCCCGGCCTTTAAGAATACCTTCTGAAAACCTTTCAGTTCATGTACCGGCCGCTCCAAGGACGCTTCCTTATCTGCCACATAAATCTGAACCGTTTCCGCACCATCCATTGCACCGGTATTTTTTACCGTAACGCCCACCGTTACCAAAACATCCGAATCGGTTTCCGTATTTGCTGCGGAAGCTTTCTCCCCGACGCTTACCTCTAAGTCTTTATATGCAAACTCGGTATAGGACAGCCCATGGCCGAAGCAGAAAGCCGGTTCCACCCCATAGGTATCAAAATACCGGTATCCGACGTAAAGACCTTCCTTGTAGGTCACGGTTTCCTTTGTTCCGAATTCACCGAATTTATGAGCAGGGGAATCCTCCAGCTTCTGCGGAATGGTCTCCGGAAGCTTACCGGACGGATTCACATCGCCAAGCAGTACCTCAGCTAAAGCATTACCACCCTCCATGCCTGCATACCAGCTCCATACGATTGCCTTTGCCCGATCCGACCAGGTCATCTGCACCGGTGATCCGGCAACCATGACCACAATGGCATTCGGATTTACCTTCAGAACCTCTTCGATAAGCACATCCTGGTGATAGGGAAGAAGCATATTCTCACGATCCCTTCCTTCCACATCATACTCATGATTAAGACCGCCAACAAGGATTACCTCATCCACCTCTTTTGCCAGAGCAACCGCTTCCTCTAATAAGATTTGTCCCTGTCTTCTGCTTTCTTCTTCCGCAAGCTTTTGCTTTCTTAATGCTTCCGCCTTCTCTTCGTTCGTAAACTCTTTTTTTCTCTCTAAGCTATTCTGTTGCCAGTTCAGCTCTTTCTGCTCCTGTCTGGTCGGGATATAGTAGCCTTTCGCATATTTCACTTCCACATTGCCGCCCAGCTTCGTCTTTAAACCCATGAGAGGAGATATTTCATAGAGCGCTTTGATCTCCGCACTGCCGCCGCCATTGGAATGAATCATCTCTGCATTCTGCCCGATGACTGCCAGCTTTTTCAGACCCTTCCGCGAAATCGGAAGACGCTTGTCCTCATTTTTTAATAGGATGACCGATTCCCTTGCGGCACGTAACACTGCCTCACGATGCTCCGGTGTATTATAGGTACCGGTCTTGCGATTTTCCCGGTCCTCTCCCAGCATATGCAGACGCAGCATGGTTCGAAGGATATTTCTTACCTTTTCGTCGATATCGCTTTCCTCTATCTTTTCCTTTCCGTCCCCATGCTCTCCGGCTTGGATTGCTTTTAATAAAGGCTTAGCTAAATAGTACTCATCAAAATCCGGTGTTACCGACATCTCAATATCCAATCCGGCTTCCGCCGCTTCCTTCGTGTCATGCACACCGCCCCAATCGGAAATAACGGCACCGTCAAAGCCCCACTCCTTACGAAGAATTTCGTTAAGAAGGAGCTTACTATGGCAGCAATGCTTCCCGCGGAAAAGATTATAGGCTCCCATCAAAGTATGTGTTTCGGCCTGCTCCACCGCAGCCTTAAAGCCCGGCAGATAGATCTCTCTTAACGGCCGTTCGTCCACATAGGTATCTACCCATAGACGCTCCGTCTCCTGATTATTTACGGCGAAATGCTTTACGCAGGCAGCCACATCATTTTCCTGAATGCCACGGATTAAGGGCACGGCCATTTCTTCCACTAATTTGGGATCCTCACTCATATATTCAAAATTTCTTCCGCAGAGAGGACTTCTCTTAATATTGATTCCCGGAGCAAGGATGACATCCTTTCCGCGTCCTCTTGCTTCCTCACCCAATACCTTGCCCGTCTCATATGCCAGTTCCTGGTTCCAGGTAGCCGCAAGAGCACTGTTGCTGGGAAGATAGGTGACATAATCATCTGTAGTACCGGAATTGATCCATTCACTCCTGCGAAATTCTTTACGAACGCCCATCGGTCCATCGGACATTTTCAGCGGCGGTATTTCCAAACGCTCTACCGTTCCCGTCTGGAAGAGTCCGTCTCCATGGATCATTGCTATTTTTTCCTCCAAGGTCAGTTGCCGGAGCAATTCCTCTATTCGAGTTTCATCAACCTTCTTCATCTTCATTCCAACCTTTCCAATCTATTTCCAAAGTACCCATTCGATCGCAGCGCAGCATACGGTGTTACTGTTCACACCTGGGCAAAGTCTATCCTATGATTTCGTCAAATGATATACGAATTCGGAGACGCTTTCGCTTAAGATTCATTACGTAGTGGTACATAAGGCTCCAAAATACGGAGCCTTATGTACCAACGAATGCAAATACTCCTGATCGGATATCATTTATCGAAATCATATCATGAACAAAAAACATGTTCATGATATAGTCACTCCACTAATCCGTTTTTACTATATCATGGTATACATGGTGGGTGTGAACAGTATAACTAGCATGCCGCCTCTGAGTTCTTATTTTAAAGTGCAGACAACCTCACCGCTGCCGTTCGGTGTAATAATGGTATCCCTTCCCTTTACCTCAAAGCTTCCGTTTTCGATGGATGCAAGATTCGTTGTATTAACCAGCACAACGGTATAAGGCTTTGCCGTTTCTACGTTGATCCGAATCTGATTGTCCTTCTTAAGCACTTCCGCCTTTACCGTAAGATTGGCATTCGCATCATAAACGACCGTCGAAGCCGGCTGATTCTCTATCAGCTCATAAGCCTTTAAGGTCACGCCGTCCGCATAATCATAAACCGGATCATCGTCCTTAGCACCAATGGCAACCAGACTGCCCTCCCTTACCAGCAGAGGAATGCTCAGGTAACCATGCTTTTCTTTGATATACCGGCTGCCGGTCTTAACCTCTCCGGTGAAATAATTTGTCCATTTTCCCTCCGGCAGATAGTATTCCGCTATTCCTTCCTCGTTAAAGATCGGAGCAACCAGGAGGGAATCACCCAGCATATATTGTCGGTCGAGATAAGCACAGACCGGATCCTCTGTAAATTCCATCACCATGCTTCGCATGGAAGGAATACCGATCTTCGAAGTTTCAATTGCATTCCGGAACAGATAAGGCATCAGGGATGCTTTTAATCTGGTGAAGAAACGTACTACATCTACGGCTTCCTCATCATAAGCCCAGGGTACGCGATAGGAGGAACTTCCGTGTAGTCTGGAATGCGTGGAAAGCAGTCCAAACGCACACCAGCGTTTATAGACATCCGGCGTTGAAGTGTTCTCAAAACCACCGATATCATGGCTCCAATAGCCGAAACCGGACATTGTCAGAGACAGGCCGCCGCGTAAACTTTCCGCCATCGATTCATAATCGGACCAGCAGTCACCGCCCCAGTGCACCGGGAATTTCTGCCCACCAACGGTAGCACTTCTTGCAAATAGCACGGCTTCGCCTTTTCCACGTTTTCTCTCCAAAAGGTCAAATACGGTTTTATTGTATAGGTAAGTATAGTAATTATGCATTTTCATCGGATCAGATCCGTCATAGTATACGACATCCGTCGGAATTCTCTCGCCAAAGTCGGTCTTAAAGCAGTCAACGCCCATATCCAGAAGCACTTCCAATTTGGATGCAAACCAGTCTCTGGCCTTGGGATTCGTGAAGTCCACAAGTGCCATACCCGGCTGCCACATATCCCACTGCCATACATCGCCATTTTTACGTTTCACAAAGTAGCCGTTTTCCACGCCCTCTGCGAACAGGGAGGATTCCTGACCGATATAACTGTTAATCCATACGCAGATTTTAAGACCTTTTTGCTTCAATCGCCTGAGCATACCCGCAGGATCCGGGAACACTCTGGAATCCCAGGTAAAGTCACTCCAATGGAACTCCTTCATCCAGAAGCAGTCAAAATGGAATACCTTTAACGGAATACCCCGCTCCAGCATACCATCCACGAAGCGGTTAACGGTTTCCTCATCATAATTGGTCGTAAAAGAGGTGGATAACCACAGACCGAAGGTCCATGCCGGGGGCAGGGAGGGTTTTCCGGTCAAATCGGTATAGCGCATTAATGCTTCCTTCATGGAAGGTCCATTAATTAAGAAGTAGTCCAAGCCTTCTCCTGGAACAGAGAACTGAACCTTTTTAACATTCTCGGATCCCACTTCAAAGGAAACCTTCTCCGGATGGTTGACAAAGACACCATATCCCTTATTGGAAATATAGAACGGAATATTCTTATAGGACTGCTCCGTCGAGGTACCACCATCTTCATTCCATATGTCTATGGTTTGTCCATTCTTTATAAACGGAGTAAAACGCTCGCCCATGCCATAGATTAATTCGCCCACAGACAGGGATAAGCGCTCCCGCATGTAGGTATCTTCCTCCCCGCCGTTATCATAAGCGAGTCCTCTCCAGTCGGTCTTAACATAGGCAAGATCCTTTGCTCCGCTGTCGGTAACTTTCTCCTCGCCGCGGTAGAAAGTCATCTTCCAATTATCCTTTTGGATCACAACCCGCAGACTTCCGCTTTTTACCTCAATGGTATCTTCCTGCTCCTTTACCATAAGAGCATGCTCGGTATTGGTATCCAGTTCAAATTCCGGTGTTTTCTTACGAACCCCAAGATAATGATTGGTCTGAATACGAAGAACTTCCGGTGCGGGAGAGGTGATTCGAATGGTCAGATTCACTCCGCCAAGGGTATCCCCCCTATGATTGATCTTATGGGTCGGTGCACAGATCACCACCTCCTTTTGATTCACTTTTGAAAAATATACTTCTGCAGGGGAGAACACTTCGGTTCCTTCCTTCTGCAGCCAACATCCATTACTAAATTTCATGACTTACTCCTTTCCATAACACTACCTATTTCTAAGCGGTCGCGCGAAACTCTCTTGTTGAATTAATTGTGTATACAGCAAACGCATATCCCGAGCCTTATTTAACCTCATCAGGGTAGGGCTTGCTAAATTTCTATCTTTGATTTGAGTGTCATAAATCAATATAAAAACAATGAACATGAATAGGAGCGCATATATATTCAGGTTGGCTAAGACCGGCTGACGACGGCAAGGAAGGTAAGGCAGCCAAATGAATATATATAAGGTCCTATTCATATCAAGACCTTAAAATGACTTATGACACTCCTATCATATTTGTTTACACAAGAAACTAATACAATCTTATTATAGCAGAAAAACAGATATAAAAAATGTACTATTTTCATCATCCAATGTTTTATTCTATGCAAAACGGCCGAGCCTATGCTATCGATTTACAGGAAAAGGAACAATCTGCTTTATTCCACTGTAATAAAATACATGCGGTCATTCCACATGGGGAAGATCAGCTTGCTGCCTTCCATGGTAAATTTCACCGGATTACCCCAGCTATCCTGAATGGAATATTTCTCATGATTGGTTCGGATCACACAGTTACGGTTCTTAACGGATACGATTCTTGCCTTTAAGAGCCTGCCGTCCTGCCACTCCATATCAACGGTGAAGCCTCCCCTGGCTCTTATTCCGCTTACCCTGCCGTTCTTCCAGCATTTTGGCAGAGCCGGAAGGAAATGCAGCTCTTCAAAATAGCTCTGCAGAAGCATCTCCAGGATCGCTGCCGTACCGCCAAGGTTACCGTCAATCTGGAATATTCTCGGGGGATGAAGATCCAGAAGGCTTTCCGTAGCAAAATCTCCGATCAATGCCCGAATATGCTCCAAGGCAGTATCTCCTTCCCCAAATCTTGCATAGAGGCAGGCCGCCCAGGCACGGCTCCAGCCGGTATAACCGCCGCCGGCGGATAACCGGCGCTCCAGGGAAACTTTTGATGCAGCATACAGTTCCGGAGTCCGGTCGGGATCGATCTGTTCTCCCGGAAACACACCGAACAGATGGGATACATGACGATGATCCGGCTCCACTTCTTCAAATTCCTTATTCCATTCCAAAAGCTGCCCCTTACTGCCAATCTGAAGCGGCGGCAGATTCTCCAATATCTCCGTCCACACAGCAATCTTATCCGCATCTATATTTAATATCCCGGCTGCCCGAATACAATGGCTTAAAAGATCCATAATTAATTCATTATCAATTGCAGAAGATACCCCAATGGTTACCGGCAGCTCCCCTCCGCCGACATAGCGGTTCTCCGGTGATTGTGACGGCATCACCTGGTAGATACCATCGCTGTCCTTCACCAAAAAGTCCTCATAAAAAACTGCTGCTTCCTTCAGGAACGGATATCCCCGCTCTTCTAAGAATTCCATATCCTGCCCATATTCATAATGCCACCAGACATGCTGCGCAAGCCATGCGGTGACGCCTGCCCATACCGACCAGCCATAGGTCTCCGGAGTGGCGCAGCCCCAGATATCGGTGGAAAGCGGCAGCCAGACCCCTCTGCAGCCAAATAGTTTTTTTGCCGCATCTCTGCCGTAAGGTATCATTTTTTCAAGATACCGAAGCAATGCTTCTGTATAATCTTCCATATGTCCGTTTTCAGCGGGCCAATAATTCATCTGGAGATTAATATCATTATGGTAATCACAATCCCAGGCCGGGTGTAAATCCTCGTTCCATTTTCCCTGGAGATTTGCCGGTAATTCTCCATTGGCGGAGGAAGCGCATAAGAGGTATCTCCCATAATTAAAATAAAGAATCGGAAGAGTTGCATCCCCGCTGCCCTCCCGGTATTTTTTGATCCGCTCATTCGTAGGCAGGTTCGGTTCCTCTTCAAAGATATCCAGATGTAATTTTCCATACTGCTTAGCATGCTCCGCAATATTTTCCCTGTATAACTGTTCCCAGGATTTGGATGGAAGTGGACGTCTTCTGCACTCCATAATAGGAAGCTCGTTTTTGGCATCGGTTCCGATATTAATAAATATCAATATTTCAAGAGCGTCCTCCACCCGAAGACGGTTTCCTTCTATCGGAATGATTTTGCCCCCTCGGATTTTCAGATCCGCCGTTACGCAAAACTTCATTCCCTGATGAAACACTCCGTGCATCAGGATCGTATTGTCACCAAGCTCATAGGAGATATCACAGCGTTCGTCTTCCGCACGTTCCAGCCAGAAGGTACCGCTGACCGGCTCCTCCCTTGCATAGATTCTGGTAATGATGCAATCCTCGATCAGATGTCCCACACTGACTCTGGTGATATACCTTCCGTCTGCTTCATAACTGATTTTCACTCTGGCGCGTTCCAGATCAAGGTCTCTTCGATAATTGCCTGCCTCTCCCTGGTCCAGGGCGAAACGAAAATCTCCCGCCGGCTGATAAGGATCCTCTTTTGACGGTCTGCCGCTGATCCCACCATTTCCGCCCCAGGCTTCATTAGCGAGTATCGTAGCCTGCTCATAATCTTCTTGCTCCAGCAGTTTGCGGACCTTGGGCAGATAGGCACTTCGGTCCTCATTCTGTCTTTCCTTATTCTGCCCCACACAGAGCCATTCATGATTCAGCGCAATTCTCTCCTCTTCAATTCCGCCAAGCACCATACCGGCAATTCTTCCCGTACCGATTGGTAATGCATTCTTCCATTCGGTTGCCGGACTTGTGTACCATAATCTTTGATTCATGCGACTTCCTCCATTCCGTTCGTAAGATTATCAAAATCCTAAAATAACTTATGACACTCATATCAAACTTCGCAGTTCAAAAGCATAGCACTAAACAATCCATATTATACCGTAAACGGCAGCAAAATTGAATCCTTTTTTATATTCTAAAGTAAACTACCCCCACTTAAAGTTACTGTTCACACCCTAGGTAAAGTCTATCCTATGATTTCGACAAATGATATCC
>ENA-UOOK01002861-UOOK01002861.1-fermentation-metagenome-genome-assembly--contig:-NODE-2861-length-20459-cov-13.217849_pt1 | contig 20459 bp, 22 predicted proteins | sample MGYA00245777_ERZ724023 | MGnify/ENA primary metagenome ERZ724023 (study PRJEB28704, sample SAMN03018312) | fermentation metagenome | biome: anthropogenic terrestrial biome; feature: soil...
CAATAGATGGGGAGGTATTCTTTGTTCTTTCTCCTAACTGTTTGTTCTCATTGCATAAATGTGGTAGAAACTATTCAATTCTTGGCTTTAAGGCCTTATCAAATAAGTTGGTAATTAATTTTACTAATACCCCATCAAAAACTAATGCTGAAATAATATTAGTAATAAACATAGCAATTTGCAAAGAAAGCTTGTAGTGATTCCACCCATACAAAAAATATGTTGGAATAAAGGCCCCCAAACTAGCAAAGAATGCCCCAATCATTACACTCTTCCAAGAAAAGTCTTGGTAACGTTTCTTTTTCGGGAAAAAGCCGATTTCATTAGTGGCACCTTGAATAAGACCGGACAGCATCGTGATCGCACCCCATTGACCACCAACAGCCATTTCTACAAAAGAAGCGATAAATTCACCAATTGTTCCTGAACCAGGCGTAGGTACAAAATACATGGCAAGTGGGGCTGCCATTAGCCATAGGCCTGTGAAGAGCGTGTCCATTACCGGTGCAAAGCCAGTTGGCAACAATGCAACCTTAGCGAGGTTATAAATATTATTGAAACCATAAGTATAAATAACCCCCATAACAATTCCAATTAAAGCAACCAAAATGATTGATTTAATATTCCATTTCGACGACCGTGTAAACATAAAAAATACTCCTAACTAGTTACTATTCAAAAAGCCAGAAGGAGTACAAATAATATGTTTAATTTTTCTTTTAAACACTTCCCTAGCGCAGGTATTATCCCGTTCAGGTTCCAAGGGTATTTTCTCAGCTTATAAGCACCCCTAGTGACTTATTCTTATGAATTAGTTTTATTATAGCATAACTTTTGCAAGCGCTGTCTACTTAAAGCTTTCATTTTATGCTTTTGTTCCAGACAACTTCTTCAAGCCAGGTAAACTCATCATTACGATGAAACTGATGATGTACAGTGCAGACAAGAAGCCCATGACAACTGTCAGATTATAATGATCCATCAAAATACCGATCACTACTGATGAAAAGCCGCCGATTGCTCGTCCAACGTTAACAATAATGTTATTAGCACTCGAGCGAATTTCTGTTGGGTACAGGCGACTAATAACCGCACCATATCCGCCAAACATCCCGTTAGAGAAGAAGCCAACAACCGCACCAAGCAGTAGCAAGGTAATCATGTTAGTAGCTAAACTCAAGGTATAAACCATGATAGCTGAACCGATCAAGAAGATACTGAAGGCTCTTCTTGGACCGAAGTAGTCAAAGATTGAACCAAAAGTCATCATTCCGATGCTCATACCAATAATGGTTGCTATCATCCAGAGACTGGAATTTGCTACGTTCAAATTCAGCTGTTTTTGTACAATTGTTGGAAGCCAGTTCATTAAGCCAAAGTAACCCGCAATTTGCACAATCATCATTACCGTTAAACCTAGGGTTTGACAAGCAAGACGTGGGGTAGAAAACATTTTCTTAGCAACATCTACTAACAAAGACCCTTTTTCATGAGACTTTGCAGTTAAAAATTGTTTACTTTCGTGTAAATGCTTTCTAATAAAAATAGTTAAAACTACCGGAATAATTCCAAACAAGAATAACATATGCCAGCCGGCATTTGGAATAATCCATGCCGCAATTAAAGCTGCAAGAATCGCCCCAACCTGTCCGCCAACAGCTGCAACGGAAGTCATTTTCCCAATCTGTCTTTTAGGGAAATTCTCTGCAATTAATGAAATACCAACACCATATTCACCACCAGCACCAATACCAGCTAAGAAGCGCAGGGCGTAAATCAGATAAATGTTATTGGCAAAAGCCATGCATACCGTAGCTACTGCAAAAATTAAAACGGTATGACTGAAGGTTTTCACCCGGCCAATCTTGTCACCTAAAATACCAAAGGAAATGCCGCCAACTAACATACCAATATTTGTGATTGAAGAAATTAAGCCAGCAGCACCACCAGATAGATGTAAGTCTGCAATCATTGAACTCATTGCAAACGATAAAAAAAGCACATCCATGTTTTCTAAGGCAAATCCAGATGAAGTGGATACGATGACCCACTTTTGATTTATGCTTAGTCCATGACTGTGCTTATTAATTGTATCCATATTTAATTCCTCCAAAACGAACGCTCTCTGTCGTTCAATTATTTCTTCGGAAATTTATTTTACTCGTTTTGAAAAAATTTACAAATAAAAATTAATTATCTCTATTTAAAATTTACTGAAACTTGCTAATTTTTCTTTGGTCATATCACGAATTATGGCAGTTGCTAAATCTACAGAGGCTTTAAAATCTTTGTAAGAGCTGAAGCAGTACGGTGAATGTTCATAACGAACAGGAATACCAATAACGATAGTTGGTGCACCATTTTCATAGTAAATTGCAGCCCCATCTTGTCCGCCACCGGTTCTAACCGAACGAGTATACGGAATGTTGTTCTTATCAGCCAAATCACAGGCATATTGTTGAAATTTAGGATTAGGTAAAAACGTCGTATCCATGTCCCGCAGCATTGGCCCTCGCTTTAGGCCAGTTTGTGATAACCAATCTGGAGTAAAAGTATCATCAGCAGGACATGATTCTAAGACAAGGCAAAGATCTGGCTTAACTTTTCTGGCAGTGACGTAAGCACCACGCAGGCCAACTTCTTCCTGACTCGAAAGAGCAGCAACAACGTTAAAGTTAGTGTCCTCACCCTTCAAATTATCGAGGACATCAACCATTACACCTGCACCAAAACGGTCATCGAAATCTTTACCAAAGAAGAGGCCGGACTTTTCATTGTATTCACACTTAACATCGACAAAAATTGGACAGCCGGTGTCGATTTTATAATCTTTAACGGTTTCCTCACGTGAACTGGAACCCACATCAATTGACATATCAGCAACTTCCGGTACATTATTCCTTTCTGCCGCGGTCATAAAGTGTGGCGGTTTAGTGGCAACGACACCGTGAACGTATTCACCATCACGGTTTCTGACCTTAACCTTTAAAGCAGGAATATTATATTTTACCCAGCCACCGAGCGGGACAAATTTAATCATCCCGTTAGGACGAACGGCTTGAGTAATAAAACCAACAGCATCAGAATGGGCATCCATTTGGATTACCGGTTGCCCCTTTCTATTTTCCTTCTTCGCTGCATAAACATTGAGCATACCGTCGACGTCAACCTTAGCTGTGTCTTTAACGTGCTCAGTAAACATTTTGACAAATTCTTCTTCAAAACCAGAAGTTGAATTGGCATCGGAGAAGTCTTTCAACATTTGGATTTCTTGTTCTTTTTTCATGTTTCCTAGTCCTTTTATTCAATTATTTTACTTACTATCCTCATTTTACCAAAAAGCGCTATACTTAAGGCATTATTTTCAAAAAGGACTTACTTATATGAAAAAGAAAATATTAACTTTATTACTAACACCTTTGCTTTTACTATCAGCATGTTCCAGCCAAACTAACACCAATAAGAGCCAACCAGCAAAAACAAAACAGGTTGCTAAGAAAAAGAAAAAAGCCTTACCTAAAGAGGCTAAACTTAAACTCAATAAAAAATATCCTGGATTCAAATTAACCACTATTCCCACAGTTTTTCGGGGAACCTGGTACCGCAGCGATGAATTTAGTAAAACTGCTCGACCCTTAACCATTACCCAACACACAATTGGCGATTCCGTTGTTTACAAAAAGACCAATCCCAATCTCAAACTAGACCACAACTCTGAAACACAAAATAAGACTTATGCAGGCGGCGATTCAATGATTACGGTCGAAAATCGCAACGGACAAAATTGGTTACACGTGCGTGAATTTTTAGATACTGTTGATATCATTTATATTACGGGTACGTTTAAGGGGCAACCATGTCTATACCTAGCTTATTCAGCAGGTGACATTCATAGTGCTCTTTTCAAAAATAAAAAAGCAGCTATTAAGTACCGGAAATACGATTTTTCTAAAATTAAAAACTAAATGGTATTGACAAAATAGTAAAATATTTGTTTAATTAAAGAAATTAGAAGTGATGACCTTTAAAAATAGTCCTGTGAGGCTAAGAAGGAAATCTGCATTAGCTAATAATTTTTATTTCTATTAGCCAAACAGAAAGACCAACTTGGACTAAGTGACCAGGTTGGTCTTTTTCTTTCGGTTATCATCCTAATCTAGAAAGGAAGTTTTCATGACTAAAGAAATTGTCGATGCGAGCAGCATGAATCGTGCTTTAATGCGGATGACCTATGAAATTGTCGAACACAATAAAGGGCCACAAAACATTGTCTTTGTTGGAATTAAAACCCGCGGCTGGTATCTAGCACAACGGATTGCTAAAAACTTGAAGAAATTAGAAAAAGTTGACGTACCGGTTGGCGCGTTAGATATTTCCGATTACCGGGATGATTTGCCAGAATCAGAGAAGAAGAACATGATTCATGGTCAACAATTAAAATTTAACATCACTGATAAAAAGGTGATTTTAGTTGACGATGTACTATTCACTGGACGCACAATCCGGGCAGCACTTGACGCACTGATGGATCAAGGACGCCCTGCTTCAATCAACTTAGCCATTTTAGTTGATCGTGGTCACAGGGAATTACCTATCAGACCAGATTTTATTGGGAAGAATATCCCAACATCGATGAAAGAAAAAGTAAAAGTTAACATGACTGAAACTGATGGTCACGATGACGTTACTTTGATTACTGATTAATGAAAATGGGAGTAAATTAATGGCTAGAAAAGAAAAATTTCGTAATCCGGATGCTATTTTAGATGTATATGAAAAGCCACCGTTAGGTGAAGGAATCCTATTGTCCTTGCAGCATATGTTTGCCATGTTTGGTTCAACTGTTTTAGTTCCTATCCTTGTTGGTATTAATCCAAGCATTGCCCTGCTTTCCTCAGGAGTTGGTACCTTAGTCCACATGATTTGTACCAAATTTGAAATCCCGGCATACTTAGGCTCAAGTTTTGCCTTCGTCGCAACTATGCAGGCACTAATGAAAATGGACGGCTACCCAGCTATTGCTCAAGGAACAATAGCCGTAGGTTTAGTTTACGTATTAGTTGCCTTCATCATTGGCAAGTTTGGATCCGATTGGGTCAGCAAAGTTTTGCCACCAATTGTGGTAGGACCGATTATCATTGTTATTGGGTTGTCCCTTGCTACCACTGCTTCTAATGACGCAATGATGCATAACCAAAAGTATGACCTATCTTACTTTGCAGTCGCAATCTTCACATTAGCAGTAACCCTATTCTTCCAAATGTATTTCAAAGGTTTCACCAGTCTGGTTTCGATCATGCTTGGAATTATCTGTGGCTATATCCTTTCCGTATGTTTAGGGATCGTCAACTTCTCTGGTGTTGCTAAAGCCGCCTGGTTCTCTTTGCCAGCATTTGACTTTTCCTTTGTAAGCAGCCATTTCAGATGGTATCCAGAAGCAATTTTAACTATGGCACCAATCGCCTTTGTTACCATGACTGAACACATGGGCCATATCATGGTACTTAATTCCTTGACTAAACGCGATTTCTTTAAGAAACCGGGTTTAAATAGAACTATGCTTGGTGATGGTCTTTCAACTATCATTGCTGGTTTAATCGGTGGTCCTCCGACCACCTCATATGGTGAAAACATCGGTGTTTTAGCCATGACGAAAGTCCACTCAGTTTGGGTATTAGCCGGTGCTGCCGTATTCGCAATTGTCTTCAGTTTCGTCGGTAAAGTTGCAGCTTTAATTGAATCAATCCCAATGCCAGTTATTGGTGGTATTTCCTTCCTACTGTTTGGAACCATCGCATGTAACGGCTTAAAGATTTTAGTGGACGATAAAGTTGATTTCGGCCAAAAGCGAAATATGATGATTGCTTCAATTATCTTAGTCATCGGTATTGGTGGAGCTTACCTGCAACTTGGCAAATTTCAGTTAACTAGTGTCGCACTTTCAACCATTATGGGAATGCTTCTCAACTGGATTTTACCTAAGAAAGCTGCAAGTGAACGAGCACAGGATAAAAAAATAAAAGAAGCAAAAAAATAAAAATATTTAATTAAATACTAAAAAATTGGTGTCTACCTGATTATTTCAGATAAACACCAATTTTATTTTACTTAAAATTACAGATTAACTGGGAAAATGGGCTTTTGGCCATTCAATACCCGTTTGATATCTGTCAAACTTTGCTCAGCCATATTTTGAACAGCTGTCTTTGTATAGTAAGCAGAATGCGGTGTGATAACTACGTTAGGCATTTTAGCTAATTCTTGGTAATCCTCCGGCAATTGCTTAATATTATCAAATTTCTTCATGAAAATCTGATTTTCATCAGCCAAGACATCAAGTCCGGCTCCAGCAATTTCATGCTTCTTCAAAGCCGCAATGAGCGCAGCAGTATCAACTAATGGACCACGTGCCTGGTTAATTAGCAGTGCGTCATTCTTCATTTCTTTAAATTGCTTTGTGCCGATCATCCCTTGCGTGCTTTGATCCAGCGGTGTATGCAAAGACAAAATATCTGCATTTTTGATAACCGTATCAAAATCTGTATAAGTAACAAATGCTTCATTAGCAACATTTTTTACAATATCATAGCCAATTACCTTAGCACCTAAAGCATGATAAATTTCAGCAGTAGCAGACCCAATTCTACCCAAGCCAATAATACCAACCGTCTTATTATAAATTTCATCACTCATCAGTGATTCAGGACGGGTAAAGTTTAGATCCTTTTCTTGCTTAAAATAGCCACCCCATTTTCTCAGCAAAAACATAGCTGCAGTTAGCCCATTTTCAGCAATTGCTCGTGGTGAATATGCAGGAACGTTAGTGATTAAGAGATGATACTTGTTAGCATAATCAAAGTTAATGATGTTATAGCCGACCGTTCTTAAAGCCAAATGTTTAATACCAAGCGAAGCCAGCTTACGATAAACTTCTTCATCCTCAATATTTGAAGTTTGCATTACTGAAACCGCATCAAAATTTTTAGCTTTATCCACAGTTTGGGCAGTTAATTGTTCATCGGTTGTTTGAATATCATCAGCAGCGTGATCTTTATTCCATTTATCTACGTATATTTTTTGATCTGGTGTCATACCATACATTAATACTTTCATCAGCATATCTCCTTTTTTAATAATAAAAAAGCCTTTATCTATGTCTTAATTTAACACGGATAGAGACTTAAAACTATCTATTTTTATTTTTCTACTTTAAATTGATAAAAGCCAAAACTCATCTGTTTTAAAGTTTTAATGAAGCCAGCTCGATCAAATTTTTTACCAGTAGTCAGAGTTTCACATTCACCCACATCATCCTTTAACATTTGGTGAGTACGGTGAAAACCATTGCCTTCATAAAAGTTTAAACGGCTAATTCGTTGCTTGTAATTTTGAGCTTCACGAATTACCGGTTCAATATCAATAACGATTTGCTTGTCTGAAAATTCATTTTCCGGTACTTTCAAAATATCAGTACCGTAACCTCGACCACGCAATTTTTTACTAATTGCTAAATATGCTAGGTAAACAGTGGCATCACCTTCAGCAAAATAAACAATGCCGCAGAACTGTTTATTATCATATAATGCATGAAACCTAACTTTTTTATGCAAAGACATAAACAATAAAGATAATAATGAAAAGCGTTCCCACTTAGGAAAAGCCGTTAAGTATAACTTCTTAGCGTCTTGATATGCTTTTGTAGCCCAACGGACAGGCTTAGCTTCTAAAATAGTATCCTTCTTTTCTATGACAATTCTTGCTGAAAAAATTACTTATCATGATATTTCAAAACCTTTTTCGGTTGCTTCTTCCAGTTAAAGAAAAAGTTCAAAACAAAGGCTACCAATAACAGAATTAAGGACATCAACATAATTTCTTTAATACCAGAATGGAAAATTCTGCGCATTTCCGGTACTAGATTTTGTGGTAACAATTTTGCTTTCTTGGCATCACTCAACTCATTCATCATATGCATGGTGATATTAGAATGTTGTTTTACACCTTTAACCAGTGCTAAATTCATGATTACGCCGTAAACAGCTGCCATAACAGTTTGGGCAAGGATTCTAACCAAGTACGAAGTTGAAGTGGCTGTTGCCATATTTTTCATACCAGCGTCGACTTGAACCTTCACCTGCAAAGCAACAAAGATAAAACCAACACCGATACCAGAAAATGCACCAATAAAGGTTAAGAATTGGATCGGAGTACTTAAATTGGATAGGTACATCCCGCCAACTGAAATAGCCATGGCAACAATACCAATCAAAACCAGGGTGAAGGTGCGAATATGCTCTTCTATCGCAGAAACACTTTGCGAAGCCATTATATCTACAATGGAGTTTGGAATTAGAGTCATACCTCCGACTAAAGCAGACGTGCCTAATAATGCTTGTGCCCACATCGGCAAATAAGTATTAACCGCTATAAACGCTCCCCAAGTAAAGGTAAATAGTAAGAAGTCACCATCTAGATCCTTACTTTTAAAGATAGATAAAGGAATAATTGGATTCTTTGCATCTTTTTCATGAAGAAGAAACATTACGATAAATACTAAACCGATTAGGATCAGGGTAATAATAATCCAAGTTTTACTTAAACCAATTAATTGAATACCCATCAAGAATAAGAGTAAGCCAATTGCTAACAGACATGCACCTGGAAAATCAAATTTCAATTCAGATTTAGGTGTAACCGGTCTGAAGAATAGCAGGCTTAATGTAATTGCGATTAACCCAATTGGGATATTAAGGTAGAAAACCCAGTGCCAGGAAAGTGCATCGATGATTGAACCACCAACAAGTGGACCTAAAATTGAAGCGGCATTAAAACTTGCAGTTAAATAGCCCATTATCTTAGTTCTTTGCTTAATATTGCGATAAACGTAACCGACAATAATATATGGTAACGAACCCATACCGCCGGCACCTATACCCATGATTAATCTAGCAAACAGGAAAAAGATAATATTGGGAGCTAATCCTTCTAAAGTAGAACCAATAATAAATAATGTAAGAGAAATTTCAAAGGCCAGTTTATTAGTGATTTTTTCGCCAATTTTTGTCCATAATGGAATAGAAATTGACATCCCTAATAAGAAAATAGCGACAATCCAGCCCATAAATTGAATACCGTGCAAATCGGCAACAATAGCTGGAATAGCGGTGTTAATGATCGTTCCATCTAGACCAGACATGATATCGCCCAGCATCAATGCAATTGTGACAAATTTGATCTGTTTTTTCGTCATTTTATTTCCTCTTGCAGACTAAAAATCCCCTATCACTTAGAGCAATAAGGAATTGATTTTTACTGTATTAATTATGGAACTCTCAGTTAAAAATGCAAGAGTGGGTTAAAAATTCTATTTAACAATTAAATTTTTTGGTCAATTTTGTCAATATTAACCTTTAATACTTCACGAATCCACGGAAACTTTTTCTTCATTTCGATGTATTCTGGGCCATCATTTAAGAAACTTCCTTTTCCAGTAATATGGAAACCAGCGCCAGGACCTTCGGTACCCTCAACTTCCTTACTACCTACAGTTAACAATACGGTATTATCCTGCTTGAAATCATTTTCGATACTGTGCATCCCTGCTGCTGGAATATATAGAGCATTATTCTTTTGATCTACTTTAACATATGACATCCAAGTGTTTACAACGCTAGCTGGATGGGCATTGATAGTAACTATTGTTACTGGGCCTTCATGTGCCATAACATCTAAGAATTTTTGATTCATTATATACAAACTCCCTTACTTAATTAGTAATATTATTTTCATAAGTTTGCTCTATCAAAATTGACTTAAATCAAGAGAACAAACAAAAATTCCTCCTTAATTTAATAATAAGGAATAATTTTTCACTTTGTTAAGTATGAAACTTCTAGGAAGGAGTGGCAAATGATACGTCTTTAATTTAACTTTTTACCATCGGAACCTTTGGGATCAACTTCTGAACTTGGCAAAACTTCTAAACGATTTTCTAAAATCATTTTATTTACAATATTTTCACCATGTTTTTCACTCAGCGTCTGTCCATAATCTGTAAGTAAATTTACAACTGATTTAATATATTTTCGTCTTCCAATCTGATCCTCCACTTTATCTTCTTTTTTACCAGTACAATAGCAATAAAATTGAACAATTGTCTTACTATGGTACAAATTACAATCATCAAATATAGTTTCAAAATATGAATAATCAGCTTCACCAAGTGAATGTCCATAAATTGTAATTAAATCTAAATTCTTGTAACTAGAAGTCTTTCTTATACTATTAACACGATTATCAATTAGTCTGTACGGTTTTGTAAATATTATCCTTGGATCATTTTCTTCTTTATTCTTGTCTTCTAAAATTTCATGATTATCTATTCCAAAAATAGGTGCAGGAAGTTCTTTCCCACGATTATTTGGATTAATTTCATTTAAATAATCTATAACTTTTTTATCATCATATTCAGCAATACCATGAATATTACTCCAAGAATCTATATTTATTCTTTTCCATCCCTTTAAATACACTCTAAACCTCTCATCAAGCGAGTAATTAAATGATAAAACTTCATAAGAAGCAAATCTAGCTGGATTGGATTTTAGCAACTTTTTTACTAAATTAACTGCATTATCAGAATATCCATTACAATTTGCTTTTTTTACTTCTCTACCAATATATTTAGCAAATATTCTTTCAAATTTTTTTAACTCATTTAACAATACTACGGTATTACGAGTATTAAATCTTACATAATTTACATCATTAGTATTTATAAATTCCGTATATGTAAATCGCCTTATTTCTTTTTCAAAATTCTCTTTAGTATCTCTAATTTTATTTTTAAAAATTAGATCATCAGTAAAATTACTTGCACCAGAATTTTCTAAAATAATAGAAACAACATTATAAATTATATTTTCTATATCTTGCCATTGTAAATCATCTACATCATCAAGATAATTTTTAGCAATTAAAAACATACAATCCCACCGTGTCAAGTAACAATCTTTTTTTAAATTAACATTACGATAATATCCATACCAAAAATCATAAAATTTACTATAATAATTATTATTTGAAGGACCTATAACATCACTATCTTTTAACAATTCATTAATAACATCGTTAGGATCAACTTTTTTTCCAAATAATTGTTCAAATCTCCACTTAAAAAAATCTTTATACCTACTTTTTAGCCCACAAGCTAGATCAAAACCATTACCTATTATCAATAATTGATTAAATTTTTCATTCTTTATATCTTCACTCAATGCTTAACCTCTTTACTTTTTATCTTTATAAAAATTGTCCAGTTTATAAGTAGTAATTAGCTTTACGTAATATTGATACTTTACAACTAAATCACAAATATTATCACCATTGATAAGTGTATTAATCCTAGTACCTTTAATTGCTCCTCTAGTAAAATCTGAAGTTGCAATAAAAATACCAAATTCAGCATTATATTTATCCACTGCACCTCTAAATTTATCTATTTTGGGTGCAGAAGCTTCACTATTCTATCTTTTTACTTGCAGAGCAGCCCTAATAGTTCGAAAAGCATCTGAAGTAACATAACCAAAGCCTTCTGATCCACCATCTACAACATATTGACCTCCAATTGTCGCATCAATATCAATTCCCACATGCCTCAATAACCCACGACAAAATATTTCAAATTTTTTAAGAGAGATTTTCATTAATGCTGTTAATAATTCATTACGCCATGATTCAATTTTATTATCCAATTCATAATTATTTGGATTTATTGGAGTCAATATCTTTTTTTATTCTGATATTGCACGTACATCTCTATTAGCATCGAAACTACCCATATCGATGGACCTATTTTTTTCAGTTAATTCTAGAATTCGATTATCCTCTGTACTAATAAATTTAGCTGCTATCAAATGTTTAACTGAAAAATTAAATCTCCATTCAAATGGACTATACTCAATACCTGTTTTTTTAAATTTCCTTTTTATACACAATTTGTTCAGGGATTTTAGTTAAATTATCACAAATCTTCCTTCATATTTCTTTTCTATTAGCTTTATCACCTAAATGACGTAAGGCAATGATTGCTTCTTTCATTATGATATTTTTTTCAACTACTGAATTATTTGTCATCTAAACTACTACTCTTCCCAAATAATTAATTCTTTAACTTTTTACCATATTCAACTAGTTCAACATTTTTACCTAAAATTTCCGCTATTTGAGTTAAATCTGTTATTTCCCACCCATGCTGCTTATAAAATTTTCTTGCAACTTTATTATCTTTTAATACCTATAAAGCAGCCCGTTTAAAATTCATTTTTACTAGATCATTTTCAGCATTTTTTAATAGCTTGGAACCAATCCCACAACCTTGAAAGCGCGGCAAAACATAAATAGCCATTAATTCACCACAATCACTAACAATTTGACCATTCTTTCGTAAATTACCATAACTTACTACACCTAGTACTCGATTATCAGTATTAATTGCAATCAAATTATACCGATCATTTCTTGATAATCTATTTACCCACATATCAGGTTTAATTTTTGCTAATTCATTAGCTGGCAACATATTTTTATAAGCATTCTGCCAGGTTTTTTGAAATACTTTACTAGTACCGTTTAATTCAGTCTCAGAGGTTATCCTTTTAATTTTAAAATTTGTGACCATAATATATTCCTTATCAATCAGATAAAATATTCTTACTAATAATTATATCTAACTTTTACTATTTAAAAGTAAAAAAATACCTTTCTATCAATAAATAGAAAGGCACAAATATTTTAAATTACTTTTTTAACCATTTCTCAGCATCTTGATAAATTTTTTCAACTTCTTTTGGTCGATCAATACCTAATAAATCATGACTAATTTGTCCGCCAGCTTCTTCCCAAACGTAACTCAAGAATTGATAGGACATACGATATTTACTTAGTCTTTTTGGATCAACCTTCAATACCTGCCCTGGAATAACCGGTCTTAAATTGTCACTTTCATTTATAGAAATCATACTAGAAATTTTCCAGTTATCATGCCTTTTTTCAACACGATAAATTAATCGTCTAAATGATTCAATCTCAACCAGAATGTCATGTACAACCATTCTCATTCTTGTATTAGTTGGTAATTCAACGTAAGCTTTTTTACCATTTAAATGAATCACGGGAGTACTAACATTACAAACTATTGGAAATCGGTGATCCACTTCTTTAGATTCACCATGCAAAAATGATTGCAAGTCACCCTTTTGCCAACTAGTAGTTACCGTAGCATCTGAATAATAACAATCAGCTGATTTTGGATCATGACGAACACGATATTGCCGCTCTTTAGCGACTAACTGCGAAATTAAAGAATAATCATCAAACATTTTTATTTCTTTTCAAATAATTAATGGGTCTATGATAAATCCTGTTGATAGTTTACATATGCTAAGCTATTAACAGGATTTTTATTCGTTATTATTCGTTTTTAAGCCGCAAAAAAAGAGGCCCATAGCCTTCTTGCTTAAAACCTATACCACTAACTTTTAAAGAAAGAATGTTTATCTATGACCTCTCTTAATCATTGTATTAAATTTCAGCTTAATATTGAAGACCCAAACCTGTTTTTCTTTGATTATCACGAAGCATTATGGCAGGGTAAGCAAACCAAGGTCTATGCAGCGGAACTAATCCAACCATCCTGTCCTGCCTGCCATTCCCAAGCTTTAAAGCATAATGACCATTACCTCACCCGGATCCGCTATCTGACCAGCAATGCCAGCACTCCGGTCTTACTGGAAATTCATAAACAGCGGGTTATTTGCCAGGCTTGCGGTAAATTGTCCATGGCGCAAACAGAACTAGTAAATAAGAGCTGCTGTATCTCTAATAGCAGTAAACAGAAAATCCTCGCTGCTTTAACCGAAGACCGATCAATGAGCAGTATTGCCCGGCCCAATAATGTTTCAACCAATACTGTCCAGCGGGTCTTGCAAAATTTCGACACACCATTTTTAAGCAGTGCGGATAAACTGCCTGAGCACTTGGCTTTCGATGAATTCCGCGGGGTAGGACGCAAACTGCATTTCATTTGTCTTGACGGGACCAGCCACCAGATTATTCAGATCCTCCGTTACCGCTATAAGAAAGATATCTTAAAGTACTTTAACCGCTTTACTTTGGCGGCACGCAAACGGGTTAAAACTGTTTCCTTAGATTTGAATGCCTACTATCAGGCCATTGTCCGGCAGATGTTCCCCAATGCCCAGATTATCGTCGACCGTTTCCATCTAATCCAAATGCTCAACCGCGCCTTTAATCAGCTTAGGGTCCGGGTGATGAAAAGGTTTAAACCTGCTTCTTATTCTTACCGTTTATTAAAGTATTTCTGGAAGCTTTACCTCATGCCTTATGCCAAATTGGAGAAGCAAAAGCCACACTATAACTGGCATCTCAAAGATCAGCTGACGCAAGAACAGATTGTTTTGGACGGTTTGGATCAGAATCCAACTCTTAAACATAGTTACCAGTTAGTGCAAAATTTCTCTGCTGCTTTAAAACAGCAGGATGCCCACGCGATGAAGGGGTTAATTAACACTAAAACGGTTATTGGTGAGCAGCTTCGTGGTATCCTGCAAACTTTTAAACATAATCAAACAGCAGTACTGAATGCCGGTAAATACAAATATTCCAACGGTTGTTTGGAAGGAATTAACCGCAAAATTAAACAGATTGAGCGGACAGCTTATGGTTACAGTAATTTCGACAATTTGTTAAACCGGATCAAATTAGAAGGAAAGCATTCTGTGCTAAAAGAAAAATCATCAAACCAATTGGTTTGATGATCTTCTGCAATTATTTACTAATTGTATTATCAGCTATTTCTATCAACAGGATTTGACAGAGAGCCGACTAAACCACCCGACTTCGGTTGCTCCGTACCCGGCCCTCAGTTGCGGCATTGTCGGTAAGAAAGTCATGTAGGCAATCGCCAAGGCCCGCTCACCGCTTACCCGGTCGGGATCGGTGAAGGTTGCCAACTGTTCGGTAGCACTGTTTGATAGACGAACACCAATTTTATCCTTAATCAGGCGGATACAGGCAGCGTCAGCACTTTCATCCCGCCACAATAGGGTTTCTGGTAAAGCCCAGTGGCCCTCAAATGACGGATAAGCCCGTTTGACCAGCAGGACTTGTGGTAAATGGGTCAGGGGATTAAAACTCCAAATAATATTTGCAATCGTAATTAGCGGATGCGCAACAACTTTGTCAGCCATCTCTTTCACCTCACAAAATATTATAGTGCAATCAAGAATCACAATAATAAAAAAATCGACAACTAAGGACGGCCTTAGTTATCGATTTAACCTAAATTAACTTCTTTAATTCAGCAATTGCTTTTTCGTAGTCTGGTTCATCAGTTAATTCAGTTACAATTTGCCGGTAAACAACCTTCCCATCCGGATCAAGAATCCAGACTGACCGCGCAAGGATTCCTTCATCTGGTATTAACAGCTTTGATTCGTAACCAAAGGATTCTTCCTTGTCAGAAACCAATTCCATGTTTTTGACACCTTCAGCGGCACACCACTTCTGTTGATCTTCAGTCGTGTTAGTTGAAATGGTCAGGAAATTAACCTCTGGGAATTGGTCCATTGTTGAGTTAAACCGCTGTGTTTGAATGCTACAAACCGGGGTGTTAATATCTGGAACAACGCTTAAGAGAGTTATTTTGCCAAGCAATTGCCGGGGCTTAACCTTGTCACCATTCTTATCAAAAACCTTGAAGTGTGGGAATTCGTCACCAACAGCTGGTGGATTGCCTACTAATTGCCGCTTTTCACCATTAATTGTGATTTCCATTCTTAGCAACTCCTTTTCTAATTTTGGTTAGGTACAGTATATCTAAAACGCAATTAAAAAGCATTGATTATGCTCATTGTTTTAGAAAATTTATGAGCTGTGTGGCTAGGCAAGGTATCTTTTAACCTAAAATAGGCAGCGTTACCTTCTAAAAGGACTTAATGTGTTAACTAACTGCTTTTATATTTCAATACATCATACTAAGGTGAATTCTCCTAAATTTTATAAATTATGCAACTGCAAACACATAGAAACAATGCCTATAAATATTGATATACCAGTCATTTAGCTGCCCTTTATTATTTTTATTGACACACATTTTTTTAAAATAAATTCTGTGTGTCAGAAATTGTGTTTGAAATATCAATTTACATTTATTCAGAACAATTCACATTAATCTAGAAATATACAAAAAGCCTACATATCAACCTTTAGTGCTTGATTATGTAGGCTTCTAAATACTTATAAAGTATAAATAGTGCCGACAAGAGGAGGCGAACCTCCGACCTTCTCTTTACGAGGGAGATGCTCTACCAGCTGAGCTATGTCGGCATAAAAAGAGGTTCTTTGTCAATCGGTAAGGATGAAGAGATTTTGGAGAACTAGACTAAGCCACCTTGGCTATTGGTCTAGTTCTCCTTTTTGGTAATTCACGAATCATGAGATTAGAAGTCTTCAACGAAATGAGAATCCTAATCCGAAAATGGAAGAAGTTGCGATAGCCATATGCGGTTCGTTTGATTATCTTGATTTTATTATTAGTGCCTTCGATCGGCCCGTTGGTTAGTCGGGTGTAAAAGCTGGCAATAATCTCCTGGCGGTGCTTGGCGAGTGTTCGCTTAACTCGTCTCATAACGTTTTGTAGATTATTCCGCTTAATTAACTGATCTAACAAAGTCTGACTACGGTGACTAATTGCGGCTATTAAATCTTGATAGTATTCGTAGGCAGCTCTTAGTTCTGGAGATAAGTTGAGCAGCCGTTCTACGACGTCTTGATTAGACAAACAAGCATGATAAAAATTGCGTCGTGAATAGTAGTGCAGGTAATCTAGCTGGCCCTCCTTAGCCATTAATAACTTCCAATAATGCTTTAAAGCGCGGTATTCATGTGTATTGGTCCCGTATTCTTTCATGACCTTAAGCCGGGCACTTTGAAGTGCCCGGTAAGCCTGGACAACGACGTGGAAATGATCAGCTACAATCATAGCCTGGGGAAATAAGTCATGAATTAGATTACGATAAGGTTCAAACAGATCGACAACGACAATCTTAACCGACCAGCGAGCCTTTTTAGAGTAGTGAGAAAGAAAGTAATTACGCATGAAACGCGAATTACGAGACTGAATGATGTCAATAGTGCGATGGTTTTGTGGATTCATTAAGATCATACACATCTTACTTTGGGCGAACTTACCAGATTTAAAGCCATCAAAAGCGATAGTTGCCGGTAACCAGTGAGGATTAGTCTTAAAGGTATCCTCGAGGCCTTCGAGCTGGCGCTCAACGGTGTTAGTGGAAACATTGTGATGGTTGGCGATCTTGGCAATCGTCCGCATGGATTCATTCTCACTGAGTTCCTGCACAATATGGTATTTAACGACATTCGCAATTCGACAGGCGAATTTAATTCCTTGGACCTGGGCGACCTTGGTAACTCGCTTTGGACATTGGGGTGATGGCGGACAGAGATACTGTTGTTTCTTGATTTTTAAGACAGCTGGTTTCCCGGCCAGTGAAAGGATCTTGATCGTTACGGGCTTCTTACGAAAACCATTCCGACGCATCAACTGGCCGCAAAGCGGACAGTGCATGGGATAAGACTGAATTAAATGAATGACCTTTAGTTCTTTACTCTCAGTTAAAAATGGTTTGTCAGGTTTTAAGTAAGGGTCCTTGATTCCGGTCCAAAAGTTGATATCATTAGTCATGAGGAATATATCCTTTCTAAGACAACTGAGTGGTTATGGGGATAACTTAAGACAGTTGTCTTTTTTATTTTTAAATCAATGGTACAGCAAGTAACAAAAAACGGTAAAGATAAGAAATCATCTTATCCTTACCGAATATCATAGAACCTTTTAATAGGCCAGTTTTTAAACGGATCTAGTTCAGGATCTATTTTTACTGGTTTAGAAAATTCAAACTTGTTAGTCGGTCCCGTACCCCAGCGTGGATTACTATGTAAAATTGCTTCAAGTTTAACAATTCTGCTTGTCGGGACAAAAGTTACTATGCTATTGAAGCTTCTTAATTTAGAAGTTTTTTCATCCAAATCGTACTGACTAATTTCGGCTGTTTGAACTTTACCTTGCCCATGAAAAGTATCCCAAAATCCAACACATATTTTACCGTTGTCCATTGTTACTCTAACTTTTTCGCCAATTGGGTTAGCCTTTAGCTGATCAAAGTCACAAGAATATTGTTCAACAACTTTTCCAGCTAGATTATACTGAATAAATTTCATGATTTTTCTCATTATTTAATCCAAATTTAGTCCTTATCTAGGTAAAAATCTTTCAGCCGGTAAGTAGTTACTGGTTCAACATAATAGTTGTATTTTGCTACCAAGTCACAAATTTGATCGCCATTAATCAATGTGATGATACGAGTTTCTTCTCGAGCCGTCTTGACTGCTTCTCTTGTGAAGTCGGAATTAGTAATAAAAATACCAAATTCAGCATTAAACTTATCCATTGCACCACAAAATTTATCAATCTCAGGTGCTGATACTTTTCCTTGCCAACGCTTAGCCGGAAGCGCTACCCGCGTTGTCCGATAATCATCAGAACGAACATATCCAAAACCATCGATGCCACCATCGGCCACGTATTGAACACCTTTTTCATCGTCGACATCGATTCCCATTTTGGTAAGTAACCCACGGCAAAAGAGTTCAAATTTTTTAGGATTCATCTTCATCAATGCATCCAATAACTGTTGACGCCACGGTTCTTCTATTTCATTTGTGCCATCCTGATCATCTTCTATTTTTTCAGTAACTACTTCATTTTTCGATCTGTGATGAGGAAACTTAGCTTCTGAAATAGATCTGACGTCCCTATCTGCATCAAACTTATTAATATCTACATTACGTCCTTTTTTGGATAGCTCTAGATCGTGTCCGTTCTCCGTATCGATGAATCCAGCAAGGATCAAATGCTTAATCGCAAAATTAAACTTCCATTGGAACGGATGATAAATTTTGCCACTTTTCTTCGAAGTTCGGGTTTCATCAATCTCTTTTTCACTGAACACATCAGAGTTGTCACGAAGTTCTTGTAGCACTTGTTTTCTTGTAACCTGACCTCCCAGGTTATGCATTGCGATAAGAATCTCTTTCATCGCTTTATTTTCTATTTCAATTTGTCGATTTGCCATCTTATTTACCGCCTTAAAAATTTTCTTTTATTAATATTATACGTCGAGTACACAACTGTCCTGCCGATTTTCTATTTTTTAATCGAAACAGTCAAAATTCAATAGCATACTCGTTAACTCAACTCTCAACACTAAATTGACTGATTTTTGCACACTCTGTAAATACTGTCACATAAACCTTTATCCCAGTTTTCATCACCTTAATAAACACAATCTGCCAAACTGGACATTCACCTACTCGACTATCGAAATAGGACATTGAACACTCTACCCGCCAGCTCCAAATAGAAAAAGTGTACTAATTCCAATCATCAAAATCAGAATTTGTACACTTTCAATCATCGATGAATACCGTTATACCGGCGATTATCGGCTATTTTCCTGTCCGTTCCAGGACTGTAACACTCTCAACATGCGGAGTCTGCGGGAACATATCTACCGGACTTATTTCATCAAAATGATAGCCCTTTTCTTGGAGCAACTGCAGATCACGGATTTGTGTGGCAGGATTGCATGAAATATAGACAATCTTCTTCGGCTTAGTAGCGGCAGCCGCATTAATAAATTCAGGCGTTAATCCTTTTCGTGGCGGATCAACAAAAATCACGTCTGTCTTAAGTCCTTCACTAGCCCAGCGTGGCATTACATCTTCTGCCTTGCCAGTGACATATTGGGCATTTTCAATGCCATTCAATTTTGCATTGGCATTAGCATCTTCTACCGCTTCACGAATCGTTTCCATTCCACGAACCGCCTTAACATGCTTAGCTACGCTTAAGCCAATAGTTCCGATACCAGAATAAGCATCGATAACAACGTCATTTGCCTTTAAATCTGCCTTTTTAATTGCCAAATCATATAAACGCGGCGTCTGTAAAGAATTGATCTGGAAGAAACTTTCAGGTGAAATCTTGAATTTAAGGTCACCAATCTTATCAGTAATTTGTGGTTCACCAAATACAAGGTAATCCGTCTTACCTAAGATGACATTAGTTTTCTTAGGGTTATAGTTTAAAATTAAACTCGTTACCCCTTTAATCTTTTCAATATCCTTTGCTAGGTCAGGCAATTGTGGAAAATCCTTGTACAAACATACCAGGATTACCATAATTTCACCCGTTGCCTTGCTGCGGCGAACATCAATGTAGCGAACCTCACCCTTATTATTGATTTCATCATAAGCTGGGATTTGGTATTTACGTAACAAATCGCGAACCGCAACTA
>ENA-UOOK01002862-UOOK01002862.1-fermentation-metagenome-genome-assembly--contig:-NODE-2862-length-20442-cov-3.988277_pt1 | contig 20442 bp, 16 predicted proteins | sample MGYA00245777_ERZ724023 | MGnify/ENA primary metagenome ERZ724023 (study PRJEB28704, sample SAMN03018312) | fermentation metagenome | biome: anthropogenic terrestrial biome; feature: soil; material...
CATTTATCAAGAACAGGATTATTCTTGCTCTTAAGCCATTCATCTTCAATATCTCTGATATTGATGCCTAGAAGTTTCATCTGCCGGAAAAGTTCGGGAAGAGTCTCCTCAAGGAAAGCTTTCTTGCGAGAAGCTATAATTAAATCTCTTGCGCCTTCATTGACGAAATAACCTAGACCTCTCTTATTATATACGACATGTTCACGGGCAAGCAAATCATAAGTCTTAACAACTGTATTTGTGTTAACTTCCAACATAACTGCATACTCCCTGACACTTGGTATACGTTCATGGACTGCATATTTCCCCGCTACGATTTCATCACACAGGCGATCTGCCATCTGGACATATATTGCTTTGTTATTATTAAAATTCATAAGTTCAATATTTATATTGCGTTATTTCCACTTGTTTTCTCGTATAAAAGATCCAAAGGTAAATTCATGACAGGCATAATATAAATATTCTGTCATTCATCACCATTAAAGGATGAATTACTCAGGTTGGAAAATACTCTTTCTATTGCTGCTGCTATATATAATTGCTTCCATAATAACATTCCTTATTGAACACATTACCAAATCCAAGATTGTTATTTTTATTTGTCCTGCTCATTAGTTATAGTGTAGTATATCAATATGACACTACAAATATAAATCAAAATCCATTACGCAACAAACACCAAAGGTGAAAAAGTGATTAGGAAGGATATTATTTAACTATTATACATATAAAAAGGGTGGATAATGCCTACAATTAACTATAAATTAACTTATCTGTACCCTCACCTCAGCACACTGATCTGAACAAGAAATATATATAAATGAAGAAATATCCTATTTATCATACCCACATAAAGATATTTGTCATTATCTCTGACTTATTATTTAAAGCATCTACAACTAACACCAAATCCGACCTTATGCACAACAATATGATAAATCTTCCTTATATTTTTCATCATAAGGTTTGCTTTTTAATGAAGTTTCATTTACCTTTGCAAAACAAAAGGACAATTTATTTCTAAAACCGCCTTTTATAGCAGAGATAAAACCAATAGTACAAATGGAAAATATATCTTTATCGACCGGCCGGAAGACAATTGTGGGAGTTCAATTTCTCTTCGTTGCTTTTGGCGCCACAGTCCTTGTGCCACTCCTTGTCGGACTCGATCCTGCCACTGCCTTATTTACGGCCGGTCTGGGCACTTTCATCTTTCATCTCGTTACCCAAGGAAAGGTTCCTATATTTCTAGGGAGCAGTTTTGCTTTCATCGCTCCTATTATCCAGGCCAGCAGAGAATGGGGCATGGCGGGAACCTTAGCCGGGATCGTCGGTGTATCTGTGGTCTATTTTATCATGAGTGCACTAATCAAATGGCAAGGTAAGAAATTTCTGAATCGTATCTTCCCGCCTGTTGTCATCGGCCCAATCATCATCCTCATTGGTTTATCCTTATCCTCTTCTGCTGTAGACATGGCTAAAGGAAACTGGACATTAGCTTTCATTTCACTTGTCACAGCCATCTGCATACTCTCATTAGGCAAGGGAATGTTAAAGCTCGTGCCTATCGTCTGCGGCATCACCGTAGGATACATAGCAGCACTCTGCATGGGTGTAGTTGACTTTTCCGGGGTGGAAAAGGCTGCATGGTTTGCCTTACCCGGATCCATAGCCCATTTCCATCTGCCCGAATTCTCCTGGCAACCAATCGTATTCATGATGCCTGTAGCCATAGCACCAGTGATAGAACATATCGGCGATGTCTATGTGGTCAGTTCTGTTGCAGGAAAAGACTTCGTAAAAGATCCAGGGCTCCACCGTACCATGTTAGGGGATGGTTTAGCCTGTCTGGCTGCCGCCTTTCTTGGGGGCCCTCCTGTCACAACTTATTCAGAAGTGACCGGCGCCATGCAGATTACGAAAGTAAAAGATCCCGTAGTAATACGCATAGCAGCCGGTACTGCGATCATTTTCTCTGTTATCGGTAAACTGAGTGCCCTACTACAGTCTATCCCCCGTGCTGTGCTGGGCGGAATCATGCTGCTGTTGTTCGGTTCTATCGCCAGTGTCGGTGTACAGAACCTGATCCAGCATAAAGTAGACCTCAACGAGACCCGTAATATCATTATCGTTTCCGTAACACTCACAATGGGAATAGGCGGTGCAGTCCTCCAGTTCGGCAACTTCACCATGAGTGGTATTGGTCTTTCTGCCATTATCGGTGTCGTCACCAATCTGCTTCTTCCACAAACGAAAAAGCCTGGGAAAGAATAAATACAGAAAAACTCATGATCTCCTTCCCTGTTCAAACTCATCCAGTTTGCGGCTCATTTCATCCCTCCCGAATCGGATAAGCTCTTCCCCCTTGTCAAAATCAAAAAGACCGAAACGGTCCATAGGTATATCTGCACAGAGGTCAGGCGGAATCAGTTCCATTTCCATTTGCACATTAGCTTGTATGGAGAGACTAGCCACCCGCATGGCTATGTTCATTGCGTTCTCGGAAAAATCACGATAGTGGAAAGGAAGGTTATCGAGGAATTTACCGAATTTCCCCTCCCGTGGTTTCTTTAATTTGGTCACAAAGGCTGGGGCCAACTTTCTATCTGGTGCTGAAGCATTAACGGCAAAGAGCCAGTCACCCTTTTTCCTGGCTACCCTGTTCAATGGCAATGTGTTTTGGACACCACCGTCAACATAGATATGACGATGATCCTTTACCGGTTTAAAGAAACAAGGTATGGACATGCTGGCCCTCATAGCCATTTTCAAGGAACCTTTACGGAAGACCATCTCTTTACCACTCACCAGATCAGAAGCAGAACAGCAGAAATTTACCGGCAGATCCTCTATCTTCGTGTCACCCACCAATTGATTGAAAACAGTCAGTAGTTTCTCTCCCGACATCAGATGATCCAGTCCGATAGAAACATCCATAAGTGACAAGACTTCTTTCTTGTTAAGTTTCAGAACGATCTCCTTAACTTCCTTCATCCTACCTGCAGCCCACAATCCTCCTATTAAAGCTCCAATAGAAGTTCCGGCTACGGAATGGATCACGTATCCCCTCTCCTCAAGGACTTCTATCGCACCGATATATGCGAACCCTCTGGCCCCGCCACCTCCCAGGACAAGTGCTACCTCGTGACTCCTTCCTGGTAAAACCAGTTGTTTTAATCTTTCAAATATATTCATTCTATTTTATTAATGATTACAGACTCATAAATCAATATCATACTGCACCGTAAATGGGATAACAAGTTCAACAGCCTCTACCACAGCAAAACTATAGAACTGAGAAAACCAGTTATAACGGCAGGGGCTTACGCAACGAATAGAGAAAAGAGCTCAAAAGACATAGTACTTAGTACTTTTATTAGATCAAAAGACAAATTTAGCAAAATCCGCTCACAATCGCAAATGTACAAAGAATTAATCCATCTGTGTCCTACTAAATCTATTTTTTCATTTTTTGAATAAAATTATTCCCTTAAACAGAAATTACTTTGTACTTTTGCCGAGCATTAAGTTTTCTCGCTGAAATAGATCTGTAAATTATGCTCATTGTCATTACCATATTTGCCTATTTTGCCATTCTTCTCCTTATCAGCCGATTTACGGCAAAAAAAACAGACAATAACACTTTCTATCGAGGTAATCAGCGATCACCATGGTATATGGTAGCTTTTGGAATGATTGGTGCCAGCATTTCTGGAATTACCTTTGTCTCCGTACCAGGTATGGTAATGCTAACGAATATGACTTATCTGCAGATGTGCATCGGTTTCATTTTCGGTTATTTTGCGGTTGCCTTCCTGCTATTACCAATCTATTATAAGTTCAATCTTACGACCATCTATTCCTATTTGCAAGACCGACTGGGTATGCGATCATACAAGACCGGTGCATCATTTTTCCTATTATCCAAGATGACCGGCGCAGCGGTACGCTTCTATGTCGTATGCATTATCCTGCAGAAATTTGTACTTGAAGGAATCGGTGTACCCTTCCCCGTTACTGTCATTGCTATGGTAGGTCTTATCTGGCTATATACCCGCAGAGGGGGAATCAAGACTCTAGTCTGGACAGACACTTTTCAGACACTATGTATGTTTGTGGCATTAATCCTTATCCTATTTGAAGTCATTTCTGATTTACACTTCACTGTTGGAGACGCTGTTGTTGCCATTGCACATGATACCCATAGTCAGATATTTGTTTGGAATGACTGGATCTCGAAACAGAATTTCTGGAAACAATTCCTGAGTGGCATCTTCATTGTTATTGTGATGACAGGCCTCGATCAGGATATGATGCAGAAAAACCTTACTTGCAAGAATCTTCGTGATGCCCAGAAAGATATGTGCAGCTATGGATTTGCCTTCGTTCCAGCCAACCTTCTCTTCCTCTCCCTGGGAATACTCCTATTGATGTTAGCCCATCAGCAAGGTGTTGCTTTGCCCAAACAAGGTGATGATCTTCTGCCGATGTTCGCCGCCAGTGGCAAACTAGGTGATACTGTTGTTATTCTTTTTACGATAGGAGTTGTGTCTGCAGCATTTTCCTCGGCCGATTCAGCGCTGACAGCCTTAACGACAAGTTTCTGCGTGGACATCTGCAATCAACCCCGGAATGAACATCTGCGCAAAAAGGCCCATATAGGCATAGCCGTCCTTTTCACCCTATTTATATTAGCATTTAAGGCCGTCAACTCAACAAGTGTCATCAATGCCATCTATATTCTTTGCTCTTATACATACGGACCCTTATTGGGTCTCTTCGCCTACGGCCTGCTTACCCGACGAGATGTATCTGACAAATGGGTTCCTTATATCTGTATTCTCTCCCCTTTTATCTGTCTGATTTTAAATATCGCAGTATCCAAGATGACTAACTACACCTTTGGTTACGAACTCCTCATGCTGAACGGTTCTCTTACCTTTATAGGATTATACCTATCATCATTAAAAAGACATCATCCGTCAATTAGATTATAAATCACAAGGTCAACCCTTCTTTTACAAAAATACCTATGAGCACCGACTCAGGGCATATCACGAGACAATAGCATTGCTACCGCAACATCATAAATCAAGAGGAAGCCATAAAGAACAATGATTTACCAATCGATTTCCCCTATACCCTTCCCACGCAAGAATGCATTAGCCTTACTAAAATGTCTGCAATCAAAGAATCCGCGGTCAGCTGACCGGGGTGAAGGATGAGCAGCGGTCAGCACAAGATGCTTACGGGTATCAATAAGGGGCATTTTCGCTTTCGCATAACTCCCCCATAACATAAACACCAGGTTCTCGCGCTCATCACTCAATTTCCGGATTACAGCATCTGTAAAAGTCTCCCATCCTTTATTACGGTGTGAACCCGTTTCGTAGGCACGCACCGTAAGAACGGAGTTCATAAGAAACACCCCCTGATCTACCCATCGGTCCAGATTACCAGAAGCAGGTATCGGCTTGCCCAGATCCTGATGTATTTCCTGAAATATATTTGCCAAAGAAGCTGGAACAGGTACTCCTTCTGGCACGGAAAAACATACCCCATAATATTGCCCCGGAGTAGGATAAGGATCCTGTCCTAAAATGACAACTTTCACTTTTTCGAAAGGACAAGCATCGAACATGCGAAAGATGAAGCGTCCCCGTGGAAGCACATGATAATTTGCATACTCACTCCTTACAAATGCAACCAGTTTTTCAAAATATGGTTTATCAAATTCTCCTTGCAAACGTCGTCTCCAACTCTCCTCTATCTTGACGTCCATAAATACAAAATTATTGGTCTATCACAAAGATAGATATTATACTGCAAATAACCAAAAGACGATCTCGTTATGCCAAGGAATCCGTCCATATTTAACTTTAATTTCAAAACTGTCCAGGAAAAGGAAGAAAGCTATTTCTTAAAATAGGACACCTTATGAAAAGACGATGGTGAACTGTTTTCTACAACAGGCCAATATTGTATCTTTTGCGCCACCATCTCTCCAGGATTCTACGCAGTATCCTCTTTTTATGCAAAGTGATTCCTAACCCTTTTAACTCTTATCTTTACTTTTTCTTGTCTAAAGCTCAAATTATTAAAGGAGTTTAAGCATTTGTAAGTATTCATTTAGTTCTTTTAATCTTATTTCTTTTTCTGTTTGTACACAAAATCGTAATTTTGCGCCAAATTACAAGTTTAGGACAAAAAATCATCACCAATAAGTTCTAAAAACTTGAAAATCAAGTGACCAAAGCAAAATATAAATCTTAAAAAGAATTTATGGGTAAACAGATTTTCCAAACTGAGTCCAAATCACGATGGATTAAATTTTTGTGGACACTGAGAGTAATGGCAGTAATACTTTTCCTGCTGGTCATCACCTTCATTACGATGTTCGCCTTGGAAGGCTCCCCAAAGATGCCACTGATCCGGGAATACCGCCGGGCTCTGACTGCAGAAAAGCCCTTGATGAGATCCAACGCGATGTCAAGACAGTATAAGACTTTCCGTGATTTCTTCAAAGAGAAGAATATGCACAACGACTATACGGCTGAGGCCATGAGGCAGCACCGCTTTCATGTAAAGGCGGATAAAGCCACTGACCGCTACTTACAAGAATGGGATAGTCCTGCACTAGGGGTTCGGGCTGCATGGTATGTTAACTGGGATGGCCATTCCTTTCAATCCCTTAAACGTAATCTCAAGCATTTGAATATGATCCTCCCAGAGTGGTTTTTTATTAATCCAAAGACCGACTCATTGGAAATCCATATTGATAAAAAAGCCCTCAGACTGTTCCGCAAGTCAGGCATCCCTGTATTGCCGATGCTCACCAACAACTATGGTGAAAGCTTCCGTGCCAAACCTATCGGCAGGATCATAAACAATCCAAAGACCAGCAAAAAATTTATCTATCGCCTCCTGAAGACTTGCCAAAGGTATCATTTTTCAGGCATCAATCTTGACCTTGAGGAATTACAGATCAACGATAACACGAATCTCACCAACTTTGTAAAACATCTCTCCTCTACTTTTCATGACAACAATCTTTTTGTAACCCAGGATATTGCACCTGACAATGAAGACTATGATGTGGTCAATCTTTCAAAATATGATGACTATCTCTTCCTCATGGCCTATGATGAGCACAATGCCGGCAGTTCTCCCGGAGCTATCAGTTCACAATTATGGGTCGAGCATGCCATGGATCAGGCTGCCAGATCCATCCCCAATGATAAAATCGTCCTCGGTCTTGCCGGTTATGGTTATGACTGGACGAAAGCCGACGGGGGCACTACGGTCTCCTATAATGCAGCACTGGCCAGTGCTTCCGATGCCGGTTCTGACATCAATTATGACGAGAACACTTACAATTTGAACTTCTCTTATGATGATGATAATAACCAGTTGCATGAAGTCTACTTCACGGATGCTGCCACCCTGTTCAACCTTATGCGTTTTGGCAGTGAATATCCTACAGCCGGTTTCTGCCTCTGGCGCTTAGGAACAGAAGATCAGCGAATGTGGAAATTCTATGACCATAACATGACCCGCCCAGACGCCGTTAAATTTCCCCTTATTAAATTAGAAAATATCCCTGGGCTCTATGATATTAACTATATGGGCAACGGGGAGATACTCAATGTCAAATCCGAGCCACAACCCGGAAGGGCAAAATTATCCATTGACCGGCAGGACATGCTGATCTCAGGAGAAAAATACTTACAGATCCCGCAATCCTACGAAATTGACAAAATCGGACACGCAAAGAAGAAACAACTATTGTTGACCTTTGATGACGGGCCTGATTACAGATGGACCCCTACTATTCTCAGTATTCTCAAGCATTATCACATCAAGGCTACCTTCTTTATGGTAGGACTGCAGATGGAGAAAAACCTGCCTTTGGTAAAAGAGGTATATCAAGAGGGGCACACTATCGGCAACCATACGTTTACCCACCCGAATGTAGCTATGAACTCCGCTCAACGGGCTTATACAGAACTGAAGCTCACCCGGATGCTCCTGGAAAGTATTACCGGACAAAGCACTATCTTATTCCGTGCGCCATACAATGCTGATGCAGATCCTACGACACGGGATGAAATCGAACCTATTATATTAGCCTCCAGACGCAATTACCTGTTCGTCGGCGAATCCATAGATCCTGATGACTGGCAACCGGGGATCACGACACAACAAATTTACAACCGTGTCATCAAAGGAGTCCACCAGGGCAACGGACATATCATCCTGATGCATGATGCAGGAGGAGTAACCCGTAAACACACCCTTCAGGCTCTGCCTCTCATTATCCGTGAGCTCAAAAAAGAAGGTTACCATTTTATCTCTATCGAACAGTATCTCGGAAAAAGCCGCGACCAACTGATGCCACCGATCAAAAAGGGAAATACTTACTATGCCATGCAATCCAATCTTGCCCTGGCCACCTTGATCTATGAAATCGGCGACTTCATTACGGCACTGCTGATCATCTTCCTGGTACTGGGTCTTATCCGATTAGTAGTAATGTATATCCTGATGATCAGGGAGAAGCGGATTGAGCACCATCGCATTTATCCGGAAATTGATCCCCATACTGCACCTCTGGTATCCATTATCGTCCCGGCTTACAATGAAGAAGTAAACATCACTGCTACCTTAAGTAATCTCCGTAAGCAAGACTATCCCAATTTCAACGTTGTCTTCGTGGACGATGGCAGTAAGGATAACACCTTACAATGTGTTCAGGATCATTTCGGTGACGATCATAAAATTCAGATCCTTCACCAGAAGAATGCCGGCAAGGCTTCTGCACTGAACAACGGCATCAACCATACTGATGCAGAATATATCGTCTGTATTGATGCTGACACCCGTCTGCAGCATGACGCCATAGGCATCATGATGAAACACATGTTAGCTGATACCGACAAGAAGGTTGGTGCCGTAGCAGGCAATGTGAAAACCGGGAACGAGCGTAACATCCTTACGAAATGGCAGTCCATTGAATACACTACCAGTCAGAATTTCGACAGGATGGCTTACTCCAGTGTAAATGCCATTACAGTAGTACCAGGAGCTATCGGCTGTTTCCGCCGTCAGGCGATCATTGATGCCGGAGGATTGACTACGGATACACTGGCTGAGGATTGTGACCTGACAATGCGTATCCTGGATGCAGGTTACATTATAGAAAATGAAAACAAGGCAGTAGCATTGACCGAGGCTCCAGAAACGATAAGACAGTTTGTCAAGCAGCGCACACGCTGGTGTTTCGGTGTCTTGCAATCTTTCTGGAAGCACCGGTCAGAACTCTTCACCACAAAGCACAAGGGACTGGGGCTATGGGCACTGCCGAATATGCTGGTGTTCCAGTATATCATCCCTACCTTCTCGCCTATTGCCGACCTGCTGATGATCATAGGACTGTTTACAGGCAATTTCTGGCAGATATTCTCCTATTACCTGCTGTTCCTGCTGATCGATGGCAGTGTTTCCTTTATGGCCTTCATGTTTGAGCATGAACGACTCAGCAAACTGTTCTGGATTATTCCGCAACGTTTCTTCTACCGCTGGATCATGTACTTCGTGCTCTTCAAGACCTATCTTAAGGCCATTAAGGGAGAGTTACAGTCCTGGGGCGTTCTCAAACGTACCGGTGATGTGCAGATAGAATGACAAAAAATTGTGAATATTTTGCGAATTTGCTTTTTTGCCGTATCTTTGCTGCATGATTTATCCCAAAAATTTCGAAGAAAAGATCGGTTTCGATGAAATCAAGCAGCAACTCTCAAAATTCTGCCTGTGCAGATTAGGACAGGAACGGGTCACCACCCTTTCCTTCTCCTGTCAGTCAGAGGATATCAACGAAAATCTTGAGGAGGTTCGTGAACTCCGTAGTCTGTTAGAAAAAGAAGAACAGTTTCCGCTTGATGGATTCCTTGACCTTCGTCAGGCCATCCAGAGAATCCATATTCAGAACACCCATCTGGAAGAAGACGAACTCTTCGCTCTCGAAAAACTGTTAAAAACGGAAAGTCTGATTCTTAAATTTGTCAGATCCCGCGATGATGACCAGGGCAAGAAGCAAGAGACAGGTACCGACTGTCCGGGCACCACTTACCCCGCCCTGTACGAATTAGCTGATGGGGTGGCCGATTTTCCTAAGATTATACAAAGGATACAGCAGATTATCGACGAAGATGGACATCTGCGGGACAATGCTTCGCCTGAATTACATGATATTCGCAGCTCCCTCAAGCGTGCCCGGGGAAGCATTACCAAGACGTTATACGGAATTCTCCGTTCTGCACAAAGTGAAGGAGTGGTGGATAAAGACATCTCACCCACCATGCGTGATGGAAGTCTCGTTATCCCGGTAGCCCCGAGTTTGAAACGGCGGATCCGCGGTATTGTCCATGATGAGTCTGCTACAGGAAAGACGGTCTTCATTGAACCCGAAGAAGTGGTAGATGCAAACAATAAGGTCCGGGAACTGGAAGGGAAAGAGCGTCAGGAAGAAATCAGAATATTGAAAGAAGTTACCACACTCATCCGTCCGTACGTGAGAGAACTGCTTGATGTATGTCGCTTTATGGGTGATATTGACCTGATCTATGCAAAGGTGGCATTAGCCAGATCCATGAAGGCTTCTGAACCGAAAGTAGAAGACCAGCCCGTGATAGACTGGGTTCAGGCACGGCACCCTCTTCTGGAAAAGACCTTGAAAGAAAAGGAAAATGGGTCGCACCAACTTGTTCCTTTAGATATTATCCTGAAGAAGGACGCCCGGATCCTGGTCATTTCAGGACCTAATGCAGGTGGAAAATCGGTGTGCCTGAAAACCGTCGGGCTCTTGCAGTATATGTTGCAGTGCGGCCTGCCTATCCCTGTAGCAGAAAATTCACATGCGGGTATCTTCCAGGACATCATGATTGACATCGGTGATGAACAAAGCCTGGAAAATGACCTGAGCACTTATTCCTCACATTTGCTTCACATGAAGAACATGATGAAACAGGCGAATGAACACACCCTCTTTCTGATTGATGAATTCGGCAGCGGAACAGAGCCCCGCATCGGTGGAGCAATCGCAGAGTGTGTCCTCAACCAACTCTTGGAAAAGGGGGCATGGGGAGTAGTGACTACACACTATTCTAATCTGAAGCACTTTGCCGACTCCCATCAAGAGGTGGTCAATGGCGCGATGCTCTATGACCGCCATGAGATGCGACCCCTCTTTCAGTTGGCCATCGGACGACCGGGGAGTTCTTTTGCCGTCGACATAGCCCGGAAGATCGGCCTTCCGGAAAACGTCATCAGGGAGGCCTCCGAGATTGTCGGCAACGATTATATCCAGAGTGATAAATACCTTCAGGATATTGTGCGTGACAAACGTTATTGGGAAAGCAAACGCCAGCAAATCCACCAGAAGGAAAAGGAAGTGGAGAAGGAATCTGCACGATATGAGGAAAGCCTTAGCGATGTCGAGGAAAAGCGCCGGGAAATCCTTGAAAAGGCAAAAGATGAAGCCCGTTCCTTATTGGCAGAAAGTAACAAGAAGATTGAAAACGCCATTAAGACGATACGTGAAAGTCAGGCTCAAAAGGAGATTACCCGACAGGCCAGGCAAGAGTTGGACCATTTCAAACAAAAGGTAGACAGTGAACAGAAGAATGAGGATGCCATAGCCCTCAAAATAGAGAAAATCAAGCAACGCAGAGAGCGCCGTGAAAAACACAAGGCTGAAAGGGCTAAAAACCTGGAACTTCAGAAAAGCCACCGGACAGGAACTGTAACCCTAGCTCATCCCGAACTGGCTATCGGTGATCCCGTCCGGATCAAGGGCATGAACCAGACCGGGAAGATAGTAAGTCTGAACGGAAAGGGGGCAAGGGTCGTATTCGGTGATATGCTGACAACTGTAGATAAGAGCAAACTGGAATATGTCCCCATCCTCCCAGATGCCCGGATGGAGAAGCAGAATGATACCACCCGGCAAGAGGCAATAGCAGACCGACTCCGGAATGAGTCTGTCAGCCAGACGACACAGTCGACCATTGACACTCACAGAAGTCAGTTTCACCAAGATCTGGATGTCCGCGGCATGCGAGGAGATGAAGCTCTTAACACCGTACAACACTTCATCGATGATGCTATTCTCATGAACGTCCCCCGGGTCAGAATCCTTCACGGGAAAGGTACGGGCATACTGAGAGACCTGATCCGACAATATCTTGCGACCATTCCGAATGTAACTCATTTCTCAGACGAGAATGTCCAATTCGGAGGTGCAGGAATAACGGTGGTCGATTTTTAATCTACACAAATCCTGCCAAAAACCGTTCTGGACAAGGAACAGAGAAAATGTTAAAAATGGGTAAATACTTCAGAATCCTTTCCCATTTGAAATAAAATTCTTATCTTTGCATTCACTTGTGAAAACAAGTTACACGGGCAAGTCTCTTACGGCCAGCTCCTCTGGAATTCCCCCAGGTTGGGAACGAAGCAAGGGTACAGAGTCGTAGCGGCGCGCTAAGAATCGCTTGCCCACCTGCCTTCTAAAGCTCAGAGGAGAGCATGGAATGGTATCATTCTGAAGGTTGCCGGTCCGATTCCGGCAGAAGGCACAATTATTAAGGGCAGTTCACCATCAGCAGTGTGACTGCTCTTTTTCATGGTGCCCCCCTCCGGCATTTCGAGGACTGATATTGTTGTTTTTTTGATCATGGAGAAGCAAAATGCACCATATCGCCCACAATTGACTATCGTCGTGAGAATCAGTGACTATGATTCTGACTTATCGTTAAAAGAACAACAATATTATTTGAACCCTTTTTGTTTATTCAAAAAAAGTAAATTTTCCACCTATCCCTCTTTTTTATGAAGGATTTTAAGTATTTTTGCAGAAAATAAGAGGCTCCACAGTGAAGATTCTGCCAGATGGAAAGAAAAACTATTATTCCATTGCAGAAAGAAGGCTAATCCGCCACAATCTCAGGCTATTACTTCATTGCACTCTCAAACAAGATACAATTATCGAACATGATTACATCGCAAAATATTACACAAGTAAGAGCTTTTGCACGACAGGATGGAGCCTTTCTCTCCGTGTTGTGGATTGCCGGATTTCTTTGTACGATGCTGGCGGTAAGAATGCCCCTGCTGGCTCCCGTGGGAGACCTGGCCGTCCTGGCCACTCCTTTTTTTGTAGCCTTCAGACTGAAGAGATTCAGAGATGGTGCCCTTGATGGTGTCATCTCTTTTCGTAGAGGACTCCTCTATACAGCTGAGACCTTCTTTCATGCCGCACTCATCATGGGGGTAGTACAGTATCTCTATTTCAAATTCGGTGACATCAGCGGCTTTCTGCAGCAATGGAATGAATCTTATTCCATCATTGCCAAAGTCTACAACTTGAATGCCGCACAGGCCCAGCAACTTAAGGAGGCCGTCAGTATGATGAGCCCGCTGGCATGGGCTTCTATGTTTTTCATCCTTGAACTCTTCGGAGCATTGATTGCGAGTCCGATCATAGCAGCCATCATGGCTCGACCGGTTTCTCACACGCACATACAAGATAATCATTCTGACAACAATTGAAATCCATCTTAAAGAAATGAATATATCTGTTATCATCCCCCTTTACAATGAATCAGAGTCTCTTCCGGAGCTCTATAACTGGATCGTTAGAGTCATGGATGCCCATCATTACACCTATGAAATTATCTTCGTCAACGACGGATCAACAGATGATTCCTGGAAAGTAATCCAATCATTGTCGAAAAAGTCCGACTGTGTAAAGGGCATCCGCTTCCGCCGCAATTACGGCAAGAGTCCTGCATTATACTGTGGATTTAAGGTTGCACAAGGTGACGTAGTGATCACCATGGATGCGGACCTGCAAGACTCTCCGGAAGAGATACCTGGTCTGTACAAGATGATTACGGAAGAGAATTACGACATGGTTTCCGGATATAAGAAAAAACGCTATGATCCCCTATCCAAGACCATTCCGACCAAACTCTTTAATGCTACAGCACGGTGGATCAGCGGAATCCACAATCTTCACGATTTCAATTGCGGATTGAAAGCCTATAAAAAAGTAGTCGTCAAGAATATTGAAGTTTATGGTGAAATGCACCGTTACATACCCTATCTGGCAAAAAATGCTGGTTTTGACAAAATCGGAGAAAAGGTGGTACATCATCACGCCCGAAAATATGGCAAATCCAAGTTTGGTGTCAATCGTTTCTTTAACGGCTACCTGGACCTGCTCACCCTCTGGTTCCTCACTAATTTTGGCAAAAAGCCCATGCACGTATTCGGATTTCTGGGGTCCATCGTGTTCTTTGTCGGTTTTATAGCCCTGATCATCCTGGGTATAGACAAACTTGTTGCCCTACATGAAGGAATATATGGCAATCTGATCACCGACTCTCCTTATTTCTTTATTGCCCTGACCACTATGGTACTGGGGACACAACTCTTCCTCGCAGGATTTTTAGGGGATTTGATCAGCCGGCAAAACACAAAAAGGAATGATTATCAAATCGCAGAGGAAATTCATTTAAAAGATAAAGATTAATGGCATACACCAATCACTCCAAACGGTTGGACCAACAGGAACACCCGTTTGATCATTTCCTTTTAGAGGCAATAATTTATGCAAACAAGAAAAACAAGAAAGAAATATGCTAAAGAGAAGTCCCTACGGGCATTTGTCCTGATCATACTCTTAGCAGGCTTTACCCTGGCAGGATGTTCCAGTCTAGACTGTCCTTATGAAAATAGAGTCTATACGAAATATCAGTTGAAAGGTGACGTACAGACTCTTCCCGATACGCTTACTGTCACCACGAGCCGCCTTTCAGACGGTCTGGACACCATTCTCCTCAACAAGGCTGTGGAAGTAGACAGCTTTGAGTTACCCGTCAGTTACATGGGCGACCAGGACGTATTCCATTTCCATATTATAAGAGTTGGCGGCCAGACCTTCACGGACACGGTAACCGTAAAGAAGGAAAACCAGGCACATTTTGAATCAGTAGATTGCAATCCAGCCTATTTCCACACCCTTACAGGAGTCAGCTACACCACTCATGCCATTGATTCTATCGTCATTCATAACACTCAAGTGAATTATGATGCTTCACAACCACATTTCTATATTTATTTCCGCTATCACGATTAGCCTCATGCTCCTCTGGAGCCCTGGAGCGTATGCTCAACAGAAAAACTCCCCGGGAAAGATGAGCGACCGTCCGAAAGGCAGAACGGCTGCAACAGACACTACGGCTACTTTCCGCAGCTTTGAAGTGACCTTGGATCTCCTGGGAGCTGCTCAAATGTGGCTCAGTGATTATGGTCAGTATGAGGCGGCTTTAAGGATTGACCTCAAAGACAAATATTTTCCTATCCTGGAAATAGGATATGGGAAAGCTGATGCGAAGGATGTATCAACTAATTTGCACTATAAGACCGGTGCTCCCTATTTTCGCATAGGAGTGGATTTTAACCTACTCAAGAACAAACATGATATTTACAGACTGTATGGAGGGTTCCGCTATGCGTTCACCTCCTATAAGTTTGACGTCAACAGTCCGGGAACGACAGATCCCGTCTGGGGAGAAATTGCGCCATACAGTGCCAATGGCATCAAAGCCCGTTACCAGTGGTTAGAAGCCGTGGCAGGTGTCGATGTGAAAATCTCCGGTCCTTTGCACTTAGGATGGAGCGTGAGATGCCGCAGACGCCTGTTCCATGATGACGGGACTATTGGTAACACCTGGTACGTACCGGGATTCGGCAAGCAGAGCGGAAGTAGACTAGGAGGCACCTTTAACCTGATATTCGAATTTTAAGGATGATCGGGAAGAGGGGACCCTTCCTCAGACCATACAAAGATGACAACTGAAATATAAAATCCTATGGATAAAAAAAATCGCAGAAAACTGAGATGGCAACTTCCATTTCTGATCCTTCTTATTATCGGGACCGTTTATGTTATTCGCCAGCAACGCTCCACACCTTACCAAAAAGATACCGGATTCATCTTTGGCACGGTGTACCATATCACCTATCAAAATAGTAAAGACCTCCAGCCGGGCATCGATGAGGCTCTCCATGAGGTGGATGCATCCCTGTCCCCTTTTAACTCACAATCCATTATCACACAAGTCAACCAAAACAGGCATGTCAAACTTAACAAGATGTTCACCGATGTATTCTCTTTAGCAGAACAGGTCTCTGCCGAAACCGGAGGAGCATTCGACATTACCGTTGCTCCTCTCGTCAACACCTGGGGATTTGGTTTCAAGAAAGGGAAAGCTCCTACCAGAAGGACTGTTGACAGCCTCAGGACTTTCGTGGGATTCAACAAGGTCAAACTTGTCAATGGCATGATTATCAAGAAAGATCCCCGCATCATGCTGGACTGCTCAGGCATTGCTAAGGGTTATGGGTGTGATGTTGTAGCCCGCTTCCTGAAAAAGAATGGCATACAAAACTTTATCGTGGAAATAGGTGGAGAAATCGTCACCAGCGGCATTGACCAGAAAAGGGTCCCCTGGCATATCGGCGTTACCAAACCGACCGATGACTCCCTGAACACGAATCAGCAAATTGAAAGTATTCTCAATGTAACGAATATCGCCATGGCTACCAGTGGTAATTACCGTAATTTTTATTATAAGGGAGGCCGGAAGTATGCACATACCATTGATCCGCATACCGGTTATCCCGTCCAGCACAGTTTGCTTTCCTCAACTGTACTTGCCAAGAACTGTGCTACAGCAGATGCATACGCTACAGCCTTCATGGTCCTGGGGGTAAACCGTGCCAAGACAGTACTGGAAAAACATCCGGAACTTATGGTCTATTTCATCTACTCTGACCGCCATGGGAAATTAAAGGAATGGTATTCTCCAGGACTTAAAAACAAGATTCTCGATGATCAGTTGACCCCTTCTCAAAAGAAATAGCATGGCAGAACTAAGAGTGTATGATCAACTTCTTAAGTTGCCCCTCTTTTTAGGCCTCAGCCGTGATGACCTCTCCCTGATTATCACCCGTACCCCCTTCGGTTTTTTAAAATATAATAAGGGGAAGAGGGTGATCAAGGAAAATGAGTCGTGCGACCGTCTTTATTTCTTACTGAACGGCACTCTTGATGCTGAATCGTCTGCAGATGACCACAGCTATCGTTTCATAGAGGAAGTAAATGCCCCTGAAGTGTTACAACCGGAAAGATTATTCGGACTTCACCAGCGTTTTACCAAGAATTTCATTTGCAAAACAGAGGTAAACCTGATGACTCTGGAAAAGGGCGAAGTGATGAAACTCTCTGAAGAATTCGGAATATTCCGCCTTAATCTCCTTAATATCATCAGTGCACAGTCACAGAAACTTTCCAGACGCCCCTGGCAACGAGTCCCTCAGGATATAGAACATCGTATAACCCGTTTTTTAGAATCCCACTGCGACCGGCCTGCAGGCCCCAAAACGATCTATATCAGGATGGCCGATCTTGCAAGAGAACTCAATGAGAGCCGGCTAGACGTGTCACGTGCCTTGAACCGACTGAGTCGTCAGGGACTCGCCACACTCTCACGGGGCAGAATTATCATACCGGCTCTGGAGAAACTGCTTATGGACAGAAATCATCAGAACTGAACCAAATATGCTCTTTCCTGAAAATGATTTACAAAGGGGATGAAATAGATGTTAAATTGAGCAATTTAATGTATGTGCAGCGACAATTTTCATTATCTTTGTATCAAAAATAGAGAAAGAGCATGACAAAAGACGAAATAGAGAAGCAAAAACACCAGAATCCATTTTTTGTTCCTTATGGCACGCCTCATCTTACGGTTCCTTTTGACCGTATATTACCCAAAGATTACGAAGAAGGTATCCTTGAAGGTATCCGCCGCGAAAATGAGGAGGTGGACCGGATTGTAAACAATCCTGATACACCCACTTTTGATAATACACTTGATTGGGAAGACAAAAGCAAAGGCGATCATTACTATGATCTGCTGGACCGGGTCACTTCCGTCTTTTCCTGTATGCTCAGTGCAGAAACCAGCGACCAACTTGAATCGCTGGCTCAAAAACTGAGTCCTGCACTTACCAGGCATTCCAATGATATTAGTCTGAATCAAAAATTATTCGAAAGGGTCAGATATGTACATGACCATCATGGTACACTTACTCCTGAAGAAAACATGCTCCTGGACAAGAGCTACGAAGGATTTGTCCGCAGCGGGGCCTTGCTCGATGAAGAGGGTAAAACTCACCTGAGAAAACTTACAGAGGAAAATGATCTCCTCACCCTGCAGTTTTCCCAAAACTTGCTGAAAGAAAACAAAACCTTCACGTTGGATATTACGGATCCGGCCGACCTTGACGGACTGCCACAGTCCTTACTGGATGCAGCAGAACATACTGAACAAGGAAAAAAGACATGGACTTTTACCCTTGATTACCCCAGTTACTCACCTTTCATGACCTATTCCACACGAAGGAACCTGCGTGAAAAGATGTACCGGGCCAAGAACACGGTCTGCACTCATAAGAACAAAGAAAATAATATTGAGATCTGCCGCCTGATTGTCAACCAACGGTTACAAATCGCCCAACTTCTCGGTTATTCCACTTATGCTGACTATGTCTTGAAAGAACGCATGGCAGGAGACACGAAGACGGTCTATAAACTTTTTAATGATCTGATCACAGCGTACAAGCCTTCCGCTTTGAAAGAGGTAGAAGAAGTGAATTCTATTGCTCTCCAGAAGGAAGGCCCCGGCTTCAAGATGGAACCGTGGGATTTCAGCTATTACTCCCACCAGTTACAGATGCAACGATACCACCTGGACGCAGAGATGCTTCGCCCCTATTTCGAACTCTCGAAGGTGATCAAGGGCGTTTTCGGTTTAGCCACCCGCCTCTACGGCATAACCTTTCAGTATGATCCCAATATTCCCGTCTACCATCCTGACGTCAAAGCCTATGAGGTCTATGACCAAGATGGCAGTTACCTTGCCGTACTCTACACGGATTTCCACCCGCGGAAAGGAAAGAAAGAAGGAGCCTGGATGACAGAATTCCAGGGACAGTGGATTGAGAAGGACGGGAAGAACATACGCCCTCAAGTGAGCCTCGTCATGAACCTTACCAAACCGACGGCTGGCAAACCGGCACTGCTGACATGGGGAGAGGTCCAGACTTTCCTGCACGAATTCGGCCATGCGCTGCACGGCATGTTTGCCAACACGCGCTTTTCCAGTCTTTCCGGTACTAATGTATGGTGGGATTTCGTCGAACTCCCTTCACAATTAATGGAAAACTTCGCCTCAGAGAAAGATTTCTTGCGGACCTTTGCTTTTCATTATCAAACCGGTGAACCTATTCCGGATGAACTTATTGACCGCATTATCAAAAGCAGGAATTTCCTCGTAGCTTACAGTTGTATGAGACAGGTAAGTTTCGGGCTGCTTGATATGGCTTACTACACCAGGACAAAGCCGCTGGAGGGAGATCTGGTCGATTTTGAACAGAAAGCCCAGGCCCCTGTCCACCTCCTGCCTTCCCTTCCGGAAAGTTGCATGACCGTACAGTTTTCCCATATCATGTCCGGCGGATATGCCGCCAGCTACTATAGTTATAAATGGGCTGAAGTGCTGGATGCCGATGCCTTCAGTGTCTTCAAAAAGAATGGTATCTTCGATCGTACTACCGCTCAGCGATTCCGTGATTGCATCCTTTCAAAGGGAGGGACAGAGCATCCGATGACGCTTTACAAACGTTTCCGCGGTCAAGAGCCAACGATCGGAGCATTGCTCAAGCGCGATGGCATCCGCCGGCAGGAAGAATCTTTAAGGATTATGGAAAAATGACACAAGAAGAAAAGCAGCATCAAGATCAAGAAAAGCAGCATCAGAAAAAGCAGCATCTGCTGGATCTGCGTTATCTGCGCATGGCCCGTATCTGGTCTGAAAACAGCTATTGCCAAAGACGAAAAGTCGGAGCATTGGTGGTCAAGGATAAAATGATTATCAGCGATGGCTATAATGGTACCCCAAGCGGGTTCGAGAATATATGTGAGGATGATAATGGACTGACCAAGCCATACGTCCTTCACGCTGAAGCAAACGCGATCACGAAATTAGCCAGAAGCTCGAATAACAGTGATGGAAGCACACTCTACGTGACGGCTTCACCGTGCATCGAATGTGCTAAACTGATCATTCAAGCAGGCATCAAACGTGTCGTTTATGGAGAGAAATATCGTCTTGATGACGGTATCAAACTCCTTACCCGTGCTGGTGTGAAAGTGCTCTATCTGAATCCGGACGAGGAAGAGAACTCCTCTCCAAAATCTAAATAAGCAACTATTTACTCATGATGAATGTAAATAAATCCAAACGTTTC
>ENA-UOOK01002863-UOOK01002863.1-fermentation-metagenome-genome-assembly--contig:-NODE-2863-length-20438-cov-8.018790_pt1 | contig 20438 bp, 26 predicted proteins | sample MGYA00245777_ERZ724023 | MGnify/ENA primary metagenome ERZ724023 (study PRJEB28704, sample SAMN03018312) | fermentation metagenome | biome: anthropogenic terrestrial biome; feature: soil; material...
TCCGGCAAATACCATTTTGGGTATAAGTTTTTCAAGAGCCGAAACAATATCGGCACAGTCCTTGCAAGTGGAAATATGGGCTTCAACCGAAGCTTTATCCTCCGATGTAGTGGTGTTGTTTGCGTAGATGAATAAATATTTGTAAATATCCCTGCAATCCATAATTCTATCTCCTTTTTTATGTTTATTTTGTACTATACCTAACCGCTTTCGTATTCCATCGAGAGCATAATACATACTACTTTTTACAGTACCCTGAGGAATGTTCATAATGTCCGCTATTTCAGACAGCTTTTTATCTTCAATAAAGCGGTATGTGATTATTTGCGCCTGACGTTCAGGTAGCTTTGAAATAACATCCATAACACTTTTAATCAGTTCTTCCCTGATATATTCGTCCTCAGGTGTTTCTCCGTCAGATAAATATTTATACAACGAATCATTATCATCGGAATCGGCATCGAGGGACAATAAAACCATTCTGCTGTTTTGGGAGAAATAGTTTCGCAGATGATTTTGTGCAATCCGCATAAGCCATGCCCGAATCCTGCCATCGTCATAATAAGAGTCGTATGCTATAAATGCTTTGATCCAAATTTCCTGAACAAGATCCTCCGCAATGGTGTGATTGTTAAGCTTGCTTTTTACAAAACGCAACAGCCACGGCATATTTTCACGCACAACAGTTTCAAAGTCTTGCTTAATATTTCTCACCACGCTTTCATGATGTTTGTGTACACACTTGTATAAACAATAAAAAATCAAAAAGGTTCAATAATATGGTTATATTTTATCATAAATTTGTGTCCGGTTCCACAGCAAAACAATACCGCCGGATTTTTCCCGGCGGCAGTTGTGTGTATTGAGTTTTAAGCCATGCAATTTTCCTTGGCGAACTCTTTATCGTTGTCATTTGTTTTGTAGATATATACAGCGGCTGGACCATCAAAATCAGGAAGTGGCAAAGCTCCACTTTTGACAATATCGTGGGTTCGATACCTACCGTTCATACCGCAGGCAAACTTTTTTATTTTACCACAACCCCCTACAACAGAAGAGCCCGGACTGGCGAACCAATCCGGGATTTCCTATCATGTTAGATCTTCAATACTGTATTCAAAGTTTGCTCATCGTGATACTGCGGAAAAGATTTTAACCTTTCGATTGCACTTAAAACATAACCGTCGATTTTTTCATGTGTCGCGTGCCAATCGCCGTCACGGTCACCTTCAACAAACATCAGGCAATGCTTATCTGCGGGATTGTCAAGAAAATCATAAAAATCATCTCTTGCTGTGATAAGCTGCTTTGCGCAGTCTAATGCTTTTTCTGCATTATCGAGTTCCGTGTACTGACTTACCATCTGACACAGAAGAGATGTCTTTTGATATATTTGACGGAAAGGAATGTAATCTCCGCATGACAGAAAAGCATTTATAATATTCAGCATGTATTCGTTCAGGTCAGCCTGATATTGGAGTCCGGCTTTGCCATCTTGTGTTTCGCTTATCATTCTTACTAAACGGACACACCTTGAAATAAATCGCGCTTTTTCGGCAAAGCTTTCCTTGCATTTTTGCAGTGCAAGCGGCATGTTTTTGTCTGCAAATGCAAATTCCGCTTCCCAATAGGTTCTGTCTCCAAAAACAAGTGGGAGTTTTTCAAGCATGCTGTTTGCTTTTTCCTCATCTCCGAACAGAGTGTATGCGCGTGACATTACATAATAGGTCTTGCAAATCCGGTCGGCGTCTGTTTCATAGCGAAAAATGCAGTTTCCATATCGCTCACATTCCGAAATAAGCGCAGCTTTAGACTTATCGGTGCCGCTGGAAGAGATAAGTTCGGTCAGACTCTCAAGACACATAAATGCGACTTCAGAATTTGTTGGATGAGCCGAAAAATAAGGAACAGTCATATTATATATCCGAGCCGCTTCATCCGCTCCGAAAGATATGTTATGGCATCCGGCATCCTCGCGAAGTTTTACCAAGTCTGCATCTTCATCTGACTCAACGATCCCAAGCAATTTGTCGGAGGATACTCCAAGTACTCTTGCAAGCGGAACAATCTGAGAAATATCCGGCATTCCCGCATCTGTTTCTCATTTTGAAACTGCCTGCATAGAAACTCCGATAAGCTCCGCCAATTCACTTTGTGTTAACCCTTTTTCTTTTCGGCATAATTTAATCATTTGTCCTACTGACATAAGTTTCACCTCTCATTTAATATATCGGTACCGTAATTATATTTTATATACTTATACCCATAAAATCTACATATCAATTCGCAACCGAAACTCAACGCAACGTGGAGCGAATGGGAGAATATGAGACTGTTCGATGTATCGTAACTGGTATAATTGATTTCTGTTATTGTACCACAAAAATGTAAATGATAAAAGGATAACCCGGACTGGCGAACCAATCCGGGCAAGTATACAATAATTGATAGTTACTCTGCCAAAACAGCATATGATGTTGCAATTTCTCCTGGTACCCATTCTGTTGAAAGATATCCGCTTTGATTTAAGAGAGAAGCAGGAACAAAAGTGCCGTCGTTAAACAGGCCCATAGCAGCAATATCATTAACCTGTGATTTTAAATGTGTCGGAACATGATTTTTAAGTACTGCTACAATTTCCTTGTGGAGCTTTTCAAACAGAATTCCGATTTCATCAATAACTGGTTTTTGTAACTCAACCATATTTGTCAACTGTTCATTTGTATAGACGGGCATTGCTGGAAGAACCCTTTCATCCTCATTGATAACATAGCCTTTGTGTATCATTTCGGCAACGATTTCCTGTTCAAACTCGTTCAGATTGTTGGTATCGCCGTGAACGATTTTGTCATACATTTTTACCCATTTTCTGTTTGCGTAAAAGTCGCTGTGATGAAGATTCGGTCTTGACGACCAATCCATGAAGAACATGCTTATAGTTGCTTTCCACTCTTCCGCATTTATTGTACAGCAGTTAAAACCGCCCTTGACATTTTCCACGCCCCATAAATACGCGTGTTCTCCGAATGCGGTGACGGGTCTTGTTTCGTTACAGAAGAATTTATCACCGACGGCACTGTAAGCGTAAAATAACATCATCGTAATCATGTGCCAATTCAGAGACGTAAGCGACATATCGTTTTTATGAAATCCGACATTTCTGATTTCGGTTTCGTTAGCATCATTAAATTCTTTCAATTTTTCTGCTATTTCTTTTTGTATAGGTAAAAGTTTTGAAGCTTTTTCTTGTTCAAAATCTTCGGTCAAAATAATTATGTTTGTGCGATAATGGTTTCCGTCCTTTTTGAGTAGCCACACATCAGTCAATGTTTTTATATCGTTTTCGATATATGGCAGTGAAACACCGATTTGCAAGGCAATTTCATCCTCGTTCAAGCTGTCATTATAACATGCCCAGAGAATATTCTGACGTATCTTATTGGTATTAATCAGGTCCCAGTATTTGTTCGGTCCTTCACCCATGTACATCATGTTGAGATTTTTGGGGTTGTAGCTTTGTTCTCCAAAATTGCGTTCCATAATCATACCTTCTTTCAGAATTTTTCGTGATTTGAAAAGCAGGTATTTCACCATGCTTTCACTGATAGACAGAATTTGAGATATTTCAACGCAGGTCTTGTTTTCAAGATAATAAAGAATCGTCGCGCGGCGATATTTCTCTGAAAGCAGCATCAGCTCACGACGCAGCAGATAGGTGTCGGAATTATCTTCCAGCACAGCTGCAAATTCGTCGTAATCTTCATGTACATCGTCAGTCAACTCACAAACATTGACCGTCAGCTTTTTACGGTACCACTGCTTGTAAACATTTCCCGCAACCTTCCACATGAATCCATAAAACGCACGGTCATCACGCAGATTCGCCGCGGATTTTACTATCTCGTACAGAATATCCTGTGCCAAATCCTCAGCGTCCTGTTGATTTGATGTGCGCGACACACAGTACGAAAGAATGCTTATCGATGCCGCTGTTATCTTTTCGTCAAGTTCCTTTTGTTTCAAAATCTCACCTCCCGTTTTGCTTTTCAGAAGCTTCTGTCTATATAGTGCAATGAATATGGATTTGGTTAAGAAAAATACCATATTTATTTTACCACGAAACATCATAATAGAAAATCCCGGACTGGCGAACCAGTCCGGGATTTTTTGACCTTATACTAATCTTCAATTAAAACATTTAACAATCCAATTGCGAGCAGTTATGCTTTGAACAAGGCAGTGAGATAAGGAACAAATGGTATCACAAAGACGGTCAACGACATCCTCAAGAGTTTGAAAAATTTCATTGCGGAAACCGCGTTTACGGATTTCTTTCCAAATTTGCTCAATTGGGTTCATTTCCGGTGTGGCAGGAGGAATAAATAGCAAACGGATATTTTGCGGTATAACGAGTGCATTGGATTTGTGCCATGCCGCACCGTCACAAACAAGAAGAATGCGGTCATGTGGGTATGTATCCGACAGCTTTTGTAAAAACACATTCATGCAAACCGTATTGCTATACGGCAGCACCAGAAAAAAAGATTCACCGGTTAAAGGTTCTACCGCGCCATACGCATAACGATATTCTCGAATGTGATGGCATGGAATATCAGGTCGCAAGCCCGGAAAACACCAACAATATTTCGGTTTATTGATTCGCCCAAACCCTGCTTCGTCCTGAAACATCAATCGGATCTTTCCGCTTACAAAATTTACCATCTCGTCTCGGTCGGCTATGTTAATTTTTTTGAGGCTTCAATCGCCTCATCGCTTGCCTTGTTCGGATGCTTGCTTCGTGGCATGACTTTTCGCCAGCCATGGCGTTCAAGAACACGGTAAATCTGCCCTTTCCCAATGGTATGCCCCACTTTTTCTTCATAGGCTTTTTTGATTACGCCTACTTCAATAATTTGCCCTTGTTCTGCAAGTTTTTTGTACTCTGATAAAAATGTTGCTTCTTCGGTAAAGCTCATATTCCGCCGATTCCCTGCGTAATGATTTTCAATGATCGCGGGCAAGCCTTGATTGCAGTATATGGACACCAATTTGCTGACATAGGCTGGATGGTATTCGGTCATCTCGGCAATTTGCGTAAGCTTTTTGCCTTGGGCACGCAATACCAATGTTTTTATCCGATTTTCTACATTTTTATCTTTATTTGCTGCGCGTGCTGCTTCAAGCTCTGCTACTTGTTCTTCGCTGATTTGGTATCTTTTCGGCATCTTCATCACCCTTTTATTTGATGCTTTTATTATACCACGTTTTTCCTTACTTTTCAATATTTTAATTGGATAATAGTATTAAGGCTCAGAACCTTTTTTCAAACGTATATCCCATGCGTATTGTTCCATCTCCGGTTGTATATTCGCTATGTTCCGTGACCACATATCCGCATTTCTTATATAGATTTTGTGCTGGAATATTATCTTCAGTAGTATGGATTCCAATCTTAGTTAAACCTTTTGAGTGGATAAAATCCTCCGCACATTTCACGGCATATGTGCCAATTCCTTGATGCTGCATTTTGGGTTCTATTGCAAGCATACTAATCCATGCCATATCTGCATTTTGCAAACCGTTGATTTTAAGCCATCCACAGGGCATCGCACCTTTATGAATAATGAAATGTGCTTCATCTGGATCATTTTCGGATAGTAGCCGTTTCCATTCATCAAACATGATAACGCTGCCGTGCAGAGCATCTACATTTTTACCATAAATCATTGTGATAAACCGAGCATCCTGTACTGTTGCAGGTAGTATAGAAAGTTGGAACAATTCTTTTTCAAACATAATCTGTCCTTCATTTATTAAATTATCAAAAGTCTCATAAGGTTTCTCGATAAAACCGAAAGTGGCTTGAAGTTTTAGTGAAGGCAAGTTTCCCGGCTCAACATAGGTACGCAAAGTTGTACATCCTCTGCTTTGCAAAGCTTCAATCGCTACCTGAAGCATTTTACTTGCAATATGCTGTCTGCGATAATCGTGGCAAACGGCAAGGTCACCATAGTACCACAAATTGGGATTTTGCTGATTTTTCAAGCAAAACAAACGCCCGACAACCTCTCCAACAGCGTTGCTTGCAACGACATTGAAACAGTCACTGTGGGTTTTTCCGTCATAAATCATATGTTTTATTGAGTTTAAAAAAGATGGTTCACTTGAATGCCACTGCATAAAAGCTATCTTATCAACAAGTTTGAGAGATAGAAAATCACTTACTGCAATACTGATAATTTCTTTTGGATTTTCTCGGCGGGAATATACATAAGAATAATTTCAACTATCATACTTATAAGCATGAACAGGACGAGTAACTCCGCAGAGATAAACAAAAAATACTTGATTGTTTCTATTAACGTATTCATATTAAAAAATTATGTAGATTGTTTTTTATTGAGGGCAACAACTGGGTACAGTTTCTTCCTTTTGTGTTTCAGTAGTGGTTGGCTGTGCTGCCGGACAGCAACCTGAATCATCCTGAATCTGTATTAGTTCTTCTGTTGGACAACACCCGCCATTTGATGAATTAACCGTGTTACTTTCGTTAGCCCCGATTATCAACATTATAGTGATAATTGCAGCACCTATCCAAAGGAATATTTTTTGGAATAGTTGGGATTTTGGTTTATTCGGTTTATCCGTATTTTCTGATTCGTTCCCACAGCAGCTATTGTTACTTTGAGTTCCGCAACAGCTCCCTTTTTTCTTGAAATAAACCTGATAAAAACCGAATAGTAACGACAGGATTGCAAATCCAATAAACCATTCCCGGTATTCAGCAAAAAAACTAAGTTGTGATGCTCCGATGCCTAATGTTGCGAGGATTCCGGCTAAAATCGGCAACCCACAACAACTAACTACACCAAGTAATGCGAGAAATGATGATAGCACTCCCGCAATAGTTGTCCAAATTGTTTTTGATTTACTCATACTTTTCTTCTTATTTTTTAATTGTTTATTTTAAATTATCATGTAACAACTTTCAGAAACTTCAATTTCAGTCAGTAATGTTTCAAATAGCTTTTTCACTAAAGACCAGTTCTTTTTGTTGATACAATATTTGATAGTAGGCGAAGTTATTTCGCCTTGAATCAATCCGGCATCTTTTAACTCTTTCAAGTGTTGTGAAACTGTACTTTTTGCCACTGGTAATAGTTCTGACATATCACCATGATAGCAATATTTCTGGCTTGCCAACATTTGTAAAATAGCAACACGGACAGGGTGAGATAGCACTTTGGCAAAGCGTGATATTTGATTCTGCTCAACCGTGTATATTCTTTTATCTTTATCCATATCTTTATGCTGTTGTGTTCGCAGATACACGAACGTTTTTCCGGGATTTATTTTTGCCCTTTATTATATTTTCAAAAACTATAAAAAAAGCCAAAGCCCAAACTATTGCCACTTAAATCCAGTCCCCAGCCTTTTTCACCTAAAGAGTTTATATCATTGTCTGCATCCCTATAACCTAAAAAGCCAAAATGTGCAGCCAAACTAAATCTTTCCGTTAAACCAATTATTACACCCGGTTTAAGTCCAATCTGCCATGCAAAATCGGAATCTTTACCTTTTTGCTTATCATTGGCAATACCAAATGTTCCATCTACGAATAACCGAACCTTTCCTGCTGCGAAGTACGAATAACGAGCATAGGGATTTAATGTAAAAGAGTTTATTTTTATATCCTCTTGCTTTGTATATTTATATCCGATACCAACTCCGAGATACCACTTGTTAGAAAGTGTGTAACCTATATCCGGTGTTACAGATACAGTTGTTCTGTCCCCACTTTCGTTATTCCAAAAACTTGTAGAACCGCCAATACAAAAATTTTGTGCATTGGCTACATTCGCAGAAAAGGCGATAATTACTGCCAAGATTATTTTCTTCATTTTTTCTTTTTTTATTGTCAATACTTATTTTAGAATAAAACTGCCGAACTTACTGGGGTAATCTTCTTCACTAAAATCCGTTTGTTTACCTTCGTTCTGTAATACAGCCGTGTATTCTTTTTCCGTATCAATGTAAACGATGAAAATAGGTACTGGCAGTTCCTTCCTTATTTTTCTATAAAGTGAGGAATATTCTGATAAGTTTAAATCGTTATTCCATAGTATAACTTTATCATTTCTTTCTTCAATCAAAAGACTACCTTCTTTCAAATCAGTTGTTTGGAAATGTATAAATTCCAATTCCTCATACAAACTGATAGGAAAGGGTAATGATGCTATTATTGAACTATAATTATAAATCATGGTGTCTGAACATTTAACCGCATCCACATCCACTTCTTATGATTCTTCTTGCATCTTGAACAAGATTGTCTGCTTCAGGTATTCCCGCATGTTTTCCTATTACTATTCCTTGCACATTGATTACAAGCGTAAGTGGTGTTTCTTCCGTTTTCTCAACCTGAAGTAATTTCAGAAAATCACTTTCTGCTTCATCGTTAATATCAAAATGCAGAATTTCGCTTACAAATCCCGGCATTTTTGATTGTGCTTCTTCACATACGGTGTTAATACTATCCTTGTTAGAATCATTATTCGTGATTACTACAAATACACTTTTCAGTTGCCCTAAAGCTTGGCTGATTTTTCTATAAATAGGCGTATCAATCATAATTCTTATTTTTTAGCGAGGACAACAGCCAGTTTGAACTATTTTATTTGAAGCTGCAACCAGTTCTGATTGTTTCGGAACTCCGGTAAATTGACCCGTAACAAATCCCTGCTTGTTAATTACAACAGTAATAATCTCCTTTAAAGGCTCTACTACTTTAAGCGTTTTAAGCAGGTTTTCATCTGTCTTGCTGTCTGCATCTACTTCGATAGTTTCGACCTTTCCCGATAATGATTGCTGTGCATCTTTGCAAACAGACAAAACCTTTGCTTTATCAGTAAGGCTCTTTTTGCTAATAACCACAAATACCGATTTCCCTTCTTTTAGTCGGGCGACGATTTCGTCCTGCTTATTAACCGTATTGGTACTGGTATTTACAGGTGTCGCTTTCGCCTGATTTTCTTTTGATTGTGCATTGCACCCTGTTGAAACTATGAGGAAAAGCGCAATCGCTATTCCTGCATTTATGATATACTTCATCTTTTTCATGTGATAAAAATTAATTAAATGATATTTTCTTCAACTTGTTTTCTTCAGCATCATCTGAAGAATTAATTTATCTGTTTGTTCCATTCCCGTTCTTCCAATCTCTGCAAGATTGTGTATCGACTTATCTTCGTCATTGTCAATAATCCCTTCTGTTGGAGTAACCCCTCTATTTTCCATTGCTAATATTGCCGATAGCATGGCAGTAGAAGTACCAGTAGCCAGTTTCAATGCACAACCGGGCTTTGCTCCATCGCATATCATGCCTGTAATATTTGCTATCGTATTTTGGGATGCTAATTTTATTTGTTCATAATTGCCACCCATGAGATAAGTTATTGCACAAGCTGCACCAACAGAAGCATACACAGCACCGCAAAGTCCTGATAAACGACCTACTTTTTGTTTGATATAAATGGTGGTTAAATTGCTTAAAATCAAAGCCCTTATTAATTCGTCCCTGCTATTTTTATTATGCTTTGCAAAAGTGATAACAGGTACATTTGCACCGATACCCTGATTTCCGCTTCCAGAATTGCTTAAAATAGGAATTTTAACTCCTGACATTCTTGCTTCACTCGCTGCCGCAGTAAGCGACATCATATCAACCATTATATTATCAGTGTTGAAATACTCTTTAAAAGATTTAGCAGCTCCTTGTCCGTAATTTTCATTTAAAGCTTCTTCTGCGGCTTTTTGATTCATACTCCCTGCATTATACATATACTCTATTTCTTCAATAGGTGATGTTAATGCAAAATCATAAATACGTTTCAAAGTCAGAGGATAATCAGTATCATCTATATCTTCTTGATTCTGCACGTCAATAATTACGTTTTCGTTTACTGACAGATGAACGAAGTTTGTATGGTCTTTAGCTATTATTACTCTTGCTTTCTGACCTTTCTTCTCGCATATAGCTTCAATATATAATTTCTCCTTTTCGTTGTCAGAGATATTAATGCTTATTCTTCCATCAGCTATAAATGTTTTGGCAGCAGAAATCGAATCTTGGTCTATATCTTTCAGAACTTCCAGATTGTAGGACGAATTACCCGCAAATACACCGAGTGCTATCGCATAAGGTAAGCCAACAAAACGTGTTCCCGGAATACCGACACTCATTGCATTTTTTATGATGTTGGTACTAAGGATAACATTTACCGTTTCAGGAATATCTCCAAGTAATTCCGTTGCCTTTGTTACCGCTAATGCTACTGCAATGGGTTCAGTACAACCTAAAGAGGGAACAGTTTCCTTTTTTATCAAGGCGTTAATTTTATCCCTTTCTTTTTTAGAATTATAGCTGTTCATTTTTTTATATTTAGAAATCAAAGCATTAGGTATGTGTAGATATTATCACATACCTAATACTATCAGATAATGAATAGTTACCGGATTATGCTCGATATAGCGCCCTTAGCTTATCGCCTTGTAAGTCCTGATTAAACCAAGGAACTAATGCCATGTTACCTGAAGAGATGGTATCGACCTCATTTATCCATCTTTTTTCCGAAATAGCCCTTGCTTTTAAGACCGAATTTTGGGTAGCTGTACTTACAAGACTGTTATTTACAATCCACCAACTGTTTTCGATTTTTGCCCTCTCCAAATCTTCTTTTAACCGTTGGGCTTCCAGAACCGGAGTGGCTTCAGGTAAGGTTACGATAATAACTTCCGTTTCGTTTTTATCACGCAATCTCGGCAGCAAGTTTTTCACTGATTCCGGTATATCACCGTGTGTTCTTTCCACTTCCTTATGATAGCTTTGCGTTGTATCAAGCAACAGGAGTGTATGCCCGGTAGGAGCAGTATCAATAACGACAACCTCTGAATCTGCTTTTTTCACGATTTCGGCAAATTTTCTGAAAACAGCTATTTCTTTATTACATGGAGCTTCCAAGTCTTCTTTGACGTAAGCAAGTTCATCTTTCGTTTTCCCTTCATTGATTGCCCTCTGAATTACTTCGGCTTTATAATCGTTTAATTCTGCTTCAGGGTCAATTTTGCTCATAGAAATATTACTGTTTTCTTTAATCACATACTTCAGGTGGTCTGCCGGGTCAGTTGTTGTCAGGTGGACTTTCTGCCCTTTATCGGCTAATCCTAATGCTATTGCAGCAGCCATTGTTGTTTTACCTACACCGCCTTTACCCATCGTGAAAACCACACGCTTATTTGTGTCGTGTAAATGGGTTATCAATTCGTTAAGTGATTTGTAATCATCATCTGAAGCTAAATCACTCATATCAGGGATGACATCTTTATCGAAGAACTGGCGCAGGTTTTCCACTCCGGTCAGGTTATAGGAACGCAAGGGAACAAACAGCGTTTTAAAACGGAGCAAATTTTCCGGTGTATTATCAAGCGCATCTTCTTGTTTTGCAGCAAGCCTGTCCGCCACCGAATCATCACTATTGGGTTTATCCAGCAATCCGTTTACTACAACCCATTGGTTTTTCAAATTCATATCCCATAGTTCTGATGATGAACGTGAGATTTCCAGCAGGGCTGTTTTATCTGGTCTTGATACAAGTATAAGAGTTGTTTGTTCTGCATCCGATAGTTTTTCAACGGCTTCCTTATACATTTCCTGTTTTTCTCTCATGCCTGAAAGCTGTCCTACATAATTTGCAGAAGGATTCTCATTATTAAGATAATTGTTCCATGCTTGTGGCAATTCCAACATTCTTAATGTATGTCCGGTAGGAGCAGTATCAAAAATAAAATAGTCATATTGGTTTGATTTCTCCTTACTGGTAATTATCTCCGAAAACTCATTGAACGCTGCAATTTCAACGGTGCAAGAACCGGATAACTGTTCCTCGATACTGTCTATCATTGCATCGGGCATTGTTCCCCGATATGGTGCTAAAATTGATTCCTTGTAATCTTTAGCTGCATCTTCGGGGTTAAGGTTGATAATTGTCAGGTTAGGCACGGATGCTACTTGTTTCCCCTTGTTATCTAAAGTAGTTTCAAATACATCCTGAAGGTTTGAAGCCGGGTCTGTACTTACAAGAAGAATACGCTTCCCTTGGTCGGCAAGTGATACCGCTGTTGAACAAGCGAGAGAAGTTTTACCAACTCCACCTTTACCTGTAAAAAACATATACTTTGTAAGCCCGATGTTCTTAGGATTGTACTCTACTAACTGTTCTCTTTTCATAACTGAATTTCTTTTTTAATTAATACTATCTTGTTATTTTTATAATTCAATGCCACTCCATTGGGAGATTTCTACTTTTGTTGGGTATGATTTATCCTTTACTATCTTGCCATCAAGAACCGTAATAGGAAATGTATTCATTCCGTTTGTATCCAAGTATTCATTCATTCCGGGTATCTGTAATAGCATCGAGGGTTTCATTGCCACGTTTACACGCATTAAATCAATCCCTTTGTCTTTAAGTACCAGTGCATATTGATTTATTTTTTCTTGTTCATTCTGAACTTCAGGATTCATAAGGCTTGTTGCACAACAGCCACCTAATTCAAAAACTGTGATTTTCTGTGTCATATAACTTCTATTTTTATGTTCTCATATAAGAAGTCGGAGGAAGGGCAAAAAAGACACAAAATATTTGAGGTAAAAAGCAAAAAAAAGCATCTTACAAACGTAAGATGCTTAATGTTAGCGATATAAATATACTTAATCCTTATATTTACTTTGTAGTTCTTTTTCTACTTTCAATAGAGGCTCACACGAATCTTTAATATCACAATGAATAAAATTTCCATTTTTGTCATAGGTTATATCGCAGCATTCGACAACCTTCTCATGGAGCATTTTTCTTGCCCTTTGAACCCGCATTTTTGCACCGGATTCGCCAAGATTAAGTGTTTTTGCTATTTCTTTCTGTGGGATATTTTCTATATCACTCAAGAGTAAAGGAGTTGAATACTTTTCGGGAAGTTGCTTTATCATTTGCTCTATTAAGCCGTCAATAACCGTAAGTTCTTCGCTATCCTCATAATCATTTCCGGCAGATTCTTCCCAAACTTCATGTTTAGGAGAATCCTTTCTATAATAGTCGCTAATTAAGTGACGGGTAGTTTGGTAAAGCCATCCTCTTATGTGTTGTATGTTCTCATTCTTATTATAAGCTATTGAGAACCGATACATAACTTCCTGTACTATATCTTCTGCAACCTCTTTATCTTCTACCTTTGTTAAGGTATAAGCAAGCAGAGAGTTATAAAACTCCTTGACTATACTTTTTATATTGCAACATTCTTTTATCATACCTCTTCCTTCCACTCAATAACGGCAAAGTTCCCGTTTGAAATCTCTTTCACTTTATTAATCCATTGCACTTCACTTAATGCTTTCGCTTTTAGAAATGGGCTATTGGTTGAAGTCAGCAACAGACTGGAATTAACCACCCACCATTTGTTCTTAATCCCGGCACGTTGTAAATCCTGTTGCAGCCTTTGTGCTTCAAATACAGGAGTTGTTTCGGGCAGTGTTACGATAACCACTTCTGTTTCCTTTTCATTCCGTAAACGGGGAAGCAGGTTTTGAACCGCAGGGGTGATATTACCCTGTGTCCGTTCCACTTCTTTATGATAACTTTGGGTTGAATCCAGCAGCAACAACGTGTGTCCGGTAGGGGCAGTATCTATCACTACCACTTCGTTATCCGCTTTAGCCACAATTTCGGCAAAGGAATTGAAAACGGCTATTTCCTGTGTACAGGGTGAACGCAAGTCTTCTTCGATATAACTCAAATCGGCATCGCCCATCGTTTCCCTTGCTTTGTCAAGCACATTTTTCTGATAGGCTGCAAGCACCGCTTTTTCGTCTATATGACTTACCGTAATGCCATCTAACTTCGTTTCGATAAAGGACAGGTGGTTTGCCGGGTCAGTAGTAGTCAGATGTACTTTCACGCCCCTTTGGGCTAAACCACGAGCAATATTCCCGGCAATGGTAGTTTTACCTACGCCACCTTTACCCATAGTGAAAATTACCCGTTTACCTGTTTTGTAAAGGTCTTCAATAACGTTGTCAATCGTGTTGAAATTACCTTTTTCTAAATTCGGAACTTCATTCTTTATGGTTACATCTGCATTTAGCATATTGCGGATATTATCAATGCCTGTCATGTTATAAGAACGAAGCGGAACGATATAGGTATTCAGTTTCAGCAAAGCTGTGGAACGGTTATTGAGTGCATTTTGCTGGCGTTCATAAATCTGTTTGGAAATACTATCGTCCACATCGTAATTTTCCAATACTCCGTTTATAATCAAATGCTGCGTTTCGATACCTAAATCTGACAGCTCGTTAGATGAACGTTCGACTTCTTTCAACGGGCTGTCTTCCGGTCTGCTGACAAGGAAGAGTGTGGTTTGTGTTTTATCAGTCAAAGTAGCAACAGCATTCTTATATACCTCTTTACGGTCTTCTAATCCCGATAGCTGTCCTAAACAAGATGCCCCGGTCGTATTTTCAGCAATAAAAGTATTCCACGCCGATGGCAGTTGAAGCATTCTCAAGGTATGCCCGGTAGGAGCAGTATCAAAGATGATATAGTCGAATCCTTTGCGTTTTTCCTCATTGGTAATGAAATCGGAGAACTCATTGAAAGCTGCAATCTCAACAGTACATGAACCGGAAAGCTGTTCTTCCATATTAGTAATTACACTTTCGGGTAATTTTCCCCGATAAGGGGCGATAACCGATTCCCTGTATTCGGCTGCTGCCTGTTCCGGGTCGAGATTGACAACCGTAAGGTTAGGAACTTCTTTAATTGCCGTTCCTTTATTGTCTAACGGCATATCAAATACATCCTGTAAATTGGATGCCGGGTCGGTACTTATCAAAAGTACCTTATTCCCATTATCAGCGAGACTCACCGCCGTAGCACAGGCGATGGATGTTTTACCAACGCCACCTTTACCCGTGAAGAATATATACTGGGTAAGTTTTTCGTTTGCCGGATTATATTTTTTCATATCTATATCTGTTTTATGTTTACAATTCGGGATGTAACCGCCCCGTTCTACCTGCTTTTACAGACAGAATAAGTATTGTAAACCTGATTATTAATCCTATTATTTCTTAACGGTTAAATCTTCTTCCGGGACATTTAACCATTCTGCAATCTGCTTATTTGAGGGGTATTGTTTCGTCAGTACGACTTCACCGTCCAGCGTTGTGATGGGAAGCACTTCTGCCGATTCTTTCATCAGGTATTCGTTGATTTTCTTATTATCAACATATACCTGCGGGTGGTCACGCAAATTAAAGCGTTCGATAATAACGCCTTTCTTTTTCAGGCTTTCGATAACAACAGCTATCCGCATTAATTCAGGGTCTATATTCACCCCGCACAGTCCGGTGGGACAACACAATGCTGGGTCGTATATCTTTACGGCTTTCCGGGTATCCAACTTTAAATCAACCATACTATTCTTATTTATTCTGTTATTAATTTCTTTATTTCATCTTCCGATGGCACGTAACCTTTCAGTTTCACTTCACCATCCACAACAATAGCGGGTAACGACATAATGCTATACTTCACTATCTCCAATATATCTTCTTCTTTCTTCAAAGATGCCGTACTATTCGTATCTGCAATAACTTTGGCAACCCTGTTATATGTTGTTTTACAATTTGCACATCCAGTGCCTAATACTATAATTTCCATTTTCGTTTTCTTTAGATGCTTGTAATGATATAATAAACTCCTACGATGATAAAGATGGCAGCCACTATCCGCTTAAACCATACCTGAAAGGTTTTCATGTTATTGTAGAACTTCCCGACATTCCCGATACTGTATGCCAATAACCAGGCGATGATTATTACAGGTAGTCCGGTAGCAATAGCAAAAACCGGAGGAAGTAATAATCCTGACGGGCTGGCTATCGTCATAGGTATAAGTACCCCGAAGTAAAGAACTCCGCTATACGGGCAAAAAGCCAATGCAAACACAACTCCCATCAAAAAGGCGTTCCAGTAATTCCGTTTCTTTGGTTTGTCTTCCAATCCTGATGTAAGTTTATTCATTCCGTTAAACTTAAATTTAATTACATCAAGCATTAAGATTCCTACTATTACCAATGCAATACCCAACCAAAACCCACCTATATTTTGAAGAAACCTTGCTATCTGGAACTGGCTTGCTCCAAAATAAAAGATAGTTCCGAGAGCCGTATAAGAGAACATCCTGCCAAGAGTATAGAAAACTCCATTAAATAATACCCGCCTTTTGTCGGCTATATCCTTGCTTAAATAAGCCGTAGCTGTGATGTTAGTAGCCAACGGGCAAGGACTGATTGCTGTCATTAAACCGAGCAGGAACGCCGTCAGTAGCGGAAAATTAGACCCATCGGCAAGATTCTGTAAAAACTCCATCATAGGTATTATATCCTTGCGTTTACCTCTTTCTTAATCAGCTCTGTAAGCACGTCAGGAGTATTGACAGCATTGGCAAAGCCTTCTTTTGTCAGGTCGATATGGTTATCGCCTTTTTCAATGATAAGGGCATTCCATGTAATCTGATACTTCTCAACCAGCTTTGCATTTGCTTTGTCTTCCGTGTTTATCTCCACATAACGGACATTCTTATTGTCGGCATAAGCTTTTTCGATGGTTTCTTTCGTTACTTTCTCAACTGCCACACAGGTTTTGCAACGCTGTTTTCCATGAAAGTAATAAACGTTTACCACAGAAGCATCTGCCACTTGTTCTTTTGCTTCAGTTTCATTTCCGGCGGCTTGTCCGTTGTTCTTTTGTGTATTACCACCGCAAGCAGCCAGTAATACAGCAAAAAGCCCGATTAAAATACCTTTCTTCATACAATGTGTTTTTATTAGTTTGTACTATGTTTATTTATAATATTTCTTCCGAAGCCAAAAAGCCAAGTTCACTAACAGGATTAATACCGGAACTTCGACCAATGGCCCGACTACTCCGGCAAAGGCTTGTCCGCTATGTAATCCAAATACACCGATTGCCACTGCGATAGCCAATTCAAAATTGTTTCCGGTAGCAGTGAAAGCAATAGACGCATTTTTATCGTAAGAAGCCCCCATAAGCTTACCTGCGAAGAAACTAAGCAGGAACATCACCACAAAGTAGATAAGTAACGGTATGGCAATACGAACTACATCCATTGGGATTTTTACAATGTATTCTCCCTTTAATGAAAACATTACCACAATTGTAAATAAAAGTGCTATCAGGGTTAAAGGACTGATTTTTGGTACAAATTTGCTTTGATACCATTCTTTCGACTTAATTCTTATAAATACAAAACGTGTTAAAAATCCTGCAATAAAAGGGATGCCAAGATATATAAATTCACTCTTCGCTATTTGTCCGATGGTAATTTGTGAAACACTATTGTTTACAGGTAAGCCAAACCAGCCGGGCAAAATAGCTATAAATACATAAGCATAAACAGAAAATAATAATACCTGGAATATGGAATTAAAAGCGATCAAACCTGCTGCATATTGTGTGTCTCCTTTCGCAAGATCGTTCCACACTATAACCATTGCAATGCATCTGGCAAGTCCTATAAGGATTACACCGTACATGTAGTCAATATTGAATTGCAAAAATACAATTGCCAATATAAACATGAGAACTGGCCCGATAATCCAGTTTTGGACTAACGACAAGCCCAAAATCTTTGTATTGCGGAACACGTCGCCTAATTCTTCATATTTTACTTTAGCCAAAGGTGGGAACATCATTACAATTAAGCCAATGGCAATAGGGATGTTTGTTGTACCTGAAGAAAAACTATTCCAGAATTTCGCAATATCGGGACTTAACCAACCCATGAATACACCTGCAAACATGGCAAGAAATATCCAAAGGGTTAAATAGCGGTCGAGAAATTTTAACCTTAGTTTCATTTTCTTTAGTTAAACAATTAACAACACGTGGTTACTTTACTGCCTGAACAATCGCAAGAAGCCTCTGTACCTCTTAGTATACCGTTTATAATGCCAGCGGCACAGCCTACACCCGCACGAACAGATAATGCCCCAAAGCGGCAGTTTTTAGAACATGCACCGCATTCCATACAGGAGTCTAAATCTTTAATAATGGCTTTGCCATTTTCGATTTTAAATACATTGTGAGGGCAAACAATAGCGCATAAGCCGCAGCCTGTGCATAAATTACTATCGAGTTTCAATGTTACCACATCGGTAAAATATTTTAATTTGCTCATGTTACAACAGTTTTGAAGTAATAAAGACAATACAACCAATTAAAGTAAAAGCAGCTTGAAAAGGTATACACCACTTCATTTCCTTTTTTACACCTGAAAGCGAGGTAAAAGTTGATGAACCAGTGAAATTCATAGCAACAAAAGAAGCTACTCCAATGCTCATAGCGCCTATTGATAGTATTTCCAACATTTGCATGGGGAATAATAAATACAGGATAACAGTTGTTAAAGCTCCTAATATTGCACCTTTTACAGAGAATGCCCGAAAAGGAATTATAGGTAATAATAGTGGCGTTAATACAACGCCGGCAATATAAGCCGCTGCAATACCCATAATTGGGAAAAGGCTTGTAGAAAGCATTTTTGAAAAAAGGATACCACTTTTATCAATGCCAGACAATACAAACACTAATGCCAATGCAATAATTAATTTATACTTGCCATACATAAAATCGACCGGAATAAGTTTAGCCCTTTCCCAAACAGGGAAGGTGATTTCACGCATTTCGGGAGTAGCTTTATAATTGGCTTCGATAAAAGTTTTAATATCTTTTGCACGAACAGGGCCATATATAACCCGGAAGCCCGTTTGTTCTTTCACAACATGAGCAGCAACACCCGGAGCGCCCAATTGAGGGATTATTAATTTCCGATGTTTTACAATCAAATCAAGCACAGTGTTTTTAACTTCCTTTATAATGTTTTCAGTGCTGAAAGTGCCCTTACCCGCAGCACACCAAACATTCACACCTTTGGTGTCAATTACCAATATCCAAGCATTTAAACCTTTGAGGTTTTTGCGCAGGATATCGAATGATAATTTGTAGTTGGCTGATACAAATACATCGGATTCGCTGTTGGGATTGCCTATTTTATAAAGACCGGGGGCAACGGAATAGTTATTTCGTCCAATATCCCAGCGAACTTTGAAAGTACCCAAATAATCCTTAAAGGACCAATCTGGTGATACGGAAGGTATGTTTTGAGATAAAGGTTTGAGCGATTGTACGTCTAATTGAAAGTTCATTGCAGCCTAATTTGTTCGGTGTAAAATTTGTAGAAACCTTCTTTAATTTGATCACGAACCCTTCGAAACTCACTCCAAATAAATTCGTCTGTACCGAGGATGTGAGAGGGGTCTTCAAATCCAATGTGAAAACGGTGTTTAACTTTACCAAAGAATGCAGGACAAGTTTCGTTGGCATGGTCACATACAGTTATTACATAATCCCATTCATCTTTTAAATACGCATCGACCATTGTGGGCATGTGATTACCAATGTTTATGCCTACTTCGTTCATCACTTGAACTGCTTTAGGATTTACCTGTTTGCTGGTTCCGTCCCCGCAGAACGAACCTTGAGGTTTTTATCGAATGATTGTAAAAAACCATGCGCCATTTGACAGCGGCAATTATTACCTGTACAAAGGATTAAAACTCTCATAGCAGAAACATTTTACTGAGGTTTTATTTTCTGAAATATACCATTGAGGCTTGCCCGGTAAAATTCATTAATAGTATTTTCATGTTCTGCCAATGGTTTAACAGGAACAAGATTGATGACATCTGCATAAGGTAAGCCGGAATTGAACAGAGTTTCGGATGTACCCCAAAGCATAGCTGTTATTGTTTCTTTGGCTTCGTTTTCTGTTAACCCAAAGGTTAAAGCAAGCTCTTTCAGTTCCTGAAGTTGAAACCAGAAATAGGTATGTCCCATAGCGCTAATGACGGCATAGGCTTCTATTTTGCTTTCAGAAACTACAGGAACTTTCCCTAATTTCTCAAACAGGTTTATAAATTCATTAATTGCATTCTTAGAAGTTGTATCGGCAAAACAAACCGGATTAAAGCCTTTATTTACAAATGTACCAGCATTTGGGTTCATTCTCGCAATATTGGGTATTTGAGGTATAGCAGATTTAATTTTTTCAATGGTAATTTTCGGAGCAAGCGAAACAAACAAGGAATTGGAATTAAAGGAATTTTTCAATGATTGTATACTTTCCATTAATACAGGCGGATGCAAGGCTAAGAAAACCATATCAGAGGTTGCAGCCTGTATTGAATCAGAAGTTGAACCCTCGATTGATGGAAATTTAATTTTAAGGGCGTTTAATACT
>ENA-UOOK01002866-UOOK01002866.1-fermentation-metagenome-genome-assembly--contig:-NODE-2866-length-20429-cov-8.085599_pt1 | contig 20429 bp, 12 predicted proteins | sample MGYA00245777_ERZ724023 | MGnify/ENA primary metagenome ERZ724023 (study PRJEB28704, sample SAMN03018312) | fermentation metagenome | biome: anthropogenic terrestrial biome; feature: soil; material...
TGGTGGATTTCCTTTTTGCGGACAATTTCAATGTTTGCCAGAGCTTCTTCAGCCTTCTTGCGCTCAGTAACATCCTGAATTATTCCCCTGGCTCGAACAGGGGTGTTATTCTGATCAAAAATAACTTCTATATCCCCGTAGACTGTGCGTTCTTCCCCTCTGCCCGTAATGATCCTATAATCAATACCGCGGCACGCTCCGGTGAAGCTTCTCTTAACGGCGCTGTCCACATAATCCCGGTCATCGGGATGCACATAGTTCAAAAGTTCATCATAAGTTGCATCGGCTTCTGAAAGGCCACGTCCAAAAATTCTACAAAGTTCATCGGACCAGTGCACTTTACCGGTTATAAGGTCCCAATCCCAGTTTCCAACATGTGCCATTTTTTGAGCTTCAGAAAGGCTTTTCTCATTTTCTTTCAATGATAGATAAGCGCTTTCAAGCTGTATTGTCCGCTCTTCAACCAGTTTTTCTAAATTGTCATGTGCTCTTTGTAGAGCTCTTTTTGCCTTTAGAAGCTCTGTAGTATCACGTGCGGCAGCAAAGACCCCGAGAACTTTACCAGACTCATCCTTATAAACTGAGACATTATACAAAACAGGAGTTACATGCCCATTCTTATGCTGCATTTCAAGAGGATAATCCCGTACCGATCTTTCCTGGAACGCATGCCGATAAGCTTCTCTGGCTTTTTCAGGCTCAGTAAAATAGTCTGAGAAATCGGTACCTATGAGTTCATTCCGAGAATAGCCAGTAACTATTTCAGTAGAATTATTGACATCGGTTATTTTTCCATCTGACCCGATGGTCATAAAAGGATCCAGACTGGCTTCAATCAAACTGCGGTTATAAAGATTTGACAACCTCAGGGCTTCTTCTGCTCTTTTGCGCTCGGTGATGTCCTGGTTGGTGCCATACATCAAAACGACCTTACCAGAGTCATCCGTGACGATTTCGTTTTCACTCAACAGGATTCTCGGCGTGCCATCCCTGCGGATGATATTGTAGGTGACTATGTACTTATGCCCGCTCTCAATGGACTTCTGGATCTCCCTGTCGACCATTTCCCTATCCTCGGGCACGATGAAGCTTAAGAAAAGATCATACGAAGGTTTCACTTCACCCGGAACCAGCCCATAGTTCCGGTACGATTGTTCAGACCATGTGATCTCGTTAGTAATAAGGTCCCAGGTCCAGCTGCCGATTTGAGAGATCTGCTGCGCCCTCGCAAGCTCCGCCTCACTCTTTTGGAGCGCATCCTCAGACTGCTTGCATTCCGAGATATCTCTAATGATCTGACATGTGTTTATATCGCCATCAGCGCCCACAAAGAGTTTAGAGGTTGTATCGCAGACGAAAGTTGACCCGTCTTTTCGTCTGTATATCAGTTCAGCTCTCGCTCGGCCGGTCAGCCTTCTTTCCTCAAGTGCATCAGCAAGCTTCTCATCGTTGACTGCCAGACCGTCTCTTCCCGCCCGTATAATTTCATCTTCAGTCATGCCAAACATTTGACACGCTTGAGGGTTTGCACAGAGAACAGTGCCATCAGGCTTTGTCAGCAAAATTCCGTCGAGGCTGTTTTCATACAGAGATCTATAGCGCTCCTCACTCACCTGCAGCGCCTTTTCTGCCCTTTTCCTTCCGGAATTTTCTATCCGCTCCCATTTTCCTTCCCTTTTGATCAAAGCAGATTGATGGTTGGAGACTACATCAATAATCCCGGCTGTGCTGCACATATCGAGATAATATGGGCATAGGGCTATTACGTGGTACCTGTCGATGATGGCATCCACTTTATTTTCATAATCAACAAAACTATTCCAGCCTTCTTTTTCCAGCCAGCGGTTGTCCCCTGCAGCCCTGAGTCCATCGTAGCCCCTTTCCAGAACCAGATTAATTTTTTCAACCCAGCTATTTACGACTCTCTCAGGATCGAAAATACCCTCCTTCAGATACCCATGAGTGTAAGGGATGATTTCCATTTGTCCTTTCTCAAGATAAACATCAATATCAGGAACAGCCAATTTCAGGGCTTCTTTTGCTTCCTCAATTTCCAGAGGTTGTGATGTGATCCACACGCAAAGCTCGTTATTTTCCAGCCCTGCTTTGAAGTAAGGAACGAGTATGTCTATCAGGTCTTCCCTTGTTTGGTAAAACTGGCAGAAGTGCGTTCCCCAGGGTACATCTCCAATTATATCAATGCCAGATTTTCTCAGGCGTTCTCTCATTCCAAAATATTCCCCTGCTTGCCGATGTATAAAGCGAAAATTCCATTGTCTCTACATTGTCTCTATAATGTATGGTCTTTCCTTCCCGTGCTTCATAATTGGACTTTCACTGAAAAAACACTGTGCAAAGCGACATTTGGGAGAATCAAAAACCTTATCAGTTGAGGGAGTTGACAGCTCACAATACTATGCCAACCATATCACAATAAATTTTATTTACTTATATTTATTTTTCCCTCTGCATATATTTTGTGTTGAGGCTACAACGATTATCCGATTTGTATGAGCTTATCCCAAAACCAATTTCATCCTCAAATCAGAAGGTTTTTAAAATTATTTTCCATGATCAAAAAATTGAATCGCATCTCTTTATTCCAGCAGGGTTCTTGGATTTATAAAGCCACTTCTGAGCATATGGTCTGCAAGTACAAGGGCAACCATGGCTTCGGCAACCGGCACCATGCGCGGGGGAATCGTAGGATCATGCCGACCTTTGATTGAGATTTCTGCGTTTTCCCGGGTTGTGAGGTCAACTGTTTGCTGAAGTTTACTTATGGAAGGGGTGGGTTTTACTGCTGCCCTGCAAACAATATCCAGACCCGTAGAAATTCCTCCGAGTACCCCGCCTGCGTTATTGCTCGTACAGGTTATTTCTCCGTCTTCAATGCGGAAAGAATCGTTCATTTCACTTCCACGCATGCGGGCAGCCTCAAATCCGGCTCCGATTTCAAAGCCTTTGACTGCGGGGATGCTCATAAGAGCTCTTGCAAGGTCTGCGTCAAGCCTGTCAAATACGGGTTCTCCAATGCCTGCAGGCACACCTTTTACAATGATCTCGACAATTCCACCGACACTGTCCCCTTCCTGACGCAGGGCTGCAACTTTCTCAAGCATTTTTTCAGCGGCTGCGAGATCGGCACAGCGGACAGGGGTTTTTTCCACGTTTTCAAGGATTTCTTCAAAAGAGAGGGGGTTTGCCCGGATGGCTCCGAGTTCGAGGACATGCCCGGCAATCCTGATCCCGGAACGAGAAAGAAGAAGCTTTGCCAGGGCTCCGCCTGCAACCCTGCCTATTGTCTCGCGGGCTGATGACCTGCCCCCTCCGCGGTGGTCTCTTATCCCGTAGCGAGCCATATATGTAAAATCTGCATGTCCCGGGCGGGGAGTATTTTTAATAGCATCATAAGAAGAAGACCGGGCATCCGAGTTCCAGACAAGCATGGAGATGGGGGTGCCTGTACTCATGCCTTCGAAAATTCCAGAAAGTATCTCCACCCTGTCAGCCTCGCTTCTCGGTGTGGAGACTTCACTCTGTCCTGGGCGCCGCCTGTCCAGTTCTTTCTGGATGTCGGCTTCGGAAAAAGGGAGTCCTGCAGGCAGCCCGTCAACCACGACACCGACAGCCCTTCCGTGGGACTCACCCCAGGTCGTGATTCGAAACATCTGCCCGAAAATGTTTCCAGCCATGCATCTTAACTGGTTTTTTTGGTATTTGATCCTTGGGGTGAAGCGGGTTCAAGGTGCACAACCACATCAGTGATGTCTTTGTATTCGGCTTTCAACGTTTTACTTACGTTGTGAGAAATAAGATGTGCTTCTTCAAGAGGCAGGTCGGCCTTCACAAGCACATGCATATCTATCCGTATATCTCCCATGCCGCCGCGAGTCCGGATCTTATGGCAGCCCAGAACCCCTTCAACGCCTATAACAAGGCTGCAGATGTCTTCTTCCTCAAGCCTGGACATATCAAGCAGGACCCTGTAGCTCTCCTTCATAATCCGAAACCCGGCCCTGAAGATAAGAAAAGATATGAGAAGAGCGATCACAGGGTCAAGAAGAGGAAAACCCAGCTTTACGGCAGCCAGGCTTACTATTACCGAAAGAGAGACATAGATGTCGCTTTTCGTGTGCATGGAGTCCGCAATAAGGACCTGGCTTCTCAGGGATATACCCTGTCCATATTCATAGTGAGTGACCAGATAGTTAATGCACATCGTACCAAGTATTACAAGAAAGCTGATAGCTGTAACCTCAGGGACGCTCCGGATAAGAAAACGGTCAAGTGCATTCCGGAAAATCTCAAAACCCACAAAAAGAAGGAGCAGGGCAATAAAAATAGAGGTTACGGTTTCATATTTCTGGTACCCGTAAGGGTGCTCTTTATCCGGGGGGCGCGCTGCAATAAAACTTCCTATAAGTCCCACAATATTTGAGACCCCATCAAATAGGGAATGATAGCCGTCTGCTGTCATACTGAGAGCACCGCTCAGGGTTCCGTAAATGATTTTAGCAAAAGCTACAGCAAGGTTCAGGAAAAGTACGATCACAAGGACTTGCTGGACTTTTTTAGACCTGTGAATCACCGGATAACAACCCCCTGATGAGAAACATAAAATGACAGGATCGAAAACGATAGAAGTTAAGGCTATTTAAGTCAGGATAATGTTATTATTGTATACTAACTTGAGTCGTTTTATATTATAATATTCTGCTGTCATTATGCTTATTACAACACATTCTCATGATCATTACGGAGCCATAAGCGGTAACTCAAATTACCAACATGGATGGAATTAAGAAAAAGATGAAGAGAAATAATTAATTTGGCATTAGTTTAAGAAACCCTATATACAATCTATATTTGGAGGATTATTATGGAGAGAATCAATAATTTCAGAAAGAAGAAAGTTGGATCAAATCTTGACCAATTTAAAGCCGATCAAGATCAGGCTTCTGATAACAGCACGGTTTTTCCTGAAGAACCGGAAGGGGGGCAGCATCACCGTCAAGGAGACCTCAGGAAAATTTGGGTTTATTTAGAATTATTGTTTTCAATGTTAGTAGATTCCTTCAATGGAAAATACCCTGTTCCGAAGAAAACAGCATTAGTGTTAACATTAGCTCTCCTGTATCTCATAAGTCCAGTTGACATCTCTCCGGATATACTTCCTTTAATTGGATTTGTGGATGATGTCGCTGTACTTGCTTTTGCGTTTAGTCTTATTAAAGACGACCTGGAGAACTATAGAGCCTGGAAAATGAATTACTGATAGCGGTTTAGATCAGAACAGTATTAGATCAGAACAGTATAATTCAAGCTCTTGCCTTCCATCTTTACCGGAATAACATTTAATCTGTGAGTATTTAAAGTTGCTACCGGTAGAACTGAGATAAAAATTAGCTGAAAATCAGCAGAAACCGAAGCGGCATAACTTTACAATTATATTTCCCTCGCAGCCCCTCTCAACTCGTTAGATTGGAAATTCTACGATTGCGATTCATTTCAAGCCTCTCAAATCTGAAATTATAGTCAAGATTAATAGCTAGACTCCAGATAAAATAGATTAAGAAAAGAGGCAAGTAGACTGCCGAGATCCCAGAATTTACTGTTTTGAGATAGCGGGAGAATGTATTCAAAGAATATAGGGAGAGGGGATAGTCTGCCTGATAAACGGAAAGAAAACTCACAATCCGAGGGGAACAGTACCTGGGGAGTCAAAAAATTCATACAAGATATGTTGATAATCATCGTAATTATGAGCATCGCTGATTTTATTATTGAAGATGTTATCAAGAAAAGTGAGACTATTTTCGAAGTTTACATATCAACAGAATCCGAGTTTCAGGTTTACCTTACAAACGATACGAAATATGAACTCTGGGTTCTGGAATTTTATGGGGGCCCTGAAAAAATCAATGTATCAATAAAAAAGGATTCCTATACTGCATTTGAAGATACCTTCGTGTTAATGCACCCTGAAGGAGATTATATTCCTTATCAGCCAACTTTCGCAGTTAAGGAAAATGGAACTTACCAGATGTACGCAAAACCACTGGATTCAGGTATTGTCAAAATAAAAATAAGGAAAATCCATGGATATTCTATATGATTCTTTATGTCCTTAATTTAAAGAGAACTGCATTTTAAAACTAATCTGCTCACAACTTTATCTATATTTATAAACCGGTGAGATATAACTTTTTTATTATATTTTCACCCCAGCCGCCCTCAGATCCTTTGATTGGAAATTCTACGATTGCGCCGCTTTTTGGAAGATTATTTCTCATAGGGAATACACAAAAATGCGAGCCTTCGATTAATCAGCGCAAAATAAAGGGTGCTTCGATTCTATCTAAGATTTATGAAACCTGTGGGAAATTAAATGAAGATTATTTTATTCCTGCTAATTCGGACGCTCTCTTAAGATGATCTGTACCAGAATTGCGAGCCATTTTGGCCTTTTGAAAATATTCAGCTCCCCCAGTACCATTTTTCGCTTCATTTGCTCCCTGCAACAAAAACTGACCTGCAGAGTTATAGTCCTGAAGAGCTGCCTTCCACTCATTCTGGGCATCTTGAAGTTCGGAAGATACTGTATATTGATCATTTTCCTGAATGGCGTTCTGAGTATCATTTACTGTTTGTTGTGCATACACAGCGAGGGCGGTATAATCAGAATTGTTTGCAGCATTGGATACACAGTCCAAATCTGCTTTAAGTATCTTCAAATTTTTCTGGACGTTAGCTGCCCATGCAATATCCTGGTAGGCTGACTTGAAGGTATTTAATGATGAATTTGATTGAGCCTGAGAAGCATTTTCATCATTTTGTGATCCAACAAAGCCCCTGACAATCAGTGCAAATACCAAAATACAAAATACGAAGTAGAGGTATTTTTTCATATACACGCCCCTAAAAGTCCATACATTACTATAGAAATTTAGAGGAGATGTATTATAAGAGTACCTTTACATTTTCTATATTCGATATAAATATGGAAAAAATCGATTTGAGAAAGCATGTATAGAAAGACTTCTAAATAAGAGATAAACCTGTATTGAATACTTTTTTATTATATTTCTGCCCCCGCTTCCCTAAAATAGGGGGACCAAAAAAAGATAATTAAGTTTCTGTCAGAAGTGTTTTTGCCATTAAAAGCAAATCCTGGTGAGATTCATTCCAGTTTATATTAAAAAATCCGCCATCCGATTTAAACTGCAAGAAACCCGTTCAGAAGCCATGGAGAAAAAAGTAAATCGAAGAAAGCATACCTATAAATAGGATTCATATTAACCATTTATTATGGCAGAGGCTGGTTTTGAGGAAAGAGTTATCAAGGAACTCGATTCAATAAAAAAACAACTAACTGACATAAGAGAGCATATGGTAGACATAGATTGTATACTCAGCGACAAGGAAAGAAAGCTCGTAGAGAAAAGTTATGAGCACCAGAAAAAAGAAAAACTGACATCCCTTTCGGAGTTCAAGAAAGAACTGGGACTCTAATATGTTTGAGATTTTTCTGGACACCCCTGCAAAGAATTTCATCAAAAAACTTGATTCCAAAAACGGCCAGAGAATCATCAAAGCCATAGAAAAACTCGCCGAAGATCCAATACCCCACGATGCCAAAAGAATTTACGGCACCAATGAAAAGCTTTTTAGAATAAGAGTCGGCGATTTTCGGGTTCTTTATCGTATCGACTATGAAAAAATTATCATAATTGTTGTTGATATCGATTCGAGAAAGCGTGTTTATAGAGAAATGTAAATTGAAGAATCTTTTTGTATGTTGGATAGAGAATCCTCTTTTTCCATACCTTCAGTGTATTCCTCAATACGTTCAATTGAATTGAGGATATGGCTCAGGTAAACAGAATCATTTTTTTCATGCCGAAATCGCTTTTGCTTCCCTTTTAATCCCATCAATAAGATAAGGGCTTATTGACTCCTCAGTAAGCAAATCGACCTTCAGCCCAAGAAATTCAGATAGTTCTCTCTCTATTCTGACAAGAGTGAGCAGACCTTTTGTTTCTGAAAACTCCACTAGAATATCGATATCGCTTTCCGGCTTTTCTTCCCCTCTTGCATAAGAGCCAAAAACAGCTACCTTTGTCGCTCCTTCTTTTTCAAGGAAAGAAGAGATTTTTTCGAACAACTCTTTGTGCCGGGCAGCGTTCTCCATGTCAGTATAATTTGTTTGTGATCATTTAAAGGTATGCTGGAGTGAAATGACGGCAAAAGAAGGAAAAAATAGATTTGGTAAAGGAGAGCTCTTAAAGAAAGATAACTTTTTTAATATATTTTTGATTAAGCTTTGAGACAAACCTGGATCGCTTCCCTTATACGTTCCATAGCCTGTTCCACAGTTTTTCCCTGTGTATAGCAACCCGGTATGTCAGGAACCTTTGCAACGTATACACCATCTTCGTCCTGTTCGATAAGAACCGTGTAATTCAAGCTCTTGCCTTCCATCTTTACCAGAATAACATTAGGTCTGTGAGTATTTAAAGATGATATGGAAACAAAAATAGAAGACAAAAATCAGCTAAAAGCCGCAAAAAGACCGGAAAATATCACTTTTCTATTATATTTCCGCCCCAGTTCCCTCAAATCCTTCGATAGTAAATTCTATGATTACGCTGCTGTTTTGAAGATTATATTCAGGAACAATGAAAAATCGTAATGTTTTATAAGTAGTATTTCTCATTTCATACATAGATTCTCAAATAAGATAGTTGGCGCTTCATATGTTAGATCCTATAAGAGCTTTAGCTAGCAGAATGGTTTCAAGAATAAAATCAGAGGAAGCAGAACCATATATTTTGTTTCTCGGTGCTGGAGCATCTCAAGAATCTGGATGCTCAAATATGATGGATATTGTTGATGATATTTTGAAAGACTGTAACAATTTTGAAAAATGGGAAAATGACATCAAAAAGGCAACAGAAATCAATGAAGAATATGGAGAACTTTTAAGAGAAAAGATAAACAAAGAGAAGCGCACCCTCTTTTTAAAGGAATGGGACTCAATAGATCTTAAGACTCGACGTGCAATTCTTGAAAAACATCTATTGAAAGATAAAAATCCCTCACCAGGGTATAATTTTTTAGTTAAACTCATAAAAAAGGGTTACATAAAAACAGTCTTCTCAACAAACCTAGATGTTTTGCTGGAGAAAGCATTAGGTAGTTCAAAGATTTTCTTTGAAAGAATTGTGATTGAAGAAGACAACCATGACAAAATAGTATCCCAACTCCGCTTATCTAACAATAACATAAGAATAATCAAATTGCATGGTACTCTAGAATCTCCTACAAGCTACAAATTTACAAAGAAAGAACTCTTCGGTTTTGAAAAAGAGATTAAGGCGTGTTTATCCCAATTAATTAATCAAAGCCTCATAATTGTAGGATATAGTGGACGTGATAGAGATATTGATTTACTTTTTGAAGATGAAGTAAATGAAATTTATTTCGTAAATCCAACACATCCGTGCGAGGAAAGCAGGATTTATCAGACTTTAGCAGTTAGGAAAACTTTTAGAATAATAGAGGGAAAAGATGGTGACTTTGACACTTTCTTTGAGAAACTGACAAAACATGTGGAACTTAAAGAAGGAGGAAATGATTCAGATTCTAAACCACCAAAACCTGCAGAAAAAAGCCAAAATAAATTGAAATATTTCTATACTACCGCTGATTTTTTCTCTCGTTACCTCGAAAAGACAAATCTGCTGAATCATACATACCCCTTTGTAGGTCGAAATGAAATTTTATCACAGCTAGATAATTTCGTAGAGTCAGATAAAAAAATAGCACTTTTACCTGGCAGGGGAGGAATTGGAAAAAGCAGAATACTTTTTGAATTTGGGAAAGTTTTTGAATCAAAACACTATGAGTGCGAACTAAGATATGTTAGCGAAAATCCATTATCAAGGGACTCAATTAATGAATTGCCTGAACGAAAATGTGTACTAGTAGTAGATGATGCCCACCGCAGAGAAGATATTGACACATTGTTAGAAACAGCTCAACAAGCAATAACAAAACTCCCAATAAAAGTAATTCTGACGTTCAGACCTCATGGACTAAATTATATTAAAAGTAGTTGCAATAGATGCGGATTTGACACTCGTGAGATTGAGAATATTTCCGAAGTTAAGGAGCTTAAAAGAAAAGAAATAGAGGAGCTTGGAAAAAGTATACTTGGATCAAAACATCACCAATATTTAGAACCTTTAATTAAAGTATCTAAAGACTCCACTATAGTTTTAGTCATCGGAGCACGACTTATTGCAGAAAATAAAGTACAGCCAGCTCTTTTAGAACAAGACCAAGAGTTTCAAGAGACAGTTTTCAGAAGATTTAAGGAAGATATAATATTGGGTGTCATTAGCGAGGATCTTGACGCAACTTTTTGTAGAGATTTGCTTTCCATTATTTCCATTTTATCCCCAATCCAAAAAGAAAATGAATTAATTGAAAGGATGGCTAAATACTTAGAAGTAAAAAAATCAAAGCTTAATATAGCAATTGATACTCTTGAAAAATATAGAGCGCTCCATTCTGTCGGATCTAAACTTAGGATAACTCCCGATGTTTTGTCAGATCACATATTACATAATTCATGTATTACATCAGATGGTTATTCGACGGGATACTCTCAAGAAATATTTGATACTTTTGGGGATATTTATCTTGAGAATATATTAAACAATTTAGCAGAATTAGACTGGCGAATAACCTCACAAAATAGAGAAACTGACCTTTTAGTAGAAATATGGGATAATATAGAAGAAGAATTCAAAAGCTCATCAAATGAGGATAGAGCAACTACATTAGAAAAATTGGGAAGAGTAGCTTATTATCAACCTCAGAGGACATTAAACCTAATTAGATATGCAATTAATAACCCGCTTAACAAATCCAAGAAGAATCGTAGCCCATTATGTGATTTCACGCATGAAAATGTATTAGGAATAATCCCCTCATTACTAAAAAATATAAGCTTTAATTTGGAATATCTTCTACAATCTTGTGAACTCCTTTGGAAGTTGGCTGAAAAAGAAATGGAAATAAAAGTAACTACTGGTTCAAGCTATGCACTGACAGTACTCGTAGATTTAGCCAAATATGAAATGTATAAATCTTTCGAATATAACTTCCAAATCCTTACATTTGTTGAAAAAGAACTCGAAAATCCTAAAAGTTCAAGATATGTATGCTCACTCTTAGATATACTTGATCCATTACTAGAAAAAGAAATATTATCTAACAGACTTGTAGGATTCGAGATAAACTTTACACCTTACTCAATACCTTATGAAAATACAAAAGAGATTAGAAGAAAAGCCATATGGTTAATTGGGAATCAACTAAAATCCAAATCAACTAAAGTCGTATTAAAAGCATTGAAAATTCTTTCCGAAGCTTTGAATCCACCTACTGGTTACTTTGGGAGGAAAGTTTCTACTGACGAAATTATAAGATGGCTTCCAGAGCAAATGGACATACTTAAAATTATAGAAGATTTTTCAAAAACCACAATAGATCCTATTGTTAAAATTCAGATAAAGTCATCACTTGCTTGGCACGCTAGACAAACAAACCAATCTGAGGTTGCAGATAAAGCCAGTTCAATTATAGAATCTCTTTCTGAAGACTTTGATACTAAATTAATGAGAGCAATTTGGTATCATTATGACAGAGATTATGAAAACTTTGAGGAGAATCAGGAACAGATATCCCAAGAAATAGAAGAAGTAGCAAGAGAATTCCTGGATAGATGTAATAATGAAGGTAAACAGATTTTTGACTCTCTAAATGAAACCATTACCAAGTTCCAAATTAATGAGATTACAATTAATCCAGCTGACTTTTTGGTGGCTCTTTCCACTACAGATCATGAAATTGCTTGTGAGATTTGCAATCACATTATATCCGATACATCGAACCCTTTAGCTAATTATTTAGAGTTTTTATTGTTAGGGATTAGAAGAAAAGATGAGAATACAGCTATAAGGTTAACGGAGACTGTTGTCAATAGTGGTGATATGGTCCTCTGTCGTTCTGTAGCAGAAGGATATGCATATAGAGGATGGGCACTTAGACTAAAAAATGAAGAAATCAAAATAATAACGAAATTACTAAGCTCGTTAGATGCGGATACAAGAAGATTGGCTATTGAATCTCTAGGACGTTTTCCCGATACCCAGAAAAATAAAGCTATCGAACTTGCTTTAAGTATTGAAATTGGAGATAATGAGAAGTTAGCTGATGCATACTGTGGCATATTTGATAAACACGGGATTTCACCTGTTGACTTAAATACAGAGCAACTAAAACTAATCCTAAAAAAAGTATCCCAAATTAAAATATTTAATGAGAATTTATGTGATTTGGAGACTTTTCTAAAATATTGCAGTACCAGGATACCTGATGAATTGGTCGATTTCCTTTTGGAAAGGATAGATTTAGATAAAAAAGTAAAAAATAGTTCAGTCGATCGATTTCAACCTTTACCTTACAAAAATTTCTTTGACAAAGGATTAAATGGAATATCACTTAGTCCTCATTACAAAGAAATACTTCGGAAGGTCAGAGATCAATCTTTAGATCCAATGGATGAAGATTCATCTTGGCTTGCGAGGCTGTATTATTACATTTCTGAAAATTTTTCATTAGATAGCTTGGAAGTTCTGAGCGAATGGATAGATATTGGAGATGAAGAAAAAATAAAGGCAGTTGGAACTCTTGTCAAAGAAGCACCCACAGATTTCGTGTTTTCACACTCTGATTTTGTGTCAAAATTAATTATAAATGCACAAGAGATTAGTGACGACTGCTACAGAGAAGTAAGATCTAACTTATTAAAATCAGTTGAGAGTGAAGGAAGGACAGGACTCGTTGGTGAACCAAGTCATGAAGATCAAAAGATTCGTGATAGAGCTCAAGAATTTATGGAAAAATATCCGGCTGGATCACCTACTTGGAATTTCTACAAACGGCTCTCTGAGCAAGCCAAAGGATCAATAAAATATTCGCTCGAAAGGGACGAAGAAATGTTAGAAGATTGATAGTGGTTTTTAAGACACTTTACCACTATTTTCTTACTTCATTCCCAGAACTTCTTCGTCTTCACATAATTCCTCTCCGCAATCAGAATATCCCTGTAAAAAGCCTCTTCATCCACCCTCATCTTTTCAATCACCCTTGACGCCGTTTCAGGCCCGACCCCTCTGCTCGCAAGCGCAATAACGGCTTTTTTCCCCTGCGAGTTCACGATGCTGGCGTTCCGGTAGACTCTCTGGATGCGTTTCTTCTCCTCGGCTGAGATAGGGACGCCCTTTCCCTGCTTTTTGACAAGTTTGATCTCCTCTTCTTCCCAGGGCTTGAGGGCTGCAACCATCCTGGACTCGCAGACAGGACAGACGATTTCTTCAGGCACGCTTTTCACCTGGCGGTGGGAGGTCCATTTCTTGCAGGTCGTGCAGAAGAGGATTATATTGTCGTTCATGATGCGTTCCTTTAAGGCAAGCACGATTGAACGGTCAGCCTTTTCCGGGGCTACGAGGTCTTTTTTCATGGCAAAGCCGGCTGAACCGATCGGAGTTGGGCCCGAGACCTCAACTGAAATTTCGCCAGCCGCAATTTTCATCAGGACTTCTTTTGCCCTCGGGACGTCAAGCATATCGTGGAAGATCTCGCGGACTACCTCATCGTACATGGAAGAGCCCTCGTAGATTTCAAGGAGCTTCTTCATGCTGATCCTGTCATAGTCAACGTCCCGTGAGAGGGCTCCGAACTTGCGGGCTACGTGGACCATTTTCCACTTCATAAGGGTCGTGTTCTTCAGAGTCATTTCGATGATGGGCTCAACGTGTTCCGGGCGGAGGGAGAGAAGCATGTCCCGGATCTGAGGGGGACCTACACGGCGGGGGAGGGTAAGCCTGATCCTGTACGGGTCCACTTCCTGGGCTACACTGCTCCCGAAGCGGGCTGAAAGTAGGGATGTCAGGACTCTTGCAAGCGTCCCGTTGGTGTTGTGGCCAAAACAGGCGTTCAGGGTCACAGCGTCTCCTTCGTCTTCGATTACAATCGTGTCTGCGTCCGGGAGTGGGAAATTTCCTTCAACGTGGTCCCGCAGCAGGCGGATTACTTCGAGCACTGCTGCCTTTGCCACGGGATATTTCAACCGCAGCTTTTCAGCAATCTGTTCGTCTTCGAGGCCTTCATGGATGAGGGCTGCAACCTCTGCCCTGAGCTTTCCCACGTCCTGGGCTACTTCAAAGGGTACCGGAATTTCTTCTCCTGTCCAGCTCGGGACTTCACCCATGCCTTCGACCGGCTCGACCTTGATCCTATCCCGGTCCGGTTCCCTTTCGCGGTCAGGCATCTCAATGACGCGCCACATGTCGCCTTTGGTTATGAAAACGGCACCTGGCTCGGCAAAGTTCACCACAAAAGCTTCATCCAGCACGCCGATAGACCTACCGCTCACGATGTCATAGATCTCGTACTTCTTTTCGTCCGGGATCATGGAGAGGTTATCGTAATAATACTCCCAGCTCTTTCTGCGTTTTTTCACAACCTGTGAGCCTTTTTCGTGCCAGACCAATTTGTAATCCCCGATCTGGTCAACCACCCTCCTGAGCTCTTCAATCCGCAGATCCCTGAAAGGGTAAGCCCGCCTCAAGACCCTGAAAATCCTGTCTATACCGACCTCCCCGAAGTCCATAACCATGCCTGCAATCTGGTTTGCCACAACGTCAAGGGAATTTATGTGCGGGGAAATGTCTTCAACCCTGCCTTCGAGTGCGGCTTTTGTAATTGCCATGCTCTCTGCGGTATCGTCAGCTTCCATGGAAAGGATCGTGCCCCGGGATACCTCATGCAGCCTGTGCCCCGCTCTTCCCACTCTCTGGAGCAGCCTTGAGACCTGGCGAGGAGAACCATACTGGACTACCCGGTCAACGTTTCCAATATCGATCCCAAGTTCCATCGATGAAGTGCAGATAAGGCCCCTTAAGGCTCCGGACTTAAATTCCTCCTCGGCTTCAACGCGGGCTTCAAAGGACAGGGAGCCGTGGTGAACGCCAATGGATGAGCCCAGTTTTCTAAAACCGGCAGCCAGAACCTCTGCACTCTGCCGCGTGTTCACAAAAATAAGTGTGGACTGGCTTTCTTCAACGATTTTCCGGATCTGGAGAAGGTGAGACGCAAATTCGGGTTCACAGCCCACCGTCTTTGCGATTTCCAGGACTTCTTTTTCTCTGGCTATATCTCCAGCTCCGCCACCTCCCGACAGGTGAGGGCTGACCACATCAAATTCAAGCAATTTCAGCAGGGCAACTTCAATAACCGTAAAATCACGGTTTGCCCCTGCAAGGAACTTTGCAACCTCCCAGGGGTTCCCGACTGTTGCCGAAAGCCCTATCCTCTGGAACTCTCCTGAGATTTCCACAAGCCGCTCAAGCCCGACAGATAATTGGGCTCCACGTTTCGAGCCTGCAAGCTCATGGATTTCATCGACCACGACATGCGTTACGGTTTCAAGGTTCTGCCGCAGACGTGAACCCGTAAACATTGCCTGAAGAGTCTCAGGGGTAGTGATCAGCACATCAGGCGGGTTTCTGGACTGGCGCTGCCTTTCGCTTTGAGGGGTATCACCGTGCCTAACCTGGACTTTAACATCAAGCATCTGCCCGAGAACCTCGATGCGGGAAAGCATGTCCCGGTTAAGGGCACGCAGTGGAGTAATGTAAAGGGCTGAAATGCCTCTTCGCGCTTCAGGCTTCTTTTTAAGGATGCTTTGAAAAACAGGAAGAATTGCAGATTCAGTCTTTCCAGACCCTGTGGGAGCTATCAGAAGGGTATGCTTGCCGTCCATTATATGAGGAAATGCCCTTTCCTGCGGTTCTGTGGGTCGGGTAAAGCCAAGGGTCTTGAGAGCTTCCTGGATTTTCGGGTGGAAGGAGTTGAAGGTGTTGTTGAACGTCATTTTTCAAAAGCTCATTTTTGATGCTGTTGTAGCTGATGCTGCCTTAAAACCTCAGCAGGAAAAACTCTGAGTCTTAGTATTAAGGAAAGAACGTTCAACCTTAAATAGGTTCCAATCTGTGAAATACCTACCCTATCAGCCTGCGGCTTCCGGGAAAGGGGTCTGCCTGCGGAGATAAATTGCACTATTCACCGTTGGGGCTGGAAAAAGCCTTCCTATAACCATACCGCTTAAGATCTGGAATTATTCATCCTGAGAAGTTAGCAGATACCCCAACTTTGGGGGCACTATCATTAAATACATTATCCGGTTTTTCCGTTTCATCCAGACCATTTACGGGCAGTTCAAATATGAAAGATGACCCTTTTCCCTGAACACTTGTAAACCATACTCTGCCCTTATGCATATCAACAAAATGTTTTACCAGAGCAAGCCCAAGGCCAGTACCCCCATACTGCCGGTTCATGCCCGAATCAATCTGTTTGAAAGGCTCAAAGAGGTATTTCTGGTCTTCGGGAGATATACCTATCCCCGTATCTGTGACCGAAAATATAGCTCTGTTTCCGCTTTTTTTACAGTAGACAGAGACTTTGCCTCCTTCCGGGGTAAACTTGACAGCATTGCTTACGAGGTTATAAAGGATCTGGATAAGGCGGCTTCTGTCTGCCTGAATATCTCCAAAATTCGGATCCATCTTAAATTCCATTTCAAGGTTTTTAACCTGAGCAAGGAGCGAAATAGTGGATTTCACCTCATCGAAAACCGGGTCAATAGAAAACTCACTATAGTGTAGTTCCATTTTTCCGGCTTCTACTTTTGAGAGGTCAAGGATATCGTTTATAACCCCCAGTAGATGTTTTCCGCTGACAGAGATGTTATTAACATATTTCAGCTGCTTTCCGTTGAGATCCCCAAAAACTTTTTCGAGCAGGATATCCGAAAAACCAATAATGGAGTTAAGAGGCGTCCTCAGCTCGTGACTCATATTGGTAAGAAACTCACTCTTTGCCCGGCTTGCGCTTTCTGCAGCACACTTTGCCTGAAGCAGTTTCTTTTCGGTTATTTTACGCTCGGACAGGTCAATGAAACATTCAACGAAATAATCTTTGTCCTCTATGGTTACCGGGACCACACTCTTAAGGATCGGGATGACTTCCTTTTGAGCATTGATTATCGTTCTTTCTGAATTATCCACACTCAGTCCAAGATCACTGATAGGACATTTTCCGACCTCTGCAGGACAGATGAATTGGTGACATATATTTCCGATAATCTCTTCCTTTGACCTCCCGATCGTTTTAATTGCAACGGGGTTTACATCAACGATTTTGTGGCTCGAGGCTTCGATTAACAATATTCCGCAAAGGCTTTTTTCCAGTAAAGCACTCAATATCTCTCTTTCTTTTTGCACCAAACGTTCTGATTCTTTACGCAAAGTAATGTCCCGGGCGATTATAAGGAGAATTTTTCTCTGGTCACCCATGTATAAGGAACTAACCTCTACGTCGAGGATACTATTGTCTGACCTTTTGATCTTCGTCTCAAAAAACGCCGATCTGTTCTCCAGAGTTACGTTCAATGCGTTCTGGAAGCCGGGAAGAGATTCTTCAGTAAATAGAGAGAAGAGGGAAATATTTTCAAGATGAGCCCTATCATATCCGAGAAGTTTACAGCCTTTAGGGTTAACTTCCAGAATACGCTCCCCCTTTGTTATGAAAATCGCATCATTGGACTGCTCAAACAGAGCCCTATATATTTCTTCTTTAGCCATTAGATTATCCTCGGCCAGTTTACTTAAAAACGGATTATTTTCTTATTTTTGTCTCAGGTTCAGCATATAAAGGCACTATTTCGGGATTGAAGAAGTTTAAATTATGAACAATATACCACAAAATAATTTATACTGTAAAAATACTTATCACATTTTATTATAAAGAGTTATTGTTGAAGATGAGATCTGGAGAAAAAATACGATTTTGGGCATTTTTGAGGTCCGCGCCCTTTTTTCAGCCGAATCAATTTCTATGGTGCCCGAGGAAGATGCCTTTCAGGCTTCTACGGAATAAAAAGTGGGGATTTTCTCCCCGATAAGCCTGTCTGATTAGCAGACAGACCAAAACTGCAAAACAAGATTAAGTCCGAAGATGATCATTCCCTTTTCATCTGCGGGAAAAGGATTACTTCCTTAATGGACTCGAAGCCGGAAAGGATCATAGTAAGCCGGTCGATTCCGAGCCCCATGCCTCCTGTTGGGGGCATTCCGTATCCAAGAGCATTTACAAAGTCGTAATCGATGGTCTGGGCCTCGAGGTCGCCTAACCTGCGCTTCTTGTCCTGCTCTTCGAACCTTTTTTCCTGCTCGAGGGGGTCGTTCAATTCGGAATAGCCGTTTGCCAGTTCCCAGCCGTTGAGGAAGAGTTCAAACCTCTCGACAAAACCTTCTTTTTCCCTGTGGTTTTTAGCAAGGGGAGAGTTTTCAACAGGGAAGTCGTATATGAAAGTCGGGTTTATCAGCTTGTCTTCTACAAGGCCTTCAAAAAGCAGGGCGAGGAACTCTCCGTAGCTCTTTGCCTTTTCATAGTCATCAATCTTGTTTTCGATTGCGATTTGCTTCAGCTCTTCAAGGGAGTGGGCAAAGACATCAAGCCCGGCGTACTCTTTTAAGGCATCTTCCATGGTAATCCTCTTCCATGGGGGGCGGAGGTTGATTGTGTTTTCACCAATTTTGACTTCGTAGCTGCCGGTAAGCTTGAGGGCAAGTTCAGAGACCATACCTTCTGTCAGGTCCATCATGTCATTGTAGTCCCTGTAAGCTTCGTAGACCTCGATCATCGTGAACTCGGGGTTATGGGTCGTGTCGATGTCTTCGTTTCTGAAGTTCTTGGCAATCTCAAAGACCTTCTCGTACCCACCTACAACAAGCCTCTTCAGGTATAGTTCGGGTGCGATCCTCAGGAAGAGGTTTTGCCCGAGGCAGTTGTGGAAAGTCATAAATGGCCTGGCATTTGCGCCGCCGTAGACGTTCTGGAGGATTGGAGTTTCAAACTCCAGGAATTCCCTGTCAGAGAGGTAACGCCTGATCTCGGAGATGAGCTTGCTTCTCATGACGAAGATCTCTCGCTTATCGGCATTGACTATAAGGTCAAGATACCTTTTTCTGTACCTGGTTTCAATGTCTTTTAAGCCGTGGAATTTTTCTGGGAGGGCGCAAAGAGATTTAGAGAGCAGGGAGAATTCAGACACACTTATGGAGTTTTCACCCCTTTTTGTCCTGAAAAGTGTGCCCTGAATGCCTATGATATCTCCCGAATCGACCATGGTTTTAAAAGTCTCGAAATCCTCATCAGGAAGATTTCCTTTTCTTAAAGTAATCTGAATTCTGCCTCCCTGGTCTCCAAGATCGGCAAATATCATTTTTCCAAGCCTGCGAATATTATAGAGCCTGCCTGCGGTTCTGACAGTTAGGCCTTCATTCTTTTCGAAATCCTCAAATTTCCCCAGGATTTCGCAGATGTCTCCATTCTTTTCGAACTTATATGGATAGGGGTTAAGTCCCTGGTTTTTGATACCGTTTAATTTTGCAAGTTTTGAGTCGTCAAAAGCCCCGGAGCCTGATAAAACTGTGTCATCAGGCAGGGGCACTTGTTCAGAAAGGTCCGTGTTGTGCATTTCCATAGTCATTAAATCAGTACATCCTCATTAAGTGATACAAATAATCAATATACAAATAAATAAACTGTAACCGATCAGTGATAAATTATTAGATCAATAATCAATCAGTAAACCGGAAAAGGTTAACCATAAATGAATAAATAAATCATTTAAAGCCCAGAGCAGAAGAGAATTTTAAAGAATCTACCATGACCTGTGAACTTTAAGTTCACTTCTGCATCTGAAAGCCTGAATTATCAGGAATAATAACTGTTTATTAGCCTGGTTCTTAACATTTATTTTTTCCATACACCCATGCATCTTATATAAACATTAAGAAAATAGTGTACATATTAAAGAAAAATAATATTGTTTTCCCAGAAAAATTGTTCCCAGATGTTTTGTTGCAGAAATATACTCATCATGCCCACCTAAAAGATTAATTTATCGGGTTTGTGATCTTTCCACTACCTTAAAAGAAATCCTGAATTCTGTCCCTTGTCCCCGTTTAAGCTCCAAATTACCATCCAGCTGGTCAACGAGGATGCTTACCAGCTTCAGTCCCAGTGTTCCAACATTTTCCAGTTCTATTTTTTCAGGAATTCCTTTCCCATTATCTGAAATCGTCAGGCTGAAAAAGGATTTATGCATTTTATTACCCTTTTCTTCCCTGCAAAGCTTGATTCGTATTTCCCCCACTTTTTCCTTGGGAAATGCATGTTTGAGAGAGTTAGAAACGAGTTCATTAACAATAATTCCTAACGGG
>ENA-UOOK01002868-UOOK01002868.1-fermentation-metagenome-genome-assembly--contig:-NODE-2868-length-20424-cov-3.826747_pt1 | contig 20424 bp, 18 predicted proteins | sample MGYA00245777_ERZ724023 | MGnify/ENA primary metagenome ERZ724023 (study PRJEB28704, sample SAMN03018312) | fermentation metagenome | biome: anthropogenic terrestrial biome; feature: soil; material...
ATCGCGCCGGTCGTCAACCCAAGTGCTGACTTGCAAATCGTACATCTTGCCTGTATTATACATAAACTGCCACAAACCGGTAGCCCCAGCCCTGGATACAGCCGTAGGATTTAAAGCCGATTCTATGACTGCCAGGTATTTTAATTCGAGTGGACAGTTGTATCGGTCTAAGGCTTCCTCAAACATGGGAAAATAATATTTAGAAAAACCCAATAATAATGACAAACTCTTGTATCTACGTGTATATAAATCTATGTAATTTCGAATATGATTGTTGTAAACCAAGGGAAACAAGGTTTCGTCGGTTATTGCTTTTAATCGAAAATACATTATAGAATCAACATCATTAGTAGGAATATCCTTGCATGCAAAGGCAGCTTGAGAGGTTTCGTGGTAAAGGACTTTTTTGGCATACCAAGTTTCGTTGACGGCATTCAATTGTTCTAAAATTGGGTCTACTTCCACGCAAGCACTTGAGTCGTTTACGGTTTTATTTTCGCTTTGTGCGAAAAGGTAAATGTTTGTACTAATGAGTATTATGCTAATGAAATATTTTAACTGCATACCTGGTTCTTTATGTTATTTACACCTTATCATTGCGTATTAAAATGCAAAGGTACATTTTTTTATTTATAACAAATATACCATTGTAAAAATTTATTGTTTTAAAATGCATAATCTGCTTGTATATGTATATTCCCTCCCCTATGCAACAGATGGTTTAAAAGTTCTCATACAAGCATGTTAGAATGGAATAAGAAATTATAATTTAAACTCTAAAAGCTAAGATTTATTTTACCTTTTTGTATGATAAAAATAAAAATAAGCTAATAGTAACAAATCGACTTTATATAATATTTTTTAGTACTTTTGCATAGATTTATACATAAAAAAATATTTTAAATTGATTATAAATAATTAAGATACGTTAAAATATATGAAAGTCGTAATTTTAGCCGGAGGATTCGGCACCCGATTAAGTGAAACAACGCATTTGATACCCAAACCCATGGTAGAAATAGGAGGAAAACCCATCTTATGGCACATTATGAAAATTTACAGTCATTACGGATTTCATGAATTTATCATATGTTGCGGATATAAACAGTATGTTATCAAAGAATACTTCGCCAATTATTTTCTTCACAATTGCGATTTAACCGTTGATTTATCGGATAATAGCCTTGAAGTACTGAACAATCGTTCTGAAAAATGGAAAGTAACCTTGATAGACACCGGTCTTCATACAATGACGGGTGGCCGCATTAAACGAATTCAAAAATATATTGGCAATGAAGCATTTTTGTTGACATATGGAGATGGAGTTTCCGATGTTGATATTACAGCCACGATAAGAGCTCATCGAGAATCAAGAAAATGCTTATCTATGATGGCATATCAACCAGGAGGACATCTGGGAGTTTTAGATATTCAAAACGAAGAAGTGAAGTCATTTATCGAAAAACCAGTCGAATCAGGAACTTGGATTAATGCCGGGTTTTTTGTATGTGAACCACAGTTATTCGATTATTTAGAGGGAGACTATGAAATGTTTGAACGTCAACCCATGGAAAGATTGATGAAAAAATCGCAAATACATGCATTTAAACATTTAGGTTTTTGGAAGCCTATGGATACCCTTCGCGATTGTAATGAATTAAATGATTTATGGAAAGAAAACAAAGCTCCTTGGAAAGTGTGGAGTTAATTCTTGAGTGATGTAAAATAGTATGAAACACTATCATGAAAACATTTTATCAACATAAAAAAGTATTTATTACGGGTCATACCGGCTTTAAAGGCTCATGGCTTATCACATTATTAAATAAGCTGGGAGCTGACATTACAGGATATGCTTTGTTACCTCCCACTCAACCTAATTTATATGATAGTATTGAAGGAGATGCATTATGTAAATCTATCATAGGCGACATTCGAAATACCGCTTTATTACATCATCATATCAAAAAATGTCAACCGGACATAGTCATCCATTTGGCAGCTCAACCCATTGTACGTACTTCTTACGAAATACCGGCTGAAACCTTCGAAATAAACACCTTAGGAACAGCCAACGTACTTGATGGTATACGCTTTATTGAAAAACCGTGTGTAGCAGTAATGATTACTACAGACAAAGTGTATGAGAACAATGAAAATGGCCAAGCATACCGTGAACAGGATCGCTTGGGGGGATATGATCCTTACAGCAGCAGCAAGGCATGCGCTGAATTACTGATAGATTCTTATAGGAAATCTTTTTTTAATCCGAAAGATTATAAAAAACACCATAAAGTTATTGCATCGGCACGCGCCGGCAATGTTATCGGTGGTGGTGATTGGGCCTCCGACAGATTGTTACCTGATATCGTACGATCCTTTGCCGCTAAAGAGGCTGTTCGCATTCGTAATCCACATGCAGTACGTCCTTGGCAACATGTATTGGAACCTTTATACGCTTACCTACTCTTAGCCAAGAAAATGTATGAAAACCCTCCAAATTATGGAGAAGCTTATAATTTTGGTCCCTATCCGCAAGATGTGTTGACAGTAAAAGATATGACTGAATTGGCTGTAAACATATGGGGTGGAGGTGATATAGTTTTTGAAAACTTATCCAATCAACCTCACGAAGCTTCCCTGCTCTCCTTATGTATTGAAAAAGCCGAAACCCAATTAAACTGGGAACCCAAACTGAACGCAAAATCAGCATTAGAATTTAGTATACAATGGTATAAATGTTTTTATGAAAAACATAAAAACATGCATGATTTTACATTACATCAAATTACAACTTACTTAGCATCTATCTAAAAAAAGATACTTCAAAGAGAATCGTTCATCATGATAAAACAACAAACATAAAAATTAATAATGACTAAACGAGAACAAATACTATCATTAGTAAAAGAATATTATCAAGAAACTTATGCTTCAGAGGCCCCATTTATTCCAGGGGATCGCATTGTCTACGGAGGTCGAAAGTTTAACGAAGAAGAAATGTTGAACCTGGTTGATGCTTCCTTAGATTTTTGGTTAACGAGCGGACGATATGCCGAAGCTTTTGAACATGAAATGGCCCGTTTTCTTAATATAAAATATTGTTTGTTGACAAATTCAGGCTCATCGGCTAATTTGTTGGCATTTACGGCTTTAACATCACCTTTACTCAAAGAAAGAAGTATTCAAAGGGGCGATGAAGTGATTACAGTAGCAGCCGGATTTCCGACTACGGTTGCCCCCATCATACAGTATGGTGCTATCCCTGTTTTTCTTGATGTAAAAATACCCCAGTATAATATAGATACTAGCTTGTTGGGAAAGGCACTATCTCCTAAAACAAAAGCAGTTATGTTAGCTCATACCCTTGGTAATCCTTTTGACTTACATACTTTAAAATCATTCTGCGAAGCTCATAAACTGTGGCTCATTGAAGATAATTGTGATGCCTTAGGCTCAAAGTATTGTTTGAATGGAGAATGGAAATATACTGGAACCATAGGTGATATCGGCACTTCAAGTTTTTACCCCCCTCATCATATAACCATGGGCGAAGGGGGAGCCGTTTATACCGACAATCCCTTGCTAAAACGCATCCTAGCCTCTTTGAGAGACTGGGGAAGAGATTGTTATTGTGCTTCTGGAAAAGACAATACATGCCAACATCGTTTTAACCAACAACACGGACAACTCCCTTTTGGATATGATCATAAATATGTCTATTCTCATTTCGGCTATAACCTAAAAGTAACCGATATGCAGGCAGCTATAGGTTGTGCTCAATTACGCAAGCTTCCGGCTTTTATAGAAGCAAGAAGAAAAAACTGGAGCTTTCTCAAAGAACAACTGTCTGATTTAGAAACAGTATTTTATTTACCACAAGCTGAAGATAACAGCATACCCTCTTGGTTCGGTTTTCTTTTGACTATCAAACCCCACGCTCCTTTTAAACGCAAAGATCTCATAGAGCATCTCGAGAAATATAATATCCAAACACGCTTACTCTTTGCCGGAAATTTGTTAAAACAACCTTGTTTTCATTCTTTACGTCATAACAAAGAAAGCTATAGAGTAGTTGAAGAATTAAAAAACACCGACTATATTATGGAACACACGTGCTGGATTGGCGTATATCCCGGCATGCAAGCATCCATGCTTCAATTTATGGTATCTCAAATAAAAGAATTTGTACGTACTCATCAATAATATGGAGATAAAAAAAACAGGTTTATCGGGATTACTTATTCTTAAAAACAACGTCTTACAAGATGAAAGAGGTTGCTTTTGTAAGACTTTTAACGAAGAAATCTTTACAAAAAATGGATTAGATTTCCATTTTAAAGAATCTTACTATTCTATATCCCATAAAGATGTAATCAGAGGCATGCACTTTCAAACTCCTCCGCATGAACATACTAAATTAGTATATGTAAGTCAAGGAGCTATATTGGATGTTATACTTGATTTGCGTAAATTCTCTCCTACTTATGGACAATGTACCTACTTCGAGTTGAATGCAGGCGATGGAATCGCTCTTTATATTCCGATAGGTATGGCTCACGGATTTCGCTCCAAACAAAACCATACCATAGTGAATTATTTACAAACAAGCATGTACGCTAAAGAACACGATGAAGGTATCTTGTATAACTCTTTTCATTTCGACTGGCAAATTGAAAAGCCTATCCTATCGAAAAGAGATTTATCGTTTATTAGTTTTCAAGAATTTAAATCACCTTTCAAATGAATATATTAATTACAGGGGCAACGGGTTTCATTGGCACACGCTTGCTAAAAGCATTGGTAGAACATCACAATATACATATTTTGATGCCTCCCAATCTAGTATTTGATACATCAGAGAAAGTGAATGTGATTGAATTTTCAGATAACATAAATGAATTGCATTATTTTTTAAACAAACATCACATAGAAGGCATTGTACATTTAGCCACACTGTATGTAGCTCAACATCAGCCTGAGCAAATCAAAGACATAATCTTGTCGAATGTATATTTAGGCACAGCCATATTAGAAGCGGTGAAAAATACCGAAGTGAAATGGTTTCTTAATACCGGTACCTATTGGCAAAACTTTAAAAGTGATAGCATGGAATATTGTCCGGCTAATTTATATGCTGCCTCTAAACAAGCTTTTATTGATATGGCTTCCTTTTATATAGAAACATCAACCCTACAATTTGTAACCTTAAAACTTTGCGATACTTTTGGTCCAAACGATACACGTCGAAAAATTATTTCTCTATTTAAAGAAGCATCCGAATCTAAAAACCCTATACCTATGTCGGAAGGGGAACAATACTTGGATATTTTATATATAGACGATGTAATTTCAGGCTTTATACATCTCATACACCTTTTACATAAAGGGAAAGAATTAGAAAAAGAATATGTTTTATTCGCTCAACAACGTTATCGTTTACGAGAAATGGCTACCATTTTTGAACAAGTGTGTGAAAAAAAACTTAATATACTATGGGGAGGTCGTCCATATCGGGAAAGAGAAATAATGATTCCTTGGAGAAAAGGGACTCCACTACCTGGTTGGGAAGCTCAATTATCACTTGAAGAGGGAATAAGAAAATTTTTAAACCATACGAACAATGATTAAATACAGCACTTATCCACTTCCTTTGGTTAGCGTATGCATTCCTACCTATAATGCATCAGCTACCATATTGGATACCTTGTCCTGTGTCATTAATCAGACGTATACAAATTTAGAAATTATCATTTGCGACAATTGTTCGAACGATGATACAGTATCGTTGATAGAAAACGTATCTGACCACAGAATCAAACTTTCTGTTAACCCAGAGAATTTTGGCATGGTAGGTAATTTCAATATTGTATTATCCAAAACAAGTGGGAAGTACGTAAAATTACTATGTGCCGACGATATAATTTCACCTGATTGTATAGAGAAACAAGTTAAGGTATTTCTTGAAAATCCCGATCAACATATTGTCATGGTAGCTGCTGAAAAACATGTCATTAATCAAAAGGGAGACTTTCTTTTCAGAAAAAAATTCCCCGGAAAAACAGGCATCTATCCGGGCATGCAAGCCCTTCGTAAATCTTTTCGATATGGCACCAACATATTTGGAGAACCCGGAGCTATTTTATTTTTAAATAAAGCTATACAAAAAGCTGGTGATATTCAAATCTCCCCTCATTTAACCTATGTTGTAGATTTGCAACTATATGCACAAGTTCTCAAACAAGGCAACTTATTTGTATTAAAAGAATTTCTATTTTCATTCCGGCTTACTTCCACTTCATATTCCGCTCACTCGAAATGGAAACCGGCTATCGTTTTTAATCAGTTACGCAAAAAATACAGCAAAGAAAACTTTATAAAGTTTTCTCTCTTTGATAAGTTATCGGCTTTTATCATGTCGTGGACCTTGTGTGTATTCCGATATGCAATTTTTAAAATTTCAAATAAAAAATAAGATTATGTTATTATCGGTTATTATTCCTTGTTATAATGAAGAATTAGTGATTGAAGAGACCTATAAACGATTACATAAGGTCATGCAGACGATGGATCTCTCTTATGAATTAATCTTTATTAATGATGGAAGTCGGGATAAAACCTTAGCGATTTTATCTCGTTTAGCTTCGCAGGATAAACAAGTAAAAGTATTAAGCTTTTCACGTAATTTCGGTCATCAATGTGCGGTTACAGCAGGTATTAACAATTGTACAGGCGATGCAGCCGTTATCATAGACTCAGATTTACAAGACCCCCCGGAAGTAATTGTTGATATGTTGAAAATCATGGAAGAAAAAAAAGCTAATGTAGTCTACGGCGTTCGAAAAAAACGTAAAGGCGAAAGTTGGTTTAAATTAGTAACGGCTAAATATTTTTATCGCTTGTTAAATAGTTTGTCCGATGTTAGATTTCCCGTCGACACAGGGGATTTCCGTTTGATTGACAGAAATATTATTGATACGTTTAATCGTATGGAAGAAAAAAATAAATATATCCGCGGATTGATAAGCTGGATGGGATACAAACAAGTTCCATGTTATTACGAACGCAAAGAACGCTTTGCAGGGGAAACAAAATACCCTTTAAGAAAAATGTTGAAATTTGCTATGATAGGAGTTTTTTATTTCTCGAAAAAACCTTTGCAAATAGCGACTTATACCGGTTTTATATCTGTTGCAATCGGAATTTTATATGCTTTAGTCGCTTTGATTACGAAAATTATCCATCCGGAAGCCCTAGTTACCGGTTGGACTACCTTAATTATACTCATCATATTCTTTGGCGGAGTACAACTCCTAACCATTGGTGTATTAGGTCAATATATAGGAAATCTGTTTGACGAGGCTAAAAATAGACCTGAATACATTATAGGTGAAAAAATCAACTTTTAAATAAACAGTACCTATTTAATATTAACTATATGAAATCAATCACTGAATATCTTAAAGACAAGAAAAATATAACTTGGATATTATTTTTCGGATTGCTTATGCTTGCTATGATAGTCATGAGCATAGGTGCCGGGATGAATGGCGACGAAGAAATGCAGGCTATTCAAGCCAATAATGTAATCGACTATTATCAAAATTTTGGAAAAGATACTGCTGCTGTATCAACAACGATATTAAAAAACGGGAATCCAGAATATTGGAACCTTCCTTTATACGGACAAGTCATTGATAATTTAGCAGGTTTTATAGTCCGTATTTTTAATATTGAAGACGTCATGTTAACACGGCATATAGTAAATGCGATTTTTGGATGGCTGGGGATTTTATTTGTTTCCTTAATGGCTTTTCGAGTCAGCGGTAGCCGGCGTGCCGCCGTATTTGCAGCTTTGCTTTTGTTTCTCTCGCCCCGCTTTTTAGGTCATTCCTTTAATAATATCAAAGATATTTCTTTTGCTACAGCCATGATGATGGGCGTATATTACATCACCCTCTTTCTCCGGCAATTTCCTAAACCTAAAAAATCGACGATTATATACTTGACCATAAGTATAGCTTTTGCCATGGCCGTGCGTATTCCCGGTATCTTGCTGATTCCTTATTTTGGTTTGTTCGGATTGATCTATTTAATAAAACAATATTATACCAACAAATCACATACAAAAAATACGACAAGCCAAAAAAAGAAAGTGAAAGTCAACATTCCGAAAGAACAAAGCCTGGGCTATCTCACGAAAAAACTATTTACGTATGGATTGGGCATTTCCATAGCAGCATACATATTAATGGTATTGGTGTGGCCCTATGCCCTGGAGGCTCCCATTGCTCATGTAAAAGAATCCTTTTCGGGTATGGCGCAATTTGCAACGGCCATACGGCAAAATTTTGAAGGTAGTTTGCAATGGTCCGATTCCCTACCCTGGTATTATACACCCAAATATATACTTATAAGCATCCCCATAGCCGTCATTCTCGGAATGTTGATATATCCCTTCTTGGGAGGATGGAAAAAAGAAAAACGTTTTACGACTTTTATCGTATATTTTTCTTTTATATTCCCTGTATTCTGGATTGTCTATACCAATGCCAACGTGTACGGAGGATGGCGTCATTCACTTTTCGCCTATCTTCCTATGGTAGTAGCCGCAGCATTGGGCTTCGACGCCTTGGTACAATGGGCCAAAAATAAATATCTTAAGGTGATTTTTACCGTTTTACCCTTCTTGTTATTGTTGCCTCCCTTTATTCATGTCGTTAAAAATCATCCCTATGAATATATTTATTTCAATGAGTTGGCCGGAGGAATAAAGAAAGCTTACGGTAATTACGAATTAGATTATTATTATCATTCCACCCGCGAAGCCTCCGAATGGGTGATCAAACATGCCGATAAAACAGGCTTGGAAACTTCCGACAAAATCATCGTAACGACCTGGCATCCGGCTTCAGTGAGTTATTATTTCCGCAACGACACTAACCGCTTTCAAGTGGGCTTTGCGCGATGGTATGAAAGAGGTAATTGGGATTGGGATTACGGTATTTTTGTCATTACAGGTATTTCTCCCGATTTACAAAAAAGTCGGCATTTCCCTCCCAACAATACTGTACATACCATTGAGGTTGACGGCAAACCCATTTGTTTAATTTTGAAACGTAAGGATAAATCCGATATGATAGGTTATCAATTCAAAGAAAAACAACAATATGATAGTGCCGCCTTTTATCTAAACAAAGCCATCGTCCTTGACCCTTCCAACGAAGCGGCTTTATTCAATCTCATTGAAGTTTATTTCAATACCAATCAAATAGAAAAAGCCAAGCTTACCATCGATAAGACACTTGCGCTGGAACCACATAACGAAATGGGTAATCTGTACTTGATGAATTATTATTTATTCACCAATCAAATAGATAAGGCTTTACAAATATGTAATTTATTAAAAACCGTTAATTTTAAAAACCCGCAAGCCTATATGGTGGCGAGCAATATTTATATGAATCGTGGAAATTTACAAGCAGCTGAGCAAGAATTATTGATGCTCATCGACCTTGATCGTCTCGATAATCAAATGGCTCAACAATTACTAAAAATATATCAAGCACAAGGTCTTAACGAAAGAGCCGCCACTAAAAAACTCTACAAAGCATTAGCGGATAGTTATGAAAAACGCGGAAATAAAGATCTGTATTACGAATATATGCAGGCTTACGAAAGCATGTGATGTAGATTGAATTCTATCCATACTAAATGCTGCTTATACCACGTTATTATATTGAATCCATAAAAAAATAAAATAATGTCGCAAAATATTACCATTCTTTGGGCTGACGATGAAATAGAATTGTTAAAACCGCATATCATCTTTTTAGAAACAAGAGGGTATCGTGTAATTACAGCTAAAAGCGGAAATGAAGCCATAGAAGAAATGGAAAATAACATTGTGGATATTGTTTTTTTAGACGAAAACATGCCCGGCATTTCCGGTTTGGAAACCATCAATCTTATAAAAACAAAATTTGCTCCTATTCCTATCGTAATGATTACTAAAAGTGAAGAGGAACAAATCATGGATGACGCCATAGGAGCAAACATCAAAGATTATTTGATTAAGCCGGTGAATCCTAACCAAATTCTACATTGTTTGAAAAAACATACCGACCATAAGCGTATCATAACGGAAAAAAGATCGTCCGACTATCAACAAGCTTTCAGAAATATTACGATGAAATTAATGGAAGCACGTTCACACGAAGATTGGATAAATATTTACAAAGAGTTAGTGTTTTGGGAAACTGAATTGGAAAATAGCACAGATAATCATATCATAGATATTTTCTATGCCCAAAAAGAAGAGGCTAATTTGAGTTTCAGTAAATTTATCACTAAGAATTACCTGCAATGGATTAACGGGAAAGCGGATGAAAAACCCATAATGTCGCATACGATATTGAAAGAAAGTCTTTTCCCTTATCTTCGAGAAAACGAATCTAGTTTTTTAATTATCATTGATAATTTACGATACGACCAATGGAAAACCATACAAGCGTTAATGTCGGACTATTACAGGGTTGAAAAAGATGAAATTTATTTCAGCATCTTGCCTTCCGTTACACAATATGCACGCAATTCATTATTTGCCGGACTTTTACCTTCCGAGATAGAAAAAAAATACCCCGACTTATGGTTGAACGAAAACGATGAAGGAAATAAAAATGATTATGAAAATGAATTGCTGGGCGAATATTTACGTCGCTATGGGAAAAAGATCAAACATTCCTATTCCAAAGTATTGAATATGGATTTTGCCAGAAAGTTGAACGACCGCCTATTTTCCATGCTCACTAATGAGTTGAATGTTATTATTTACAATTTTGTAGATATGTTTTCCCATGCACATACCGATGTAGACATTGTAAGAGAACTGGCCGAAGATGAGATTTCTTATCGTTCCATTACTGCTTCTTGGTTTGAACATTCCTCCTTGTTCGACATGCTAAAATATTTAGCTGAAAAGAAAATACGCGTGTTTTTAACCACCGACCACGGCTCTATTCAGATCAAAAATCCGGTTCGCATCATAGGAGATAAAGAGACAAACAGCAATTTGCGATATAAAGTAGGAAGGAATTTAAATGTGAATGAAAAAGAAATATATGTGATTTCAAATCCAAAAGATGCTTATTTGCCGCGTTTAAATATTACCTCCAAATATATGTTTACCTATGGAGATAAATTCTTTGCCTATCCCAATAATTACAATTACTACGTCAATCATTACAAAAACACATTCCAACACGGAGGTATTTCCATGGAAGAAATTATGGTTCCATTTATTACATTAAATCCCAAATAGCAACTTATGATACAACAAAAGCTATTTTACTTGCTTTTGTGTGTAGGCTTACTGATTCCTACACAAGCGCAAAAATTTAAAGGAGGAATGCAGCTGGGAATACTGGCTACTCAAGTCGACGGTGATAATAGAGGAAATTACAACAAACCCGGATTGTTTGTCGGTGCTTTTACCGCTTTCCCTTTTGCTAACGAAAACATGAGCATACAATTAGAAATAGATTATGCGCAAAAAGGAAGTAAATCCAAAGGAAAATTACCGGACGGCCGATTGAACAAATCCCGTTTAGCATTGCATCAAATTGAAGTTCCGGTACTCTATAACTGGAAATTCATTCCTTCGTTTTCGCTTACCGGCGGGACTTCTTTTAATATGATAGTCCATTATAAAGAATACGATCTTAACGGAGAACCTTATCCTGAATTAACTACAGCCTATGACTTACGTTTCTTTGAATTAGGCATGTTGCTCGGTTTAAATTATTATATCAATGATAACATAGGTCTCAGCTTTCGGTACGGATATTCACTCACACCCCTTGGTCCCAGTCTATATCGAAGGATAGGATTACGAAACAACTTTCTGCAATTTCACCTTTCTTATACCATGTAGAGCTTCCTTTTGCTTGTTTTTTTCAGCGAAAGAATGAAAGAATCACGCTGACCCAAGAAGAAATTGATGTAACTTTGCACTTCTAAAACAAAAGGATTTTGAAAAAAGAAATAGATATAAAACAATTTGCAATACAGTGTATTGAACAAGAAGAAAAGGCCATTGAAGGATTAAAAAATCTCATCAACAACGATTTTGTGGCATGTGTATACGAGATTTATAACGACAATGAAGGCAGAGTCATCGTAACGGGAATAGGTAAAAGCGCCATTATAGCACAGAAAATAGTTGCCACCTTTAACTCTACGGGAACCCCTGCCATTTTTATGCATGCCGCCGATGCCATACACGGTGATTTAGGGATTATTCAGCCTCACGACATCGTCATCTGTTTGTCGAAGAGTGGTAATACCCCTGAAATAAAATTATTGCTCCCTATGATTAAAATGATGGGCAGCAAAGTAATTGCCATCGTAGGAAACACCCATTCATTTTTAGCTCAGCATGCCGACTATGTATTAGATTGTACTGTCGATAAAGAATCCTGTCCGAACAACTTAGCCCCCACAGCCAGCTCAACGGCACAATTGGTCATGGGTGATGCCCTTGCCGTTTGTTTAATAGCTCTCAGAGGCTTTACTGCTTCCGATTTTGCCCGTATACATCCCGGAGGAACACTCGGGAAAAAACTTTATCTAAAAGTGGAACCCTTATGTAAACAAAACGAAAAACCTCAGGTATGGATACATGATACGTTGAATACCATTATTTATGAAATATCATCCAAACGTTTGGGTGTTACGGCAGTACTAAATGAAAAAGAAAAGATTGCCGGCATTATTACCGACGGGGATTTACGCCGTATGCTGCAACATTCACACCAACTGCAAGATGTCAAAGCATCCGACATTATGTCGCATGAACCTAAAATCATCCATGAGAACGAATTAGCGGTTAAAGCTCTCGAAATGATGAGAGCAAATAATATTACCAGCTTATTGGTCGTTGATGATAAGGAAAAATACGTCGGAGTTGTTCACTTACACGATATCATCAGAGAGGGAATTATTTAATACGAAACATGCAACTATTACGATTATAAATACGTCTAAACTATAATAATTAAATTTAACATCAAGCATGAAGCATTTTATTTTAACGCTAAGTTGGTTAATCATTTGTAGTGTATCCGTACAAACATATGCTCAGAAAAAAAAATCATCGAATCCTAAAAATTTACAATATCAAATTACTTTTCATTTGCCCGGAATTCCCGATTCCATGTTGTTTGTCGCCAATTATTACGGCGAACACACCTATTTAAGAGATACCTTATTCCCCTCCAAGAAAAATCCTTATACCTTTGTTTTTGAAGGAAAAGATACCCTGAAAAGAGGTGTATATATTCTAGCCAGTCAAAACAACGCCAAATACATGGAATTCCTTATTGATTCATCCCTGTTTTTCACTATTCAATCGAATGAATTGGATCCTAAAAACTTACAAATTTCTAACAATGTGCATTTTATCAATTCTCCCGAAAACGATTTGTTTTATGAATTTACCGCTTATATGGTTTCTAAACAAATAGAAGGATCGAGTATTAGAAACAAAATGAAGGAGGAGCAAGAAAAGCCAATTTCCGATGAATCACTCATTGAATCCTATAAAGCCCAAATGTCGTCTATATATGATTCCATGCAAAGCTATACCAAACAATTCATTAAAAATCATCCCAATAATTTATTTGCCAAAACACAGAAATTCGTTCAAAAAATTGATATCCCCGATACCCCTCCGGAAGGCATACTCGATTCCAATTGGCAATACAACTACTATGTGAACCATTATTGGGACAACTGCGATTTCAGCGACGAAGCCTTGGTTTACACACCGGTTTTCGCCCCCCACTTGGCGGAATATTACGATAAAGTAATTGTTCCGGCTATAGATACAATCATAAAATACAGCGATTTACTCATTCAAAAAGCAGAAAATAATCCTGAAATGTTTAAATACATCGTTTGGTATTTGAGTTCCCGTTTTGAACGTAGCAAATACTTAGGCCAAGACGCTGTGTTTGTCCATATCATTAAAAATTATTATGCCAAAGGACGTTGTCCGTGGGTGGATGAAACCGTATTGGAAAACATGGTACGTCGTGCCGATATACTCGATAAGGTATTGATAGGAAAAACAGCCCCTTTTCTGGTTATGCAAGATACCGCCGAAAAATTCCATTCTAATTATGAATTGAATGTTGACTATACCATCATGTGGTTCTGGGATACCGATTGCGGACATTGCAAAACCGCCACTCCTTTACTGAAAGAGTTTTATAATCGGGCTAAAGATAGTTTAAACTTCGATATTTATGCTATTTGTTTGACAAGTGATACCGTTAAATGGAAAAATTATATCAAAACAAATCATTTACCCTGGCTCAATGTAGGCGGCAACAAGGCCAACATCGACTTTCGCGAAGTATATGATATCAAAAGCTCCCCTCGTATCTATGTGTTAGACAAAGACAAAACAATTATTGTGAAGAATATTGGCGTCGAGGAATTGGAAAATTTTATCATTAATCATAAAAAAGGACTCATCAAATTTTAACCCACATAGGATTAAAGGAATGAAAAAAATCAGAATATACAACATACTGAAAGAGACAGACAAGATAGGGATAGGCAATCCCGTGAGTATTCATGCTTGGGTGCGTACCCGTCGTGCTAATAATGCAGTAGCATTTATAGCATTGAACGACGGCTCCTGCATAGACAACCTGCAAGTGGTGGCCGATTTAAATCACTTTGATGAAAACCTTTTAAAGAAGGTTACTACTGGCGCTTGTATTGCAGTGAGCGGTAAGTTGGTGAAATCCTTAGGTAAAGGGCAACATGTCGAAATTCAAGCCGAAAATATACAAATAGTAGGCGAAGCCGATCCGGAAAAATATCCCTTACAAAAGAAAGGGCATAGCATGGAGTTTTTACGGGAAATATTGCATTTACGTCCCCGCACCAATTATTTCAGTTGTGTGTTGCGCTTACGTCATGCCATGTCGGTAGCTATTCATACCTATTTCAATGAAAATCGCTTTGTCTATATCCATACCCCCATCATTACCGGCGCTGATTGCGAAGGTGCCGGCGAAATGTTTCAGGTTACTACCTTAGATATGAATAATCCCCCCCGTAACGAAGAGGGTTGTATAGATTACCATCAAGACTTTTTTGGAAAATTTACCAGCCTGACCGTATCCGGACAACTTAACGGCGAAATGTGTGCCATGGCGCTGGGAAATATCTACACCTTCGGCCCTACTTTTCGTGCCGAAAACTCCAATACCCCCCGACATTTGGCCGAATTTTGGATGATTGAACCCGAAATGGCTTTTTATGATATTCAAGATAATATGGATTTAGCGGAAGATTTTATTAAATACTTAGTTCGCTATGCCTTAACATACAATAGAGACGATCTGCAATTCCTCAACGATATGTTCGATAAAGCATTAATACAACGCCTGGAATCCGTCTTAACAGATAGTTTTGTCCGCATAACCTATACCGAAGCCATTGATATACTAATCCAATCCAAGCAAAAATTTGAATTTCCCGTTTCATGGGGAGTAGATTTGCAATCGGAACACGAACGCTATTTGGTCGAAAAACATTTCATGAAACCGGTTATCATTACCGATTATCCCAAAACCATCAAAGCTTTTTATATGAAACAAAACGAAGACGGAAAAACCGTACGCGGTATGGATATCTTATTCCCCAAAATCGGCGAAATCATCGGAGGTTCGGAACGTGAATCCGATTTGCAAAAATTAGAGTCTTTTATCGAAGAACGCCACATGGACAAAGAGATCCTACGTTATTATTTAGATACCCGTCGGTTTGGAACAGCCCCGCATAGCGGTTTTGGCTTAGGATTCGAACGTTTAATGCTGTTTATTACCGGCATGAATAACATTCGCGACGTCATCCCATTCCCCCGAACTCCGCAAAATGCCGAATGTTAATATGAAAGAGAAAGGGCTTAGCTTACTTATTCCAAGTATAAAAAAAGGAATCTATGTTTGTATGGCATGCATACTATCATTATCAGCAGCTTGTGATAAACAAAGCTATACCCCTAAACCGGTGGGATATTATCGCATTGCATTGCCTCAACACCAATACCGCTCCTTCGACACCCTCTTCCCCTATCAATTTGAATTTTCTACCTTGGCTTGCATCAGACCCGCTGCACATCCAGAACCTTATTGGATTAATATAGAATACCCCAGCTTTAACGCACAAGTGTTTATTAGCTATAAAAAAGTTATTAATAATGTAGATACACTCATTAACGATTCCAAAACCTTTGTTACAAACCAGATACAAAAAGCCGACGATATCATCGAATATCATGTCTACGACTCGCTGAACAAAGTATACGGAATCAGTTATGATATACTGGGCTCCGATGTAGCCTGCCCCTATCAATTTTGGCTCACCGATAATGAAAAACATTTTTTTCGTGCTTCCCTTTACTTTAATCACAGCCCCAACAACGATTCGGTGGCACCTGTGATTGAATATATCCGTAAAGATATGCTGCATTTAATCGAAACATTTGCATGGAAGTAAATGCCCCACGGCATCAATGGACTATGTGTTATTTCAACTTGTCAAATTTTTCTTTTTTGCGTTTGTTTTCTTCGGCTTGTAAACTGTCTGCATAGGATTCCAAGATATAGTGTATGGCTTCAAAATTTTCAAATTCGGAAGCTTCAACGAGTTGATAGTTGATTTCCACAAACTGTGCTAAAGCTAAGAAAAAAGGCATAAAATATTCATAGGTTGAAATATCCAAGGGTATAACATAATCTATCCTTCCTTCAAAGGCGACAGATTGCTCCCTCAATATACGCTTATTGGCTTCCCAGTTTGCAATTTCTAGATTTTCATCGCTTTCATTTTCATCCATAAAGAGATCGGTAGTATCTTCCAATGGAATGTTTAATTGAGGAATTTTACATTTACTTTTGGCTCTATGGATGGTATATAAGGACCCTTTATCGAATCCTATCCATTGTATGATAGAATTTTCCAATGATTTATTTTTAATCATTAACATCGGATGTTCAGGTAAGATGTCATTTTCTCGATAAACAGTAAAAGAAAAATCTGTAGTTTCAATATCCACCACCAAATCAAGCGGCGATTTTTTCAGCAGAAATTGAGTGTGATGGTAAAGCTTGGTCAACATACTTAAATCATCGAAATCCGAACGGATGAAGAGAAATGCATAGTAATGTAGATTTAACTTATTTTTTTTGACTTTAAATACTTGCGGATTAAAAATACCAAAGGGATTACTTTTCGCCATGAGAGTGATTTTTTTTTCATCTGATTACGTTAATGACCAATCAATGGGAGCGATGCCGGCCTGTACCAAATAGGCATTGGCTTGGGAAAAATGCTTACATCCAAAGAACCCCCTGGAAGCAGATAAGGGAGAAGGATGAACCGCTTTTAAAATACAATGCTTTTTCTGGTCGATTAAAGTTTCTTTGGCCTGAGCATACTTACCCCACAACATAAAAACGACATGATATTTATTTTCGGAGATACACCGAATCACGGCATCGGTAAAATTTTCCCATCCTTTGTTTTGATGGGAGCCTGCTTGATGTGCTCTTACACTTAAGGTAGCATTGAGCAACAACACCCCTTGTTTTGCCCAGTATGTCAGATTGCCGTTTTTCGGGATACCGGCGCCCGTATCATCGTGCAACTCTTTCAATATATTAATCAAAGATTTGGGATGAGGCATGCCGTCGGGTACCGAAAAACATAGGCCATGAGCTTGCCCCACATTATGATAAGGATCTTGTCCCAATAAAACTACTTTCACATGGTCGAAAGGAGTCAGATTAAATGCATTAAAAATCAACTTCCCCGGGGGAAATATCGTGTACTGACGTTTTTCTTCTACCAAAAATTGCTTTAAAGCTGAAAAATAGGGCGACGAAAATTCCGACATCAATCTTTCTTTCCAACTTTGTTCAATATCCGGATTTATCTCAGGCATTTATTTCGTTTTTTAAAACTGATTTTTTTGCAAAGATAAACATTATAATTAAATTTTCATAATTATTATCCTTCTTGTTTGTTATTTTTTATATTTTTGCAAATAATAATTCTTTATGGAAAGTGGTCTAAATAATAATCATACAACATTATAATCATATGAAAAAAATAATTAGTCTAGCCATACTTATTGTAGCATTTGTTTTATGTTTGTCTGCATGCAATACTTTTCAACGTTGCCCGGCATACTCCGATGTACAAACAGAATCAGCCATTTCCGATAAAGTGTAAAAGATTTTGACGTGCTGTTTGTTACAAAGTATGATGAAAACATTTTTAGGCATACTTATACTATGTGTAAGCATCATTTCCGTCAGTGCACAAGACATTGGCACGGGAGAAGTGGATATATTGTCTGTTAGAAAAAAAGAATGGGATATCTACGGCACTTTGCATACCAATGGATTGGGTATAGGAACCCGCATAGGTAAACAACACAGCATACGTAAAAAATCCGGCATAGATATCGAATGGACTTATTATCGTTTGCTCAAAGAACAAAGAGGAAAAACAAGTTTTACACTCGAAGGCATCGATAACAAAAGTTTTGTATACGGCAAATTGAATAACTTTACCCAAATTCGCTTAGGCTACGGTTTTACTTATCTGATGAACACCAAACCTTATTGGGGCGGACTTTCCACAGGCTATTTCTTATACGGAGGTCCTTCCGTAGGCATATCGGTGCCGGTCTATTTGTACATAATGCATTATATCCCAGAAGAACAGACTATCGTTATGAATATCGAAAAATACGATCCCGACAAACACGATCTGAGCAATATTTATGGAAGAGCTCCTTTCAAAGAAGGGCTGAAGCACCTAAAAATCCATCCGGGTTTGTATGTAAAAACAGGATTGACTTTCGATTTCAGCACCGACGATGCACAAATTACGGCTTTAGATATTGGTATAGCACTCGATGCCTATCTTTTCCCGATTCAAAAAATGGCGTATCATGAGAAACAGCATTTTCTTATCACCGGATTTCTTACTTTTCATTTCGGCCAACGTTTAACTAATTACGAATAATCTTCTATGCTCCATCATCGTTGCGTAAATACTTTTCATAAAACCAGGCTGTTCATGCTTTTGTTCACCTTGTCGATGGCTGTACTCGGTTTCGGTCAGGAACAAGGGGAATCAAAAAAAATCAATTGCAGCGCAAATGTATTACGTTACGATGCTTCGGTAAATCCGGATATCCAAATCCTGACAGGAAATGTCGTCTTTACCCATGAAGGAGCTATCTGTTATGCCGACACAGCTTTTTACAACGAAAAGACAAATGTCATCGAAGCCTTTGGCGAAGAATTAATCATTCACATCAACGATACCGTTCATTTATATGGGAAATACTTGATGTATGACGGGAAGACCAAAATTGTTTTTATTGAAAGAGATGTCATTTTGTCGGATGAATACAGCGTATTGTATACCGACCGTTTGACGTATTTGCGCAACGAAGCCTATGCCTATTACGATACCCACGGAACCATCGTCGACGATAGCAATACCCTCGACAGCGAACAGGGATGGTATTATACCGAAACAAAGGATGTGTATTTTAAAGAAAATGTAGTGCTGGTAAGTCCGGATTATACCGTCGAAACCGATACCTTACGCTACAATACACAATCAAAAATTGCCTATTTTTTATGTCCTACCTATATCTTTTCCGACGATAACAGCATTTATTGTGAAGACGGTTGGTATGATACCGAGCAAGACATCTATCAATTTGAGAAAAACGTACGTATTAATACACCCGATCAATGCATGCAAGGTGAATACATATGGTATGATAAAATCCATGATATAGGGATAGCCAAAAAAAATATATCCGTATACGATTCGGTAGAAAATGTATTGATATTAGGTGAATATGCCGAATATTACGGACAGGAAGGTTTTACTTTCATCACCGACAGTGCCATTGCAGTACTGATTGATGGAAAGGATAGTTTGTTTATGCATTCCGATACGATATGGGCAAATTTCGATAGCGCCCAAAACGTTAGCGAAGTACTGGCCTATCATCAAGTACGTTTCTACCGCTACGACCTACAAGGCTCTTGCGATTCATTGGTGTATTGGGCTAAGGATTCGATTATAAACATGTTTCGAAGTCCCGTGATATGGTTTGAAAAGAACCAATGCTTGGCCGATACCGTACGTTTGTTTATACGAAACAGGGAAATCCATGAAATGCATTTGATACGTAATTCTTTTATTTGTGAAGATGTCTTCAAAGAAAATAAATTCAATCAGATACAGGGCCGGAATATGTTTGTTTATTTCCTGAATAATGCCATAGACTATGTCTTTGTCGACGCCGATGCC
>ENA-UOOK01002869-UOOK01002869.1-fermentation-metagenome-genome-assembly--contig:-NODE-2869-length-20416-cov-9.274937_pt1 | contig 20416 bp, 26 predicted proteins | sample MGYA00245777_ERZ724023 | MGnify/ENA primary metagenome ERZ724023 (study PRJEB28704, sample SAMN03018312) | fermentation metagenome | biome: anthropogenic terrestrial biome; feature: soil; material...
ACCCTTGTTAAGGTTCATCACACTATCGCTTGTATTGGGGGGAGCATCCGCACCATGAGCGGCGGCATACCATGCTCCTGCGGCACTATCCTTGTTCAACCATTGTTCGAGGTTTGACATCGAGTAGCGGTTATTACCATAATTCTGTCGGTTAGAATCGCTATTACTCGGTTCTTTAGCATCCGATGCACGAAGGTCGATAATCTTCTCCGTAATAAGGGTTATGGCGTTTGTCGGGTAGCCGGAATGGTTCTTTGCAGCTATTTTCCAAATAATTTCTTGAGCAGCTTCGGATGCTACTTGATAACGTCCAAATTTAACTTTCGCACCTACTGCCAGATTCGATAGAAGTTGAGCCATTTTCTGAAATTACCTCCTTTTTGAAAAGTTCGTTATACAATTTGTCCATATTCCGAATGAGATGATAGCAGTTACCTTTTGAAGCATTCACCATACGCTAACACTCGATTCTTTTTAGATTTTCGTTCCATACACCGGTGACAGTTAAGCCATCGAGGTTTTCAAATTGAATATTAAAAGGATTACTTGTTATGTCATTGAAAACACGATTCATCAACCACACCACGTTATCTTCAATGGGTTGCAGTAATGCCTTGTTAATATCCGTTCCTACTTCCGTAACACTATCGGGAGCAGGAGTAAGCATAATTCGACCATCTTCCAACTGTTCCATGTAGAAGCAGTTATCGCCTATAGCAACACGGTCTTTAATCTCTCTTGCTGCATACGCCATCTATTTTCACCCCCTCCATACTGGTAGTAATCTTGAGCTACCGCATGTGAAGGTTCCACTCTTTCGAAAAGAGCCAATCATCGCATCAAGTAGCTGCTTTATTTTAAGTAGATTCAACTCAACATCGTTGACATCTGTATAATTGACCATTGTTTCCGGCACTTCTGGAACATTCTCTTGTTGATAAAAGGCTTCGATGATAGCTCTGACATTCTCTAATATGCGATTAACGTCTGCGAGAGTGGGTAGTCCATCTATCGACCATGTTTTAGATGAAGTGCTCGGAGGATAATGTAATGAGGTTAGCATATCTGCGAGGTATTTTATATTATCCTCAATTCTTACAATGTCAGTCACATTCAGACATCCTTTAAGTTCGGTAACGATGACCGGTTGCCCAGTGAGTTGTGCTGCCGTCCATTCTGCAATTTTCGTAATCGCATAATCGACATCCGCTCGAGTCCGGTCACAAATAGGACTACGCCATGCCATCCAAAATCCTCCCTTCGCTTTGACCTCGGAAAGCCCCGTTATAAGTGAAACTTACAGAGGTAGTTCTCATTAACGAAGAACCATAATTGTTTTTAACAGTAACAATATCCATAGCATCGAGCCGTGGGTCTGCTCTCCATTCAGAGGATAGAATCTTTCTATTCGATAAATAATCTCTGACCCATTCTCCAACGGCAACTGCTCTTTCGGTAGTCGTAATCAATGGATTTTCAACTTTTTGGATTTCGCCTTTTTCCTCACCGGTAATTGTTGTAATAATAGTTTCTGAGGTCTTAAGAATATCTCCAACTACTCTTACGCTAACATCACCGTTTCCAGCGATAGTAAGTAAACAAGCATTTGTATAATAATTTGCCGAAACCAATGTTCCATTCGTAACAGTAGCCACAACATTTACTGCCGAATCCGAATAGGTAATGTAGATTGATTTTGACCCATTGATAGGGATTATACCATTGTACAATTCCTTTCCGGTATCACCTATAAAATGGTTATAAGTAGTTACATCCACCTGCAAGAGTGGTTTTGTTAGTGAAATTTCCGACTTTTGATAACTATTAAAGTTATCTATCGTGTAATCATCCGACTCTGTTTTAATAGGCTCAATGTGCAATATCCCATCTCTATCAGCATACAGAACACATGCGGCAGCATTGGCTATCATCTGTAAACATTCAGCCAAACTCACAAGGGGGAGAGGGGCGTTCGTGTAAATATTTTTAAGAGAATCGTCAATTACCCATTTCACCGTACCATCTGAATTTAAGGGTAGATTAGCTTCTTCGAATACTGCCGTTGCCAACGAATACAATGAAACCCCTGCTGCTGAATAAACACCCTTCATGTAGATAGAACGCATAAACTCCAAAAGGTCACGAGCTTCGAAATTGGCAAACATGCCATTCTGAGGGGCATCCCATTCGGAAAGATAAAATACCCCACCCTTTATCCATTCCACAGAACCGCCTATTTTGTAGCCATATCGAGTTCTTATCTCCTGTCGCTCCATGAGATATTTTGACATTCCGGCTTCATTGTTTGGGTTGTATTCATTAGAAGTATTATCTATTCCGAACCGAACGCTTATCTTTGGCAGTTTGGCGTTCAACGGGTCTACCTCTTGTAAATGTTCAAATTCCATCAAGTCGGTTTTCGTATAAATCTTATTGATGCCTACGAAGATATTGGATATTCTTGCTCGATGATAAGGTAAGCACCATTTAAGAACTTCAATACGGATGAGGTCGTAATTCTCAATATCAAGCTCTACTACCGACATAACAGACTTATTATCAATGACATTTTTTTCTGCCACTAACGTTGCTCCGTTATAGGCGGTTACTCTAAAATTCTCTGCATATTCGTTGTATGCGTCACCCCATGTAATAGTAATACCGGGAATAATGGGAGCGTGTATCTCAGTAAACGAGATTTCGACAATGGGTATTTTGTCAAAACCACATGATTCGGTACTGAGATTATCGCTCACATATCCGGTATCTCCATAATCGGATTCGGGGATAATCTTTCTACTTCCGTCCAATAACCAAATATTACGTTCTAAGGTGGCGTAAGGCACAATGTCCTTCGCCACCTCGCTTACAATTTGAGGGGTATTGGCGATGTAGATAGAACCGTTGTCAGAAGCAGAAGCATCGGCAAGAGCATCGGGGTCAGCAATATCATAAGACACCTCGACAAAACTTTCTTCAACGAGGGTTTGTTTTTGATTATTCATCCAGTTTGCACTGACAGGTTGCATAATCTACACCTCCTTAAACCTCTATTAGACTTAGTTTGCAATCTTTCCAGCCAAGTATAGTACCGGTGGAAGGGTCGCGCCGCCACATTCCGGCACTACGGTCGCTGATATACATTTCTTTTGTAACCCAACCTCCGACACTCTGGTCAAAGAAGTTAACTAAGTTTATAAACTTTCCACCAGAGGAACGTTTGAACTTTTTATTGATGTTCGCCCATTCTTTAACGGTTAAATATCTCCATGTGAGTTCCACTTTTGCCACATCGTCACGAATGACTGAACCTATCATGCGTCCTTCAACATTACGTCCAGAGTCAACAAGGGTTGCAGTGTTTCCGCTATATGTTGATGGTTCGGGGAAATCATATCCACCGACTGACACTAACGCTCTACCAACCAACCACTACACCTCCCGGCAACAAGGTTGTTCCACGCTCACGCTGTACTTTCTCAACCTTCTTCGTGATTTCCTTACCGTCCAAATAGACTTTTACTTCCAACGGTTGTTCATTTGATTTTGGCATTGCTGCAACTACTGCTTCGTATACACCTTGAGAAACAGAATCGACAATCTGGTCATTATTCATAACTGCCGCTTTTCTACCAAGACCGCCAACTAATTCTGCACCAGCTTCACGTGCTACAAATAATTGACCCATATTGGGAAATCCACCCTGATTGAATTGAGGAACATAAAGCCGTGGAACCCTACCGAATGATACGGTACGAATATTAGAAACAGTAATTATACTACCAATCCCTGGAATCTTAGATACAACGTTGTTATAAGCATTTACAAGATGATTTAATCCTTTAATAATCCAATTTACTGCACTTTCAAACCCGCTAACTATACCATTTCCTATATCAATAAAGAAATTACCTATACTATTCCAGAACGCACACCATCCGGTTTTGAACGTGTTCTTAAAATTGTTCCAACCTGTTTCTATTTCTTCGCCCCATGTTATGAAACGATTCTTGATGTTAGTCCACGTTGTATCCCACCTAGCGGCAGTATTATCACAGAACACATCCCACTTCGACTTGATTTCACCGGTATTAGCATCGATATATTTAGCCGTATCACCGAGCTTAGTAGTGGTTGTGTTATAAATGGTGTCATATTGCTTATTAGCAGAATCAATTGTATCATCTTTGGCTTTAGCAGCAGCATCTATAATTGCCTTATACTGCTTATCATTGATTGCTCCCACATCAAGCATCCTTTGAGCTTCGAGTTCTACTTTCGCATATTGGGTTTCAGCTGCTGCGACAGACTCGTCTCTTGTAGCCTGAGCGTCTTTAATAATTGAGCTAGCTTGCTCAAGAGAGATACGGGTACTATTATCTTTTAGACGATTCATGATCGTCTGATATTCGACCTCTGTTTCCGATAGATGCTTAATGCCAGTATTCATCATTTCATCTTGTATACGATTAATTTCATCTTTTTCGGCTTGAGTTAATGCACGATTTTCACCTTTAGCCGTTTTCATGATTTCATTAATACGAGCTTCATTATCTTTAGTTTTAGTTGCCATTTTTTCATAATAAGCAGCATTATCTGCAAGTAATTCATTATATGCTTCTTCACCAAGTGCCTTTTTTAATGGAGCAAGAGTAGCAAGAGATTCATTTTTATCTGAATCAAGCTCATTTATAATTGTAGTAGAAATTGCTTTGGTCTTTTTTGCAACATCATCTACAATAGACTGGTCAATAATCATATTGGTCCAATCCAAAGTAGTAATGGTATCATTTAATGACCTCATCTGTGCTACAAACGGTTCAACCTTTTTCTTAGTAGTGTCACTAATACCGCCAAATAAGTCAACTTTTTCGACAGCATCAGATGTTGCTAATCCAATACCACGAATAGCTACAGTTATACCTTCAAATATCAAAACAGCTTTTGCAAAAGGAGCCGCTGGAGTAAACAATAAAGCAACACTAGTAAGTGTTATTAACCAATCTGCTGTATCTATATCCAGAGCTTTTAAAAATCCATCAATAGGTTTAAGGACCGTTGAAACAGCGTTTTTCAACTCTGGCGGAATAAGGTTTGAAAAAAACTTCCCTATTGCCGGAAAAGCAGTATTAGTTAACCACTTTACGCCAGAAGTAATTCCTTTTCCTATTGTAACTACACCATCTCGAAAACGTTCACTATTTTTTACTAAATCTGCGGTACGAAGAATCATAATAGCAATAGTATCAGCAATACCAGCAATTACAGCTGCTGTGCCTACATAAGCACTTTTATCGCCAAATGTACTCATAAGCTTAATGGTTTCTCCACTCGGATTATTAAAAGCTTTACCTAAATCATGCACATTTTTGAAAAAAATATTTGTGCCAGTACCAGTAAATAAAGAATATAAGGCTTCACTCATTTTCCAAGATACTATAGCTACACCAATTAATCCTGCAAGTTTTAAAGCATTTTCAAAAGGTTTTTGTATCTTCTCAGCAATTTCATCTACACGACTGCTAGCTTTACCTAAGAAATCATAATTATATTTAGATAAGTCTAATGGGAGGTCATATCCTCCACCAATACCCCCCTTGCCTTTCTTACCAGAGCCATTATCCGCTTTTTCTTCATCAGGCAAAATGTGAAGCTCATCAAAACCTGCAATAGTATTTTTTAATTTTTTAGCAGTTTTATTAGTATCTCCAAGTGCATTATCTGCTGCTTCTGCACCTGATGCAAATCCATTCATACTAGATGTAAGTCCATTCATGTCTGAGTAGTCTATCTTAGGCAATTTAAACCCAAATAAACGAGCGATATTATTTATTAAACCAATCAAAACTTCAACAAATGCTTGCACATAAGGAATTATTTGAATTAGCAAAGGAATAATCATATTTCCTAATGCTCTTGCTAATTGAGTTAATTCTTGATTCAAAATACGCAAAGCATTAGCAGGTGTAATCAATGTTCTGGACATATCACCCATGACATTCTTACTCTGCTGCATGATTGCAATATATCTCAACTGAGATTTCTGAGCCTGAGTCATTTTGTTAATGTTTTGAGTAATACCATGGTCATAAGCTATCTGCTGTAGTGTAGCAGCATCAAGAGCATAACCAAGCCTACGAAGAGGTTCCAATTCACCAGAAATACCAGATTGAACCTTAGTGAGAGCTTCCTCAATAGGGATATTGAAGAATGAGGATATATCATAACTTATTTGAGTAAGACCCCTACTCATCTGATAAGCCTTATCTTCAACTACTCCAAAGCCAGTTGCAATTTGCATGAAGATACCTTGATTACGAATCCATTCAGACTTATCTATTCCCATTACTTTTTGTACTCTGTCGGCATATTTAAGTGCTTCGCCGGCATGTTTTCCCATTGATACTGTGAATAAATTAAGATTCTCGACATATGCATTACTCTTAGTAACCCAGTCTGCTATAACAGAAGAAAGCCTTCGAAATGCCAAATAATATATACCGAATTTCGCTTGTAAACTGCTTATGCCTGTCCCCAGAATACCAAAAGACTTACCAGTCTTAGCATTGGATGCAGAGAACTTTTCGTTCTGTGTAATAAGCCTTTGAATCCGGGAAGGAAATGCACTAAATCCCGCTGCAATCTTATTCATTTCATCTGCCAAAGGTCTTAATGCTGAAACAGCTCTATTTATTTGAGCAGCGAACGCATCCCAATCTATATCAGCTAATTGCTTTACGATTTCAGGAAGCTTTTTTAATTGAGTAATAGTGCTACCCAAATTAGATTTACCGATAGTAGCTAATGGCTCTAATGCTTTAACTAATTTTAATATACTATCAGCAGCATTGCTTTCATTAAAAGTCATATCTATTTGTTGAATGACCTGTCCAAAACGAGCTAATTGGTTAAGTGTATTGCCAAGCTTGCTTTGTATTGTACCTAACGGAGCTAAGCTTTCAGTTAAAGCTACTATCTTATCGCTAAATACACTAAAATCGACCGATGCTAATTGTTCGTTTATTATAGGCAACTGCGCAAGAGCGTTTAACGTAGCTCCCAATTTACTGCCAGTTCCACTTAATGGCTGCAAAGCATCTGCCAATAATTTTATTTGTGAAGCAAACTTGTCAAAGCCTGAAAAGCTATTGAGTTCTTCAGCAGTATCTTTAAAATATCTGAGAGCAGACAGTAGTCCTGCTGCCTGTGTTTTAAAACCCTGTAAAGGTTGGAGAGCTGTTGAAAGCTGTTTTATTTGAGTAGTAAATTTATTAAAATTTATGCCATCTAAAGACCCTTCTATACCTTGAGTTGCTGCTTTTAATTTTCCAAGCGAATTTGTTAACGCATCCAAGCCGTTCACTGCTTGCTGTGAATCTTGAGTTATTTCTATTTGTAAACTATCAATCGTGGTGGACATCTGCGTTCACTTCCTCTCGTTCGGTATTTGATGGTACATTTAACTGTGATGACCATGCCATAAATACTGCCATTGCTTTCTTACGATTTTCTTTTTCTATAGTTTCCTTACGCTCTTTTATTTCTTTCTCTGATATAGCATAAGGTTTGTCTGGATAAGGTAACGGTTTTGTGCCATCTTTTGCAAATGCATGCAATACTGGGGATACACAACATAATGCTTCATAAATATACATGCCTTGCAGCCACAACTCTTGATTTTTTTGAGTGTTCCTTAATTCATTAGCTTTCCTATAATAAACAACTAATTCACAATCATCATTCCAAAATTGGTCATAAGTCATTCCTATTGATAAATAAAATGGAAATTGACTATTAAATTGCTCTGCATAAGTATAAGTATGGAGAGGAGCTGAGTTTACCAGCTCGCTCCCCAATTCACGTTTCCCTCATCTTCACTCGGTTCATCTATCAAAGCCATGATAGGTTCATTATACATCTCAGCTAATTTGCCAATTAATTCTTGCTTATTAGTAAGTTTGTCGAAAATTTTGTCAATTGTTTCTTTCTTTGTATAAGGATGATGTGCAATAAAAGCTCCTGCAAACAAAGCTGGTAAAGTAGACATTGGCTTTTCAGCAATTTCATTTGCTACAAAGCCTTGCTTTTCCATTGTTTCAACAGACTTTCTTGTAAATTCAAGAATATATTCCTTATCTTCAAACTCAAAAGTAATTTGTTTAGCCATATTTTATTTACACCTCCGTTAAGCTGTTTTCAGAGTAGGTTTAGTGGAAGGGGCAATACTGATTTTCATTTCAGTAACGGCATTTACACCGGCTCCTACAACCCAAACATCATGCTCGCCCTGCCATTCGAAAATTCCTTCTGAACCGGCTGTTCCGAATTCAAGGGCATAATACAGTTTCTTATTTGCATCTGCTAATACTGCTTCGTAATCGGATTTAGTGTAGTTCGCTGTGAACTCCATAGCACTCATTGACTGAATGCCATTGATATACGTCTGAGCAGCATCTGAAAGGGTAGTGGTTTCAAGTAATTCGGGAGCGCCACCGAGGTCTGGAAAATCTTTAACATCGATTGCTTTTGTCAGAGTTTCGGCAGAGGTTCCCCATTTCAAAGTAACGCCATAAGTACTAATAGCCATAATTCTTTACCTCCTATAAATTGTTTTGTCGGTCGATACGACCGCCTTATATCTGCCTACCATTCGATAAATAGTAGCATCGCCCAAATCTGGAATTGGGTTTAACATTGTTCGTGTAAACCCCATGTCCTGCATTTCTCCATCAATTAAAGAGAAAATGTCTTTACATTGACTTTTCTTACCGGTCTTTTTGTTGGAGTACACGTTTATCTCGTACATGAGTCCCGCATGGTTCTCAATTCCTTCACTCGATTGAGTTCGTTCTAATACATAATTGTCTTTTTCCTCGATTGTCACACAAGGGAATACGGCAGGAGTTTTGACGTACTCACCGTAAACCGATATGGGATTATAATTAGTTCGTAACAACGTTGATAGCCTTTCAAAGATTGTAGACTCAATATCAATCACGGCTGAATACCTCCTTAGCGATTTTTACGCATTCCTGCTCTAATTCTCGTGCTGTGTTATACATGAAAGGACGGCTCTGCATTCCTTTCGTCCAATGCATTTTTCCATCTCTATCGTTGAAATACCACCAACCATCTTCGCCATGAGCATTTACATCATATTGCCATCCTGCCGGAGCGGGGTGGGGGGAACCGGAACCTACAACACCTGTTCCAAATTCAACGTAAACCGCATACGGCGCACCCGCCTTGATGATACCAACGCCTGTCGATGGACTAAAGTAGCCGCTAATGCTCGACTCAAGTTCACCGGTATACCATGCTCCAAGTTGCCGAACTTGTACTTTAGCAATCTCTACGCCGTAATCTGTAAGAGCTTCAATCAGCAAGGATATTTTAGCGTTCAATTCAGCTTTGTACTTTTCGACTTCTTTCATTGCACGGTTGATTTCTTTGACAGATAGACCGAACGATATTTTACGCACTAACACTCACCTTACTCACGGCAATCGATACGCTATTCAGACTCTTAGCAACCTTCTTGACAATATAATCATGGGGTTTCTGAGTATCGAGCGAATCAATCCATAGAATACTTGTTTCAGTGATTGGTACGCTTAGGTCATCTGTCATTAAAACCTTATCGTAGTTTTCAGTATCACCAAAGGGTCTTGTCGAGCTTTCACCCCTTGCCGCCGACACGTTTATCCGTAAAACGGTGGGGGAAGAATACAATATTTCATACTCTCCGGTTTCGTTCCCATACTCATCGAGAACAGGTTCTTTACCTTCATAAAGAGCATAATAGATAATCTGTTTGTTTCGTTCCAACGCTCTCATCGGAACACCCCCACATATGGGGTAATACCCCTCATAAGGCTTTCCGGCACATCCGCACTTTCGTAAGTACGATTTATACCATTTTCACTATGAGAGATTTGTCCTTCCGCACCCCTTTTGTTATAGAGGTAGACCGCTATTTCAACTTGTTTAGTTTCATAACGAGTCGGAACCTCTGTAACCGTTGGGTCATAGGGATATGCTCTGTCGAGTATCTTTTGTGCGGAAATGGATAGGAGCGTGAGTAGCATCGCATCCTCATCCGTTCCGCTTACGCCAAGCAAACTTTTTAACTGTTCGAGTTTTGAGTTTATATCTGCCACTCACATCACCCCCTTAATGTGTTAATTGTTCTATCATTTCTATTTTAGTAGAATACTTTTTAATATCTATGCCTTGCTTCTTAGCATATGCTCTTAGCTCATCGTATTTCATTTCGGATAAATCTATCGCTGGAGCTTCATTTTGAACTTCATTAATTTCCTCGCTTATTGACATTTTATGCCGCCTAAGCATCATTCCCATAAGGGTTCACCCCCTTACTGACCTTCCACCGTAGTAATTTTAATCGCCTTAGAAGCATCATAAAGATATGCTACATAATGTTTGTCAACTGTCATTACGGTAGACTTATTGATGATGTCTCTATCTGTTTCAAGTAAAGTATCTCTCTTCATGTAAATTGCTAAAGCACCTGGTTTTACAACAAAGTTGGAATAAGTTGTATCAGGTGCTGCTCCTGTCTTTACAATCTTATTAGAAATTACAACTTGGCATCCCCATATCATACCTACAACACCGCTCATGAGAGCTTGGACACCCATATCAGTAGCTGAAATCCAATCTTCACTAGTTCTTAATTGAGCTAATTGTTCAGGAGCAATAAGTAAGACTTTATCTCCATCTAAATCTTCACCAAATTTTACAAGTGAATTGGCAATTACATCTGATGTTAATTTGCCAGTTGCCGCGTAAATCATAGGAGCTTTAATTGCATTTAAAATGGCAACTACATCGTTGTCTGTCTTACTTGCTACAGACGTACCAAGCTGACTAATAGCTTCGCCTACTGGGTCACCATACCCACTCAAGATAGCTTCATCGGTAATTTGAACGCCTTTACCAGCTTTCTTGATTGTAGCTGTTACACTGGATTCTGTAAGTTCAGCAATTGGAATGTCGGCTCCTTCTGCTACATCTGCGGCATCCCCAATATACGCATAGCTCGGAAGAGTAACGGTGCTACCGGGTCTACCCTGTAGGGTGTAATCAATTTTCGCTAAAGGTGCGAATTTCATCGCATCAATCATTTTCTTTTCAATCATAGGCGCAATAACTTCCGGGTCAATCAAACTCGCAAGTTTAGTTGCATTTACATCTAATGCCATAATTTATTCCTCCTTATTATTCTGAGAGCTGCTTAAACAACTCCGGATTCGTTTGTTTTAGTTCTGTTCTCTCTTTCCATCCCATTTTATCGAATTGTTCCTTAGTGATAGTTCCACCAACCTCACCGGCAGGGGGTTTTGGTGTGCCTTTAAGCAATTCTGCCCTAAGTGCCTTTTCAGCGGCAGTCTTTTGAGCGGCAATAAGGTCAACCATGCTTTTTGCACGAGCCTTAGTAGTTTCTTCATCTTCTGAAACTACTGCATCCAAAATTGGATTGTAGTCAGCTTCTGTCAATCCTGCTGAAACAAAAATCTCCTTTGCTCTGAGCTTTGAAAGCTCCTTCGCATAAGTGAGTTGAGCATTTGTAGCCTTATCTAATTCCGCTTTCAGCTTCTCATCGGCGGTCATTGAAGTTTCTTGTAAATCCTTCAACTCTTTCTTAACCTTTGCAAGCTCCGAAGCAGTCTTGTCGAAAACATCTTTCGTAACTGACTTCGGCAGAGTAGTAGGGTCTACAAAATTCTTATCAGCCAACGCCGCATTGATTTCGTCAATTGTCATTCCTTCTTTATACGTATCACCAAGTAAAGTTTTAATATCCATAATAACCTCCTGCGTTTTTGTAGTGCTTCTCTGCACATTATTTTGAGTTTACGGTTCTCTCCGTTATTTTGCGTTTTATAGCGTTCTCTCGCTTTAAGTAAAAAGTGCCAATCGACCTTGTAACGGGTCAACTGGCACTCTTTTGGCGCTCTGTGTTTACAGTATTTACTTCTCCACAGCGTGGACATTTGATTTCGGCTACGCCTTTAACCTTTCCGAGTAACTTACCACATTTTTTACATCGAACGTCAGTCAAGGACATCACCTCATTCCACTATGTCGAACAATGCTCTGCCGTTGTCTTGTAGGACTTGATAAATACCTTTAGCAAGCACATCGATAACCTGCTCTTCGTTTTCAATGTCAAGGTTAGCGTGTTCTGCAATACCATGTAATATCTCATGCCACAAGGTTATGCAACGTTTCTGGTGGCTTTGATTTTTCGAATGCAATTCAATAACTGAATCTTCATAGGAAATACGTCCATAACATACATTCACACCATCATTCAAGTTATCTACATCTTTGATTTCATAATCAATACCACCTATACGAATTATCTTCGGTATCTTCATCATGCTACCCCCTCTGGATTAGATTTATTATTGGATGGAGTAGAGGTCGGTTTTGCTGTCAACCACTTCTCCAAATAAGGTAATGAATCAAGATACGTCTGCTCCGGGTCGCTAAATAATCCGCTATTGGTTATTGCTATCTGAGGATGAACACCGGCTTCAAGCATATTCTGCAAGCCTTGTGTTTTGACCAATAGGTTGTCAGTTTTGTTTCGAGTAAATTTAATGTCAATGTCACTTAGCTTGAGGTCAAGTCCATGCACAACGTTAATAATTCTCAAAGCTAAACGAAGGAACATCTTTTCAGAACATTTGAATACCAATTCACTGTCCCTTGCTCTGGCTTCAGCAGCACTCCAACCATCTCTAAGAATAACAGCTTGTCCGGTATCGCCGGTTGTACGGTTAGCTCCATTCCTATCCGGCATACCACAAATAATCAATATCATCTGGTAAATATCATCTTTTGCTACTTGAACTTGAGTTTGGTTAAGCTCCTTTGAAACAATATCCACATCAGCAGGATTTCCGGGTTCGCCTTTAATTTTTATTGCTCCCATTTCTTTCAAAGCTGTAAACTGTTCCTCATCAATATCACAGTTTACGAACTTCATAAAAGCCTGTACAAATTGCTCTATTCCGTCAATACGATTGGATGCAGAATTGTTAAGAGCATCAAGTAAACTCAAAACAATTTCAAATGAACCCAATCTCGCACTATTCGCCGGATATTCTATTATGGGTATATCACCAAGGGAATGAGGTTCTTCTTTTATCACAACTCCATTTTCAACCTCAAAATAAGTGGTTGTGGTATATATACTGTACAAAATTGTTCCTTCATCAGTCCTAATATACTTAACACCCATCAGCGGCTTTTTACCAAAGCCGTTATTATATACGACAAACGCATATCGAGGGTCAAGTGTATCAATTTCAAACGGACTTTCATCAGCAACAGTATCCGGCAATATCATTCTGTATGCTGTACCACAAATATAAAACCATTCGGCTAATTCTTTATCCTTTTGTGCCTTATCTTCTGCAAACATAAATTCATTTAACTGGGTGATTTTTTCGGAAATCTCTTTATCTTCACTTCTTCGTACATACTGAATCGGTTCCCCAAAAACATATCCAGTTTTGAAAGATACAATTTCATAAGCATGATTCTCAACAATTTTATTATTGATTTCCGGTCTAATAGTTTTAACTCGCTGTAGGATAGGCTGATCACCCTTGTAATATCGATAAAGGTAATCTATTTCACTACTGTTTACCGAATGTATGGACATTGCCTTTTGAAGAACATCCACAACATTTTCACGAGTTATTTCTGATTCAGATGAATAAATAACCCTTCTACCAAACATTGTTCTGGTTTCCGTTTTAATCACCCCTTTTCTACAATAGGAATTTTATATTTCTTACAATACTCTTTTTCAATAAGACAGCCTTTGCTATTGCTGCATTCCCCAAAAACCCACATCTCATCGCACATATCTAAAAGAGTTAAACAATATGACATTCCTCGGTCATAATCTATCGACTCATACATAAATCCGAAAGCGTGAACCGGAGAAATAAAACAAATAGTAGGATAGAGGTTACTAAGTTCCGTCACGAGCGTAGCAATTTTATCAGCATTTTCTTGTTTACCACCAAATTCATGTGATATATAAACTACTTTTTCGATGCTCAAAACAGAACCCTCACTTTCTTCTCCTTCCCGCTTAATTGAATTTCCTGTAATGCATGGGAAGATGGTAACAGCATCTTCCGTATGGCATAATTTCCGTATTCTAGCCATGCTGTAGAGGAAACTACTGTAAACGGTTTGTATGATACCTTCTTATTCCTTACATCAAATAAAATCTTTTGAGGTCTACTCACGACCGGTTTATGATTGTGTCCGACAACAAGAATGTCAAGACCATCAATCGTATATCCAAATCGTTCATTACGGTTGACACTTGCTCCAGTGTAAATTCCACCGCCAGACCCATGAAGTACACACATGGAATAGCTCGGATTTTTCAAGCCATTTCCCTCGATGTCACCGAATCTCAGAATAATAAACGCTGCATTTTCTCTAAATTTATCTTCAATGTCTAACTTGCAACAAACATCGTAAAGAGGGTTATCATCAACTTCCTTATCATTACGATTTTCATGATTACCCGGAACAACGCAAAGAATCTTATCTTTGACATCTCTAAGCTGTTCTACCAACCATTTCTTCTGGTCACGAGGATGCATGGTTTCTTGATAAACATTAGTAACGCTGCTTTTCAAACCGTTGTTCATCATATCCCCGGCAACGGTGATATACGAATTCGGTTCGTTTAACAGCTTCTTCTTGAAATCAGACCACGCCTCAAGCATACATTCCTGCGCTCCAATATGAACATCGGAAATAGGGTATATAACAATATCTTTATTGTCTGGAAAATCATAAACAATCGGTTCGAAATCTCTCAATCAATACAACTCCTATCCACGAGAAAAGAGCATGATGCCCTTGACTCGAAAGTCACAAGCAATCATGCCCTAAATTTCCACTTATTACACATATATACTTTTTATATTATTAGCATAACACAACATATAGTAGTTGTCAACATATATTTTTAAAAAGTTATACAATATATAGTTAAAATGGTCTTTTAAATATTTCTACCTTTCCACCTTTAAGTGATTGAATATATTCAGCAAATTGTGCTAAACCATCTGGGACGTCATCATGCTTATTTTTCCCCATTACTGTGTAAGAGCATAAATTTTTCACCATTTTAGCATAAGATGAATTGCTGGCATATCTACTTTTATCTTTAAACAAAAAGTGTTCTTTAACAAAAGTAGAATTAACAATTATTTTTGTTTCTTTATTAGCCGTAGTACGTTTCTTAGTAATACGAGTTATACCACCTTTTTCTTTAATTTTTTCTTGTACCTTATCGGCGGTACGCCCTCCGGCACTATTACTTTCAAACTGGCATTGCTTTACATTATGTTTGAGTAATATTTCAGCGCATAACGCATCTGTAACCTCTGGCAGACCATTGTCGCAAACGCAATCTTCAATATAATAATCTTCGCCATATACATAAGCAACGGGAAGGAATGTATCATCTCCGCCACCCTCAGCAGTATCACATACTCCTATAATTGTATCAGGTTTATCAACGGGGAGGTCATAATATCTTCTTAAATCATCCTCATTATAAAGAATTCCTTCACGCTCAATTGGCTCATTTTGAAATAAGCATCTCCATGAAACATCATCTAAGCTTTCTTTCATATCCAAAAAATATTTTGTGTCGAAGCCTACACCATAATCATAATCAAAATTACTTTCGTTATTTTCATTAAGAGCAGGAAGAGCAAGAAACTTTGCCCGAGAATCATCGCTATATTGTCGTTCAAGCCTGCCAATAGGGTCATGAATTGACCAACGAGTAGCAATATGAATTTCTTTACACCCGAGCTTTTTTCTTGATTTAAGGTCATTGGTGTATTTACCCCAAAGATTATCTAATCGTTCTTTAGAAAGAGCTTCTTCAATACCAGATACAAGGTCATCTGCATAAAGAATATTTTCGCATCGGGTAGCACCTGTTAATGAGCCATCTATGGAACGGCATGTAAGAGTTTTAAATCGTTTTGCCTTTGCGAGGTCGATAGTTTCATCTTTAGAATTAGTTCCAACAAGCAATAATCCAGGAAATACATCATGCCATAAATATTCAGAATCTGTAATAATACTGAGAACACCATCGTAAAAACTTCTTGTTAACTTATCAGAATGAGCAGATGCTAAATTTGGCTTGTCTGGATATTTACCCATCTCCCACGAAAGAAAAAATATTCCGATAGTACTTTTTCCTGTTCCTGGTGGCTGCGAGATAGCAAGCAAGTCAAGTTTGTTATCCTCAATTTGCTGCAACGAATTGATAATTGGTCTAATTATTTTACGGCGAGGAAGATAAAACTTTTTTGAAGGGTCACGGTCAAATTCAACATATTGTAGATATGCATCAAAATCAATTGGCGCATCAAATAGCAAACTTCGTTTATGCAACAAATAGAACTTTTCACTTAGATTTACAGAATTCTTATTATTTTTTACTTGAGCTGCGGTTATAGCTCGAACCTCACGATTGAGAGCATGAGCTTCTTTTGGATTTTCATTCTCATATATACGAATCATCTCAAACAAATCATCAACAACTTGATAATCTTGAGAATTATTTAATACTTTTTCTCTTAATTTATTAATAATATTAATTGTGTTCATAAAAAAAGAGCACCATCCTTTCTTTAGAATTATGGCGCTCAAAGGCACTCTTCATTTAACTTTATTGCCGAAAGCTTACAACAGTAATCACTAATTGATTGTTATCCACATATTCTGGCGAAATATACATCTTTACTCGTTTATCCCCAACTCGTGGAAAAGTTCCAGCAACATCTTTCGTAGTAACAGCTTGATAAACACCATCTGAAGTCTTAATAGTCAAATGATATAGCTCTCCATCTTGTTTTATATTCTCGATATCTCCAGTAAGGTCTATTAATTGCCCGTTCATTTCACCATTCATTATTTTGTCATAATCAGCAACTACTACTTTAATTGTCGGAGTATGCATAGCATACACCATTCCAGTTACCCCCATAACTAAAAATGCTACTGTCAAAAAACCAATCACTTTTTTAGGCTTTTTATGTGCTGTCTTAACTATTAAAATAATCAAGCAAATAATAAATCCTGTCATTCCAATGAAGAACACACTCATTTCTATTCCTCCTAAAATTTTATTTTTTTTTGTTGCTACTTTTTGCTGCTAAGATAACCATTATCGGTAAAATTAGTATGAAAAGCCATATCATATTACCACCTCATGATTTATTCCCTTTGCTAAATTATACCATGTAGCTCTACTAATATTCAATTTTTTAATAGCTTCATCAACAGTAATTAATCCGTCTTTTTGTTTTTTTAGAAATTTTTCAAAGTTAGGAACCTCAACCGGAGGTCTACCCATTGGTTTCCCCGTTTTGGATGAAGTACGCTTATTGTTTATCATTGGCATTGCTGCAATTCCTTCGGCTTGACGCTGTTTTGTTTCAATACGCTCCTGTTCTGCATAACTGGCAAGAACCTCAATTAGAATATTATTTACCATATCGGCAATCCATTCCTGTCCTTCGAATTCGATGAGGGAGGTAGGAATATTTAATATCCGGAGAACAACCCCATGCTCTTTAAACCATTGGATTTCTGCTTTAGTGGCATCTTTATTTCTCCCAAGTCTATCAAGAGATTTAACCACTACTTCATCGCCCCGGACAAGAATTGATTTCATAGCTTGATATTCGGTACGCTCATAATTTTTCCCGCTCTGTTTATCTGAGAAAACTCTGTCTATATGTTTATATGCTTTAGCGGCTTCAAGCTGTCGAGCAAGATTTTGCTCCTTAGTTGAAACTCTTGCATAAAAATATCTCATTCGAAATCCACCGTCCATTCCTCTTTACTGGAAGTTTTACTTCGTACCACAACTTCAAAATCCATAGCTTTAAGAAATTTAACAAAAGTATCAACTCTCATACTTTGTCTACCCCGTAATCTCTCACTTACACCAGATGGTGTAGCAAAACCTAATTTCTCTTTGGCTAAAAACGTTTGACTATATCCTCTTGCCATCCTTGCTGCTTCAATAATTTCCTTGTCTTTCATGATTCAACCTCCTTTATTAAGAACAATATAACATGATTTGATGTTAATGTCAACATCTTTTCGTGTAAAAGTTTAGACTTTTTATATTTTTGGATGGTAGCGGAGATGACGAACCCCCTCCCCAGCGTTTAAATATACCCCCGGGGTAGGGGTATGTTAGCGGCAACCGGGCGGCGTATGCCGTCAATGTCTAAAAATGTGTACTTTAATAGACTGTAAAAACAATACACGAATTAGTGTAAATTATTCTATAAAATCTATTGACATTCACACGAATACGTGTATAATTAGGATAGTAACACGAATACGTGTATAAAGGAGGTTAACACATACGGAAATTAAAGAAACTTGCAAGCAATGACGGACACTTGAAAATTATTAAAGCAGCCGGTAACGGCTCAATATTAAAGGAGGTTGCACAATGAATTATTATGATTACAACAGTAGTAGAAACCAGACTATTAAAGGTCAATTTGTAGAACGTGAAGTAATGGCGTGTATATCCGATATGGCAGAACATTTATTCAGTTATGAGGGCGATAAATACGCCAATTGGAACGAATGGGAAAACTTATATGTCACACGTTGCCCGGAATGCGGGGAAACCGTGGACGAATGGGAAGAAGTAGAAGCGGAGGACGTGGAAAACCCGGACGAATACACGGACAACAACGGCGAATTTTACGGGAAAGGTTATAAATGTCCCCATTGCGGCGCAATCCATGAAGATGAACCCGAAACCGAACCCCAAGAAATATACGAATATTGGATTGTTACCCCGTGGCTAGGTGAGAAATTAAGGGATAAAGGAGAACCGGTATTAGAACGGTGGGGCGGTTGGATATGGGGAAGGACTGGTACAGGTCAAGCAATTCTATTAGATAGCGTTATATCTTCAATATGTCATGACATGGGGATTTTAGAAGGGCAGCCCCACGAATGGAAGGACTAACGGCAGAGTGACCCGGCTATAATGCCGGGCGTAATGCAGCCGGGCAGACTGTCACAAGCTCAGACAGCCCAAACGCATAATAAATTTTTAGGAGGTTATCACATGGAAAAGAACATAAAGTATATTATTCGGGAAGTACCGCCGGAACAATCAGATTTTAGTTTTTATTTTGAGGATGACGGACTAACAGAAAAAGGCGGCGACTATTGTTGTAATCTGTTTATTGTCGCTCAATCCAGAAATTCAAGCGGATTCAATGAAAAGGAATACCAAAACATTCAAAACGAAATTGAAAACCTACTTGAAATGTATATCGATATTGTTAACAAATCAAATTATGCTCAATATTCAAGCGTTGACGCAATGTTAAAAGATTATGGACTGATTGACAGCATTCACAACACGAAACGAATAAAAGCATTCACAGACTTTTTCAAAGAATGTTGCGAAAAACCAGCAAGCCCATACGCCAATTATTACGACAATTTCACGGCACACAATGAAGAAATGACAGCCGAATACTTGACACTTAAAACCGGCAAACAATGGACAACGGACAGCGCACACGGCTATTGTCAAGGCGATTTTGTAAAAATGATTTATTGCCCAGAACATTACAAAGACGGCGTAAAGCAATACGGCGAAATATGGTTAGGAGCGGGAAAAGAATTTTATACTATTGAGCTTGACGAAAACGGCGAAGAAATAGACACTTGCTACGGCTATATTATAGCAGACTGTGAAACCCGAAACGATGAAGATTATAAAAAGCTTGTTTGCGAATGGGCATGTATTCCTGAAGATGAAACACGGCTTGAAATGATAGACAGTTATAAAACCGTTACCCAATACAGTTACAAAGCAATATAAGCCGTTGCGGCGGCTATAAATAGGACATTAAGCCGCAAGCGTTGCCCGGTATACCGCCGGGCAGGTTGTCAAATATAAGGAGGTGTAAACATGCGAAACATTACCGCCAACGGTTATAAACGCATTACCAAACGAACCGCCGAACGACTTTATAAAATAGGGCAGCCGGTGTTATTTTGCCCGGTGAAACTCATTCCCGGCGGCGTATGGGGAATCGGTTGTATTATTACTAAAGAAGAGGGAACAACCTTCATGCAAGCATTAAACGCATTCGAATATTATAACTGTAATAACGAAACTGGTAATTATACCGCATTCTATATAAAAGAGTAAAGGAGGGCGAAACATTGCGATTATTCTTCATTCTTGCATTACCAATAATGATTATATTGGAATGCGCCAAGCGTTCATAAACTCAAGGGGAACCGCCTATAATGGGCGGCTTTTCTA
>ENA-UOOK01002870-UOOK01002870.1-fermentation-metagenome-genome-assembly--contig:-NODE-2870-length-20411-cov-14.242828_pt1 | contig 20411 bp, 17 predicted proteins | sample MGYA00245777_ERZ724023 | MGnify/ENA primary metagenome ERZ724023 (study PRJEB28704, sample SAMN03018312) | fermentation metagenome | biome: anthropogenic terrestrial biome; feature: soil...
ATCCTGAAACGAAGCCTATCCTAAAATAAAAAAATGATTTTCACAATCCATAACACACAGATAATCAGATTATGCTTATGGGTATTTGGGTAAAAATTACTTTTTTAGACTTTGACAGCCTAAATTACCGATGCTCGTAACATGTTTATATTATGCGATATACAGGAATAGGTTTGGTGGCGTGGGTGGCGCAAGAGAGAAAATGCCTATTTTTGTGGTATGTTCGTGCGCAAGAAGAGAAACCGGAGTGGTTCCACCAGTATTGTAGTTGTAGACAAGAGCGACGGGATCTACCGCGAAGTCAAAAGCTTTGGGGCTTCCTCCGATACTGATGAGATAGACTCATTATATCGTCAGGCATCAGCTTGGGTTTCCAAGTACGGTGGTCAACAGCTTTTAGATTTCGATGAGACCGCAGAAGGCTATCAATGAAACAAGGAACACTATATCCCGTATTGAACGTACAATACAGAATGCACCGCAATCGATTCTGAACAGGATCTATGACAGTATCGGTTTTGGAGCTATAGGTGACGATATCCTGCGCCATCTTGTGGTAGCGCGCGTGTGTCAGCCCTTGAGCAAGGTAGCCACGGTAGAGTACCTGAAGTCGTACTTCGATGAGGACGTTCACCTTCATAATATCTACAGGTACATGGACAGGCTATACTCCAGCCAGCAAGAATTGGTTCACAAGATCAGCGTGGAGCATACACTGAAGATCCTGGGCGGCTGCATCGGTCTCGTGTTCTATGATGTAACGACGCTATATTTTGAATCCGCACCCAAGCCGGACGATGAATTGCGTCAGGCAGGGTTCTCCAAGGGTGGTAAGAGCGCTGAATCGCAGATTGTCCTGGGACTTCTGGTGAGCGAGGATGGATATCCACTGTCTTATTCCATCTTCAACGGCAGTCAGTATGAAGGCAGAACAATGATACCAATCATCGACGACTTCGTCCGACGATTCTCGCTAACGGACTTCATTGTCGTGGCAGACTCCGGATTAATGAGCGAGAGAAATGTGAAGCTCCTGGAATCTGCCGGTTACAAGTATATCCTTGGTGCCCGGATCCGGAGCGAGTCACCAAGAATCAAGGAGTGGATACTTTCCATTGAGAAGAAGGATGGTCATTGTCAATCATGCATGAAGAACGAGACGCAGCGGCTGATTGTCAGTTATTCTGATTCCAGGGCCAGGAAAAATGCCTGGAATAGGGATAAAGGCGTTACACAACTACGAACTGCTTTTGTCAAAGGAACACTGACAAAGGACAAGTTGAATAAACGTGGCTTCAACAAGTTCCTTGACATCAATAAGGACATTACTGTCAGCATTTACGAGGAAAAGATTGTAGATGACAGCCGGTGGGACGGATTGAAAGGGTATATTACCAACACAGAGTTACCCGACATGGAAGTCATTTCCCAATATCACGGTCTTTGGGTTGTTGAAAGGGCATTTCGAATTGGTAAGACCTCACTGGAGATGCGTCCGATGTTTCACTTTACAGAGAAACGAATCGAGGCTCACATCTGCATCTGCTTCATTGCCAATAAGGTTTATAAGGAGCTTGAAAGGACTATTCGGAATATCGGCCTCAATATGAGCGTGGATAAGGTGCTGGACATCGCTAAGACGATAACGACACTGAAAATAAGGTTGCCAAACGGTGAACTATACACGCAGACCATCTACACTACATCACAACAGGAGGCAATTAAGCCTCTGATCGAGCCAGATGTCGGATAGGGTGGCGCATTGTCAAAGTCAGGAAAAAGGCAGAAACGCAGAAAATTTTGAGCCAGGGCGGGCATAGAATTTGTTATCGGACATCTGAAAAAAGACTTCCGGATGGAACAGAACTACCTGGGAGGCGAGAAAGGGATACAGATCAACGCTTACATGGCGGCAACTGCCTGGAATTTAAAGAAAATAATAGAAAAGATTAAAAAAGATCTTTTGTTTTTTATTTTTCGATGGCTTCTGCCTAAAGAAAAAATATACTTTTACTCCTTTTTATTCAATAAAATGAATTATTAAGGATTGACTAATTCAATTCAAATAAAATCGGAATACGCGTTCTCCTCCATCTGCATGAAAAATATCCCATACGCCAAACATATTCAGATTATTCACCGAGTCACGATGAGCCTTAAGGTTAACCGCCTCATACAGTGCCTCGGCATATTTTACCTGAATGTAGCTCCCGCTACCTCCCTGCACAGCTAGTTCGGGGTAACCCATAGTTAACACCTCAAAATCGATTAGAATATTGGCTTTTGTGTTGGCAGGAATGGTCAAACTTGATGTCCCGTCCCATTTGCCAATAGGGATATCGGCGTTGTTCACTTTTCTGATTTTAGCAGGATAGGCCAAATGGTTATCCATAAATGGGATGTTTCTTGGAACAAGGTTCCAGGGCGGTTGCTTGTCAAACAATAAGGGTTCAGCAGCAATCCAACCGCTGTCGTCAAATCCTGTTGTTTCCCAACCCCATGGATATTTTTCGGCAAAGATCTCGTCACCGCCGCCACAGGCATAAAACCCATAAAACCACCGTTCTTTAAATAACATCTCATGATAGGAAATCACCCGATACGCAGGATTTTTATAGACTTTCCAGTTACTGTTAGTATTCAATTCACTAAAATTGCTGTTTTCCACACGCAACATAAAAGCCGTTTGTACCGAAATAAATGCCATAGGTTTATCATCGCCTCCATTAAAAACAAGTGCTGCCAGAAGGTTTTCGCCGATATGTAGGAATGGAGCGATATCAATTATATCGTACTTATAAGTCTTAAGATCACCTTTTGCCGGTCCGTAACAAACCCGTTTGCCATTCACAAAAAGATTATACCTGTTATCGGCTGAAACGTGGATAACCATTTTGTCGGGGACTTTATCCAGTTCAAAGCTTTTTCGGAAATGGTATACTCCGTATGCTGTTTGATTGGCAGAAGGGTAGGATACCCAATGCGACGCTGGTTGAGCGAAACTCACCGGGAATAAGGATAAAAACAGGAAACTACATAGAAATATTTGATTTACCTGATTAATCATTATTTTTTTATTTGAGTCCATTTAAATAATCAGTAGCTCGTTAGAATTATATAATTTTATTCCTTACCGGATCCCATTCAACCCTTCTTTTTTCCACATACGATTTATGTGCCATCAATACGGTTATACCTTCTTCATATGCACGTTCGATATTGCTGCTGGTCTCTCCGCCGTTGCGGATACAATCGATCCACTCCTTGAGATGCAGGTGTGTGACATCAATTTCCTTTCCGTTTATTTTGGTGGTGGTGAGGCCTCTTGAGGCATAATACTTTTCGGTTGCGGTTGATATAGCATCAATTTCTCCCGATCCTGGACTCACGTGAATCATGGGACTGTTTGCATTGAAAAGTCCGGCTTCAAGTTGTTTTTTATATTTTACAGAGTCGTTGTCTGCTGTAATGGTTAATGTTCCACTTAACTCCATGGATGCGTCGGGTCCCATAAAATAACGTCCCCGCTGTCGGCTGTTAGCAAGGCAACCGCTGTACATTAAAGTCAGCTCTTTATCGGGATATTCAAAAACGGACTGGATTTGATCGGGTATTTCCCGGTTATCCTTCCAAAAATAAATACCGCCGGAGGAAACCGCCGATTTTGGGATTCCAATATTAAGCAACTGGTTTACTGCATCGAATTCATGTGTAAAAAGTTGTCCTAACATCCCGGTGTCGTAATCAAAAAACTTTGTCCAATTATAAAACCGATCAATTGTAAAAGGGACTTTCGGACAGTCACCCAACCATTGTTCCCAGTCAATTGTCTTTAGGCTTCCCGGTTTCGGGTTGCCATATTCGTCCAGGTGTCTGATCCAGGCTCCCTCGGCACTATTTCGGTTTGTAGTGGTCTCAACCAAAGCAATTTTCCCGAGAATTCCTCTTTTGATAATCTCCTTCGCTTGCTGAAAAACAACATTCTTGGTAATCTGGTGGCCAAGCTGGAATACGCGGTCGCTGTTTTTTACCGTATGATATACTTCCTGTAATTCATCTTCGTGTAATGCAATACTTTTTTCACAAAAGACATGTTTTCCTGCCTTTACCGCATCCGTGGTCATGCGGGCATGATGATGGTCGGGTGTGGCAATAACCACTGCATCGATAGAATCATCATCCAACATCTCCCGGTAAGTCCGGTATCGTTTGACCTTTAATCCCGACGGTTTGGCTCCGCCTGCTAAAAGTTCGTTTCCGGCTGTAACCAATCCTCTTTCTGCATTCATATCAAACACATCGCAGATTCCGGTGATTGCCACATTTAAATTTTCCTGTTCCAGCCAGTTTTTTAACCTGCCGCTTTTTGTATAGCTTTCCACTGTTTCGGGATGCATAAACCCGAGTCCGTTGGCAAGTGCATTCGCCCTGTTTCCAAAGCCTATTATTCCAATCCGGATCAGATCACCTTTTGAAACGGCAGGGACTTTTTGTTGGATATGGATGTCTTCAAGTCCCAATTCTTTAATTAACCGGGACTGTTTTTTTTTGTCCCAGCTTATTTTATCAAACAGTTCATATCCGAATAATCCCAAAACCGGTATCCCTGCCAATGCTTTCAATGCACTTCTGCGCGAGAGGATGTTTTTATCTTCATCGGGATGAGGTTTCTCTTTTCTTGTATTCATTTTCTAATTTTTAAACGATTAATAAAGACATCCAGGCCAATAATTGAACCGGTAGGAAAAACGGCCAGAACAAAAAGTGACATGGCTTCAATGAGGGTTTTGTTGACAAGAAGATTATTTCCTTCTGAGGGAATCGTGTATTCTATACCAACGATTGGGGCATTATTGAAGTAATATATGAACAAAAGGATTGCTCCCGAAAATGCGGCAAAACTTGTGAACAATCCCAGGATCAATCCCAATCCGATCGCGATAAGCCCCCATGTATTTAAAAAATCTACCGCATTCAATACATTGTTATTCGAGACAATCCAATTGGAAATTCCAGACATGATCCATTGAGATTCCCCGAGAAAGCCAGCAGCGGACCAGCCGGGATTAAGCAGTTTAGAGACTCCTTCATAAAGTAAGTGCCAGCCAGCGAGAAATCGTAAAATAACCAATGCGCTTAATTGTAGATTTGTAAATGGTTGTACTTTTGCCATTTGGACAATATTATTTATTTAATAAACTTAAAATCAGATAGGTCATCAATCCAATACCGAGTTCGATGGAATCCTCATTGATATCGAACAACGGATTATGCAGCGAGGGATTTTCGGTTCCTTCATATCCCACTCCCAATGCATAGAAACAGGCATCCGTCACCCGGGCATAATAAGCAAAATCCTCGGAAGCCATCCAAACGGGCAGATCTATAATATTCTCCGCTCCCAAATAATCACGCATCAGTTCTTTAATCCTTTTCGTTAATGTAATATCGTTATGAAGCGAGGGGTATCCCTTTCTTATATCGATGACGGATTGGCATCCATATCCTTCCGCGACCGAATGGACTATGGATTCAATTCTTTTACACGCCTCGTTTCTCCACTGCTCGTCCACGGTACGAAAAGTTCCTTCAATCAAAACCTCGTCGGGGATAATATTTATGGATCCGTTCGCCTGGACTTTCCCAAAAGAGAGAACCGACGGGGTGTTGGGGTTATTCAGCCGGCTCACAACCTGCTGCAATGCAAGTATAACTGCCGAAGCTGCCACTATCGGATCGCTGTTTTTATGGGGTTCTGCGCCATGTCCTCCCCTACCTGAAATCTTTATTCTTATCTCATCCATGGATGCCATAAATTCTCCCGGTTTAATACCCACTTTCCCTGTCGGTATGGAGGGCATTACATGCTGTCCGATCATCGCGTTTACTTTGGGGTTATCCAGGGCATTCTCTTGAATGACCCGCATTGCTCCCCCGGGCAATATCTCTTCGGCAGGCTGAAAAATCAGCTTTACTGTCCCGCTGAAGTTATTGTCCAGTTTTGTGAGTATCTCCGCTACTCCTAAAAGTGAAGAAACATGAACATCATGTCCACAGGCATGCATAACGCCATCATTTAAAGATATGTAACTCAGATCTGTTTTTTCTGAAACAGGCAACGCATCCATGTCGGCTCTTGCAGCGACTACCTGATCAGAATCATATCGTCCTTGAATCGTAGCCACAACGCCGGTGCCCACTATAGGCTCCCATGTAATACCCAAGGCATTCAAGGAGTCTTTTATAAATGCCGAGGTGTTATACTCCTGAAAAGATAATTCCGGGTTTTGGTGCAGATATCTTCTTTTAGAAATAATGTCATTTTTTATTTCAGAAGCAAGACGCTTAATATCATCCTTTTTGTTCATAGACGTTTCGTTGTTATCACCTGTCAACCTTTATCGTTGACAATAAACAGCTTTACATATTCATCATCCGTCCACCGCGCATATTGGGAGGTGACACGGTCAAGCTCCTCTGATTGTCCCTTTGACAATTGTTCGCGCGGGTTCAAACACCAGGTACCCTTCATCAACCCCTGCCTTCTTAAAATTTCATGGATTCCGGAGATAGAACCTTTAAAATTGTTGGCCACATCAAAGAGCGCCCCGTTCATGTCGGTAATCTCACCAGCAATTTTAAGTATCTCTTCATGGTTGAGACTGTTCTCTCTCAGTCCCTCTTTGATAAAATGAAACAGTTCGACCGACTTTTTGGTCCAGACCGCGAAATGCCCCAGCAATCCCCCAGCGAATCTTTTTTCAACCAAACGGTTGTCCGCCTTAATTGAATAGGGCGTGATCAAATCGAGAACAATGTTGTCATCATTTCCCGTATATAGCGCGATCTCATTGTTCCTGGGAGAGTTGCACACAGCCCTGATCACATCCAAGGTATAATACCTGTTGAAAGGAGCTGCTTTTATCGCGTATATATGATCGATCTTGCAGAACTCTTCCCAGAAAGAGTAACTGAATACTCTTCCTCCCACGGATGGTTGGAGGTAAAATCCAAAAACGGGTATTACCCGGGCCACAGCCTTTGCGCGGGCGATCAGCTCATCCTCAGAGAGATTATCCAATCCTCCCATGCTTAACAGACCCAGATCATACCCGAGGCTTACAGCGATTTCAGCCTCTTTGACTGCCTGTTGGACCGGCCCGCAGATGCCTGCCACTTTAATAAAGGAAGATCCTGCCCCGGAGCGTGCGATTTCATCAGCAGCAATCGCCAGCACTCTTTCAAAATAACTGTATTCCGGATCCCTTATCTCGAACTGGGTGGTATGCACCCCGATGGCTATTCCATCCACACCACAGGAAATATAATAGCGCGTTAATCTTCTCTGGGACGCTTCATCTATAGTTAAATCCTCGTTTAATGCCAAGGGGTGCGCAGGAATGAATCCGCCCTCTTTTAACCTGGTTAACACCTCTTTTTTTATCGTTTCTGCCATAGCCGCTTCCGTTTAGAATTCACCTTTCCTCTCCTGGAAATGGGTGGGTTTATTTATTGTCTTTCCACCTTCCGCCACCCAGCATCCAATCAGCTCAACCATCTGTTTCAGGCTGACATTCGGATAGCCAAAGAGTTTGAAACATTCGGCGGCATTGCTCAGCAGGGCATCAGATGATTCAATGCCTGAAAATTTTGGGGATTTACCGAATATCTTACCAAATTCATTGGCCAGCCATCTTACGGAAATCATCTCCGGACCGGTCACATTTACTACTCTTGGGGGTGTTGAGCAATGTAGCAGCGCTCTTATGGCGATTTCGTTGGCGTCACCCTGCCAAATAACATTCACGTTCCCCATGCTCAAGTCAATCTCTCCTTCCTCCTTGACGGATTTGGCAATTTCCAATAAAACGCCATACGCTACATCATTCGCATAATTGAGGCGGTAAATAAACATAGGCGTGCTGTTTTTACGGGAAAAATATGCGAAAACGCGCTCTCTTCCCAAACAGGACTGAGCATACTCGCCTACTGGCGAAGCCTGCATATCCTCTGTCATTCCCCCGTTCACGACGGGTGATAAGGGATACACGTTTCCGGAAGAGAAAACGACTATATTAGACTTGTGAAATTTTTCGGCTACTTTCCCGGGCAAATAGGAGTTCATTGTCCAGGTATAAGACTCGTTCCCGGACGTACCGAATTTGTGTCCTGCAAGATAAATTATATTCGGAATCTGGGGCAGTTTATCCAGATCATTGTCGTTTAACAGATCAGCCTTAATTGTCTCTATCCCCTGACTATTTAATCTTTCGAAAACGGAATCTTCGGAGAAGCGGGATACAGCAATAATTTTTTTCTCAATTCCAGCCTCATTGATGGCATCCTGAGCCAGCTTTGCCATTGCCGGGCCCATTTTTCCCCCGGCACCCAGGATAAGGATATCACCCTCTATTTTGGCAATGTCATTGGCCAACCTCCGTGAAGGTTTTAGATAATCGCTTAGCACATCTTCTTTTGTCATATTGAACAGAATGTTATTTCAAAAATAAACAGGTTATCGTTTCAGAAACAGCAAATTATTTTAGGAAAATATCGATGAAATTCACCACAGCCAGCAAAACAATCACAATTAACCCGAGCGCTCCCGATATCTTTAAAAAGGGGTTGATCTTATTTTCACCCATGTACTTTTTATCATTTGCAATGAAGAACATGGTAACGCCGATTAAAGGGACGATAAATATTGTAATACTTTGAGCAAAAACAATTAACTCTAAAGGTGCTCCACCGAATAAGATTGAAATGATTGCACCGACGATCATAACCAATGCGATGTAAACGCGCGTTTTACTTGAGCTGAAGGCTCCCCCGCCGCCAAATGCATCACTTAGAAGCGTGCCGCCCACCGTAGCGTTGCCAACAATGGAAGAGAAGCCTGCAGCAAAGAGCCCTATCAGGAACACCGCGGATGCGTATACCCCGAAGGCAGGCTCTAAAGCCATGGACATATCCGTTGCGGTTTTCACCTCGATACCCTGGGGAAAGAGAATTGCGCCGGCACAAATCATCACTATCGCGCTGAGTAACCCAAGAATAATAATTCCGGTCAGGCTGCTGTTTTTTGATCTGCTTTCAAGTCCCTTCGCCGCTTTTTTACGTTCCTGTACCAGGTAAGAGGTATAAAATGCGCCGACAATTGAGAAACAGGATGCCATAAATGCAATGATTAATCCCATTGATCCTTCCGGTATATGTGGAATAATAAAACCTTTAGCCACTCCTGTGACATTAGGCTTCACTTCAAAGAGAGTGATTAAAAATGCCAGCAACATAAGCCCCACCAGAAACATCATCACCTTCTCGAGGACATTGTAGAATTTTCTAAAAAAAAGGAGCCCGATACCAATACAATTGAACACAATAATCCAAATAACATTGCTTGTACCGGTCAATTCACCTATTGCAATACCCACACCCACGGAATTACCTGCCTGAAATGAGGTGCAAACTAAAAAAATCGCGATTCCTATCAGCATAGAGAATCCTTTTCCCCATCTTTCCCCTATCATGGCCAATAGCGTTTTTTCTGAAGCGATCCCGATCCGTTCGGCAATCACAGTATAGACTGCCATGAAAAAGATCGCCACAGCGATAACCCACAATAGTCCATATTCATGGTTTGCGCCAATTTTTGAAGTGATGGTAAGTTTACTGGGCCCAAAAACAAGAGCGGCAACGATCAGCCCAGGACCGATACCATGAATCCAGCTGTTTTTTTCATTGGTTGCGGACATAACACAAAGATGCATTTATCAATAACTTCATGTTACAGAATAGAGAATAGTAACTTTTTCTAATACACTTGCATTCCAATTTCGAATGATACATTAAATATCCTTTAAAATAAGTTGTTCCGTTCAATGATGACATTTGATTTTAATGTGTTGACTTCCAGTTCACCCTGTCTCTGTTTATTGCGTATGGATGGTTGTAGATCTGTTGAATGGTCAGTTCTGTGTTTTCTTTTGTCAGGTGAGTCCACCAACATAAAAACCAAACAATCTCAGGGCGTTCTTTTTTCAACCACTCCATCTCAGGTAACCATCCCACTTCTGTCAATGCGATAATTTTGTTTTTGCTTAATTTCTTCATTTCGTCCAGTTCATTTTTCAACGTTTCATCGCTGTCCCAATTTCGCACATCTCTCGGATACCCGTCAAAACCAACAATGTCAACATAGTCATCACCGGGATAATACTCAACTATCGGGTTAGAAATGTTTGGCGACCATACCCAGATCAGGTTGTTCAGGCCATGATAATTTGTATATCTGTCATACATTAATTTCCATAGACTTTTAAAATCCGGTTTGGCTCCCCACCAAAACCAACCCCCGTTCATCTCGTGATAAGGCCTCCATAAGACAACTACACCTGAATCTCTTAGTGTTTTCAGATAAGTTGCGATAGTATCAATATGGGCAATATATTTGTCATGGATTACCGTTTTCTCCTGCAAAAGTTCTCGGAAACGTTCCTTTGTCATTGCTACCTGAGTATCGCTGAATTCTCCTTCATTTGCTGATCCATCCCATCTGTCAGGATTAACCTGATGCCACGAAATGGTGACCAATCCTCCCTCTTTCCAATGTTCAACGGCTGCAGTTGTAATATCCAGTCGCTTTTTGAAAGCTTCTTTACCGTAACTGAAATCTTCACCCAATAAGGCCGGATATTTGCCGGTAATCTCGAATACTTTGTTTGTCCATCTGGTAACACTGTCTGCCAGATTCTGTTGTCCAGTCAATACTCCGTTCCCTTTCAGTTCAATAATGTATTTCAATACTTTTTGTACATCTTGGGTGGCTGCAGGATTGACAGGTTCTGTTGAAAATGCAATTGAAGAAGAAAAGACGAATAAAATGAAAAAGCAAGCTCTTTGCATATTGTTGATTTATAAATATTATGTAAATATCCTATTAGTCAGAGATTTGACTGGATTCCTGATTGAATTCATTCTCAGATTATGTAGAGAAAAATAGCTGTAATTTAATTTTCATAATGGGAAAGAGTTATATTTTTCAACTCTTTCCCATTATGAAAATCTATAAGGGTGAAATGATTGCTCTAGTATCCAGGGTTTTGAGTCAGATTCTGATTCAAGTCAACATCGCGCTGCATGATTGGCAATAAATATTGATTATCATTGAAATTTTCATGAGGCTCTAGGGAGTTTGACCCCTTAAATACTTCATCACCCATCTGTCGGCGTTTGATGTCCCACCAGCGTTTAAACTCAAAGCTAAGTTCGAGTCTTCTTTCATCCAGAACAAGTGTTCTGAAATCATCTTTGGAAATTCCCGCATCCACATCTGCAGGGAAATCGGTTGCCGTTCCTGCCCAATTCCGGGCCCTGGCGCGAACCTGGTTCACATACCCCCTGGCTTCTACGGTTGGACCGTTGATCTCATTCAACGCTTCTGCAGCGGTGAGCAAAACCTCTGCATATCGATAGACGGCATAGTTGTTTTCAGTATCGGTAACCAAGTCGCGCGGAACACCCATAAACCGCCAGTATTTGGCAATATGTGGGCGTTTGGTACCCTGAAACTCGGTATAGGGTAACAAATTCCCACCATAATGAGCGCTGTCGGCCAGGGCTACTTTTTTGCGGTAGTCTCTGTTGTCCCAAGTTGTATAAACCGCCAATGAGGGAACTGCTACATCGAATCCGGCAACTTCGTCCGCTCCACTCAATCCCGTAAATGCAGCATGACTGTCGTAGTCGTAAGGCCATGCTGATCCTCTTTTGTATTCAATAGCAAAAATATGTTCCGGCATACCGTCTTGTTTGCCCGAATCAAAAAGATCTTGATAATCTGCTTCTAGTGAATAGTTTAGACTTCCTGCATTGTCAATTACCCATTTTGCATGATTGTAAGCTTCTTGCCAGTTCCCTATAGTCAGATATACATCAGCCAACATGGTATATGCAGTACCTCTTGATGGCCTGCTACGGATATCATCCAATGGATGTCCCATGGGGAGATTTTCTTTGGCGTAGTTTAGATCACCAATAATATTTTGATAGACAGTTGACTCCGACGTTCTGGAAATAGTCGCTACAGCTTCCGGATCTCTTACGGGTTCATCTATATAAGGGATGTCTCCAAAAAGGCGTACAAGATTAAAATAGGTAAAAGCCCGTACAAATTTTGCTTCCCCAATAAGGGCTTTTATGCCGTCTGTAGGTTCGAGCGCCTCCGCACCATCGATCGCTGTATTAACTGCATCTATAGATTGGTATGCCATTGGCCAGAATGTCCCTATCATAGCATTTGTAGAGTTTGCATTGAAGTCGTTGATTTGAATTCTTGCCGCTACTGTTGAACGATTCCCAATATCAACCATGTCACTGCGCAGCATAATCGCTGCTGCCATTTCTCTTCCCCAATAATTATCCGAGGCAATTTTTCCGTATGCTCCGTAGATTGCCGTCTGCACATCTTTCTCAGATTTGATAAACCCATCAGGAATCAGTCTTCCAACCGGATTTTCCACTAAATCAGTACAACCCAACACGAAAAGTGTTAATAGTGGTAATATATATAATTTTGATAATTTCATTTTTATTGTTTTAAATTGAATTAATCAGACTACATTAAAATTTTACCTGTACTCCAACAGTAACGGATTTCGCACTTGGATAACTTCCATAATCATAACCTAAGTTAACATTACTTGTAGTTCCCATACCGGTAGATCCCAAATAATTCACCTCCGGGTCAAAACCTGGATAATCAGTAAGGGTTATTAGATTCTGACCACTCAGATAAATTCTTGCATAGCTGATACCAGAGCCACGAAGTAACGACTGTGGCAACTGGTAGCCTAAGGATACATTTTTCAACCGGGCATAGCTTCCATCATAAACAAAACGATTTGACGAAATTCTTGAGCGGGAAGCTGTTGCTTTTGGAACATCGGTGTTGGTATTTGTTGGTGTCCAACGGTCAAGCGCCCTGGTAGTAGAATTGTTGAATCCCTGCATTAATTCCAGTTCAAACAAAGTAAAACTATAAATATCATTTCCTTGGGATGCCTGAACAAAAACATTCAAATCAAATCCTTTATATTCAAAGGTATTATTTAAACCCCAAATGAAATCAGGATTGGGGTCACCGATAATCGTCCTGTCATCGCTGTTCAACTGACCGTCAGGCTGACCTGTAAGTACACCATCCTGCTTTCCGTTTATGTCTCGGAATTTTTCACCGCCTGCAACCTGTTCAAAGCCACCGCCGGGAAGAAAAGTATCACCCTCCTGGTAAACCCCATCATAAATATACCCAAAGAACGACCCCATGGGATAACCTTCTCTCAACACATTGGTAGTACCGATTCCAACCATGTGCCCTGGAAATACGCTTCTTAAGACGTCGGCGCCATTAGGTAATTCCAGTACTTTATTCCGGTTTCTAGAGAAATTAAAATCGGTATTCCACTTAAAGTCTCCGTTAAAGTTTACGGTCGACAGGGTAAATTCAAATCCTTTATTTTCGACCGCACCAAAGTTTTTCCACATATTATTGTAACCGGAGTATGAAACCAGGGGAACCTGGAACAGTTGATCGGTGGTTTTCATATAATAATAGTCAGCAACAATTGAAATACGTTGATTAAATAACCCCAAATCAATACCGATATCCTGCTGAGCTGTTTTTTCCCAGGTAAGATTATTATTAGCTACTGTATTGGGCGTGACGGCATTTACAACTTCGTTACCAATTGTAACACTGGGTATTGTTCTCATCAGTGCCAAAGATCCGTAGGCAGCAATCGATTGGTTTCCTGTTATACCATAGCTGCCGCGCAACTTTAGCTGGCTGATCTGAGGTATCTCATCCATAAAACTTTCTTCTGCAATATTCCACGCAATAGCGCCTGATGGAAAAAAGCCCCATTTATTGTTTTTAGCAAATTTTGATGATCCGTCATAGCGGCCTGTGAAAGTAAGCAGGTAACGGTCAAATAATTTATAATGAAGCCTTCCGTAGAAAGACGATAACTCTGATTCTGTTAAAGAGGAAACAGGAGCTCTGTAGTTGGATCCTGCAGATAAGTTCCAAAAATCAAAAGCGTCTGAAAGAAAATTTTCGCTCTGGGCGCGCCAAAATTCAGATTTAGATGACTCGTAAGTATAACCGGCCATTAAAGATATATCATGAATTTCGCTGAACTTTTCACTGAAGGTGAAATAGTTTTCATTGGATAAGTTTGTAACCCTGTTCCCGTCAATGGTACCACGACCATTGATACTTCTGCCGCCATACATGGTTGTGGGTAAGTAGTTTCCGTAGCGGTTAGACCAGGTCTGCGCTCCAAAAGTTGACCGGAATTTTAAATTCTTTGTTATTTGATACTCTCCAAAGAAGTTGGCCTGCAGGTTGTCGCCTTCGCTTTCAATAGCCATTTCCCTCGCAATGGCAACGGGGTTGTCTCTTTCAAGACCAGTCATGAAAGAGCTGTGGTATGACCCGTCTGAATTATAAACAGGAATGGTAGGTTCGGTCAAAACTGTTGCCGACAGGACACCGGTCTGCCCGGCGCCACCGCTCCCTTCCATGTTCACTGTCCCATTTCTTTGCTCTCTTAATGCAAAAAGTTTAACGCCTACCTTGAGGTTCTTAAGCGCTTGTAAATCAAGGTTACTGGTGATCGAATAACGTTTGAATTTGGAATCAATCACAATCCCTTTCTGATCGTAAATAACGCCTGAAACATAATAGTGACTATCGTCGTTACCTCCCGAGATAGAAAGTTGATAATTTTGTATACCTCCCTGCCGGAATACTTCGTCCTGCCAGTCGGTATCTTCATAGTCTGTACCTGTCAGTTTCCCAGGCTCAATTTCATTTACATAATCGATATAATCAGCCGTTTTAAGTAAATCCAGTTTATTAAGCACGTTCTGTACAGAATAGGAGGAGTTAAATTCGATTTTGGCTTTTCCCACTCTACCACTTTTGGTTGTTACCAAAATAACACCGTTTGCTCCGCGTGAGCCGTAAATAGCAGTAGCAGAGGCATCTTTTAATACTTCGACAGACTGAATATCTTCACTCACCGGCATCGTAACGCCAGGGAAACCATCGACAACGATTAATGGGTCGCTTGACGAACTAATGGATTTTGCACCCCGGATACGCACTTTAAAGTCGGCTCCAGGTTCGCCGTTAGTGGCTTGGACATGTACACCTGATGCCCTTCCCTGTAAAGCCTGCATTGCCTGAATTGTTGGGAAGGCGGTTAAATCTTGTGATTTGACACTAGCTACTGAGCCAGTCAGATCTGATTTTCTCATAGTGCCATAACCGACTGCAACAATTTCTTCCAATGTTTTGGTATCTTCCTGTAAAATAATATCAAAGCTTGTTTTACCGGATGTGTTGATTGTCTGGCTTAAATATCCGATATATGATACACGAATATTTGCGTTCTCTTCCACACTGAGTGAAAAATGTCCATCTACGTCTGTCACTGTCCCGTTGGTAGTGCCTATTTCAATGATGTTGGCCCCGATCACGGTTTCACCGTTTTTATCAGTGATTTTTCCAGTGATTGCTTTTTTCTGTTGTGCAACCTCGTCTGTAACCAACTCGGATTTATCCCGGGATATAAGTTTTGTACTTTTATAAAGTGAAACTTGTCTTTCTACCAGGCTATAGTCCAGAGCAGTTTCGTCCAGGATAATATTCAGTATATTACTGATACTCTCTTTGTCTACATGGATAGAGGTTCTTTTATTAAGCTCCGTTTTTGCCTCATCTGTAATTAAAAAGAGGTAATCACTTGTTCTTTCAATCTCGGAGATCGCTTTTGAAATAGTCACATTTCTCAGCTCAAGAGTAAGCTCCTTTTGCTGAGGAAGTAAATTCTCTGCCATTGTGCTAAATAAGCAGACAAATAAAAAGAAAGTCGACAACTTCATGATCTTTAAGCATCGGTTGCATTTTTTATATGCAATTTGTTTAGATTTAATAAATTCTTCCATACATTTGTAATGAATTTAGTTTACTGATTAGGTTTATTTGTAAATTAAGTTTTTTATGATCGGGCAATGTGACAGCATTGTCCGATTTTTTCTGATATCTTATTAAGGGATTTATTTCATAGGCATCTCTTTTTTAATGATATGTATTGTATTATTTTCTCTTTTGTATAGCGTGGAGGAAAGTATAGAAACCGAAGTCATTACACTGTCCAGATTGTTCGAAAGGAATAACTTGCCAGTACAGGTTAGTTCATTTAGTTTCACATCCGTGTTTTCGTCGAATTGTACATTGTAGTAGCGTCCGATTTTCCTCAGAATTTCAGACATGGGTGTACTGTTAAATTCCAGCACACCCTTTCTCCAGCTGATATACTCTGATACATCGACAGTCTCTTTCAGAAAGTTGTTTTCAGTGATATCGATTTTCTCGTTTGGTAATAGCTCGGCTATATGTGTCGACCCTCTCCCTATTCTTACTTTCCCTTCGACCAACACAACGGTCTTACTGCTTTCATCGCTATAAGCAGAGATGTTAAATGAGGTTCCTTGAACTCGAATATCCATATCCTGTGCATGCACGATAAAAGGTACCTGCGCATTGTGGGCAACATCAATGAAAATCTCACCTTCAATGAAAATCTCACGTGTATTCCCATTAAATTCAGAAGGGAAATCAAGTTGTGTCCCCGAATTAAGCCATACTTCAGTCCCGTCAGAAAGTATCAGTTTTGATCTTTTACCGTAAGGAACAACTAATCTGTTTAATTCTGATTTGGCTAACGTCAGCACTTTTTTTGATGATGTACTGTCCGTGACCAAGGCATTTCCATCCTCAGTGAGACCAATTTGTACATTCTGAGCCAGGTTTATTTTTTTACCAGCTGAAATAAGATAAATTTCTTCCTCTGGCAATGTTTCCCCAACAATTATTTCATTTTTCTGCTCTGACATATACCCACTCTCTTTATTCATCTGATTCATAAATAAAAGTGACATAACACCCAGGAGCATAATGGCAGCAGCAGAACTTACCCATATTATCAGTCTGCGTCTCTTGTATTGGTTGATCTTTTGAAAGACCATATCATAAATATCCTTTTTGTCATGTTCTGACAGATGATACTTGTTGATTTCAATGGCATCAAACTGGCTGATGGCATTCTGTAGGGCAACTTCCAAATGTGGATTCTTTAACTTGAAATCTTTCCAGTAATCCTCTGATTCTTTCGTTTGAAATAGCCTCCACTTGATGAAATCTTCATTCTGAAGAAAGTGATCAGTCTGCTGAGATGTATGAATTATTTTATTCACAGCAATTCTTTTTTATATATTGACAATATTAAAATAAATTCGTGGACAAAATTTAATGTTAAAATTGCAATTTTAACATTATAGATATAGAGGTATCAAAAATGAAGATTTGAAAAGCTTCTATCGTATCAGATAGAGTAGAGTGAATAGGAATAAGCTCTCGGGGTGATTATCTTGGGAAGCATACTCGCGTAGTTTCTCCATGGCTCTGTACAGTAATTTTCTTGCAGACTCCTCATTGATATTCAAAACTTCTGCTATTTCCTTGTGCTGCAAACCGATCATATATTTCAGATAAACAGCTTCACGCTGATTTGGTGTTAACTTGCTTAACAATGATTCCACTTTTTTCTTAATCAATTCGGCTTTTTCATTGCTAATGATATCATCCAGTACTGTGACTTGAATGGAAAATGAGTTTGGAAAAGAGACAATTTTCTCCCTGTGCCTCTCCTTTTTATTCAAATTTATGAGGCAATTTTTGAAAGTCTTGAATATATAAGCGGTGATATTTTCTACATGATGAAGCTTCTCTCTGGTAATGTACAGTTTGTAAAAGGTATCCTGCAGGGCATCTTTACATATCTCAGTCGGAATTCCCAAGCTGATTCCATAAGAGAATAGCTCATCTATATGTTTTTTATAGATAAGAGAGAAAGAGAGATTATCTCCCTCTTCCAGGAATTTCTTCCATTGATTATCAATTGATTCCATTTATCTCCCATGTTTGGCGTAACCAACAGCAGAATACAAATTAACATCATTTTTTTTTTACTGGCAAATGTTTAGATATTTTTTCATTGTTGTCCGGTAAAACCGGTAATTTAAATTTTTGACACTAATTCAGTGGCTTTGCGCACTGTTTTTCGTGAGTTTCTAAAAGCAAGCCCCCTCCCATTGTGGAAAGAGCGAATATTGATCAGTTATGCCATTTTGACGAGCCTTTTGCTCTTCAAGAAGCTCCTGCCAGGCTTTTTCTGGATTCTCAAAAAAACTTCTGACATCGATGTAACTCATCAGATGCTGCCTGATGACAGAAACCATGTTTGAAAATGCCCATTTCCGCTTGATCTAGCTTTTGAGTATCATCAGCAGCAAGTTGGCCAGCATAACAGACCAAATTTGTATGATAATGGCGTTTTCATTGTCTCCCAGAAAATATTTCAAGGGAAAGTTCTGTTTCAGCTGCTTGAAAAGCAGCTCGATCTGCCATCTTTTTTTATAAATCCGGGCGATCACTTCTGCCGGAAGTTCCATATTATTGGTGATGAACTCGAACAGGCGTCCATTGGTGGAATCCCAGTAAGCAATGCGCCTGCAAAGATGCTTTTCAGTCTTGTTCTTACCATAAGAAAGCTCAATCTGCTCGTCTTTCAGGACACCTGAATCGGCATCGTCCGGGATATCGAACTCTTCGCGTGCCTGATAAAGAGCATTGTCCTTTAAGCGGGTCACATACCAGATTCTTTTACGGGTGAAAACCTCATACTGTGCATAATCCACATATCCCTTGTCAAAGCAGAGGATGGAATCTTCGGGTAGATTCACCTCCTTCAGCAAAAGATGATCGTGTCTGGCGGCCTCCGTGTAACGGATGAAACAGGGCTGGTTGTCTTCCGAGCGGATGATGGTATGGGCTTTGATACCGCCCTTCTTCTTTCCATTATCAGGATTTCGCCCTACACCTTTCAGGATGTTCTTGAAGAGCGTTATCGTGGTCGAATCCATGATGTAAAGACGCTTCATATCCTGTCTGCTCAAGCTGCTGTCCGCTAAAATACCCGAGTAACGCTGGTAGGTATCATGGTATACCCGGGCAAAGACTTCAGGTGAGCGACGTGCATTGGCCTCTGAAAGGGTGCTGCGCCGGACAACATAATCAAGGCCGAGGTGACCAAGACGATGGGCGTTGGACAGCAGGCCCAGCACCGTCTCACGAATGGAGTTGTACCCTTCGAAAGCAACAAACAACATCACAACAATATGTTTATGGCTGGTGAATCGCTTCACATACCTGTCGGCTCCCAACGCTTTGGAGGCTTTTGATATTTTTGACTTGTCCAATAAATTTAACAGCTGTGTAAAGATCGGCTGTCCGCTAAAATTTGTACCTTTGCCCATGTTGGTTATCCTTATTTGTGTTGCAACAGTAAAGGTAAACCTTCTGGGGAATTACCGAAAGGGGTTCCCCTTCATTTTAGCGTATATTATTTTTACCGGACACCAGTGGAACTCAAACTCCAATTCAATTGTATTTGATTATATGGAATTGACGTCAAATTTGGATCATAAGCCAATTCATATTGCATCATATACCATTTGTTTGATGCCAAAGGGAATGTACCATCTGCAGGCTTTGGCTGAATTTGAGAATAAGACTTTGTTGGAGTAATTCGTACATCCACAGTTTCTTTACCAAGGAAATTGAGTAAAGATGTATTGTATGACGATATAATGGAAATTCCATCTTCTAGATAAGACGAAGATGCATAAAATTGAGTTGTAGTATAAAGAAATATTCTCAACAACCCCCGATATTTATTGTAGAGTACAAAATACGGGTTTATCAGTTGACCAGGTGCACTTGGATCAAAAGAGTTATACATTAATTTCCAACCATCAGAAGCTTTGCGATCGTTCAACACATCTAAACCATAAATAGAGGCAAGGCTTCCTTGCCCAACCCATGGTGACGGTATGCTGGATTGACCCTGAGGTGTTGGCATCCAATCAGCATTTTCCCAGTCAAATAAGTAAGGTGTTACAGCTCTGGTTTTAATTTTAACAATGTTCTGTTCCGCTTCATGATTTAAATCAAGAAGCAATTGATCTTTTTGACAACCTGCTAAGAATATCAAAAAAAAGCTTGACAGCAAAAAATAAATTTTAATTCTTGTTTTCATACCCATTGATTTTTAGATTTAAAAAAAAGTTTAAGACTACGATTTTAATTATTGTTATTATCAATCAAATTTAACTGGAAGTATTTCTCAGTCATTTAAAATATACAACGACAAAAAACATATCCTATTAACGTGAGTTCGGGATAACATATTATCCCCAAATGGTTAATTGACTTGACTTTT
>ENA-UOOK01002872-UOOK01002872.1-fermentation-metagenome-genome-assembly--contig:-NODE-2872-length-20410-cov-12.135004_pt1 | contig 20410 bp, 10 predicted proteins | sample MGYA00245777_ERZ724023 | MGnify/ENA primary metagenome ERZ724023 (study PRJEB28704, sample SAMN03018312) | fermentation metagenome | biome: anthropogenic terrestrial biome; feature: soil...
TTGGCATTTCCTTCGAGCATCAGTGATACGGCATCGCTCAGTTTGAAATCAAATCCCAGTCCGAAGCGACCAGCAGGGAACCCTTTGCTGTCTTGCCAGAGATACTCCAGGTCGTAGGTTCCCGTGTTCAGTGCGTTAGCCTCATCGTTGTCGAATCCAAAGGCATAAGCTCCTCCTGCAAACAGGTAGGGATTGAACACCCTGTCGGGATTAAATCCTTTGAAGAGTGACATCAGATCCAGTACCAGGTCGAGGTTACCCTGTACAAAATTAAAGTTATACACCTGTGCCGGTGCTACCCAGCCGCCTTTTGCCTGCCATCCGGAAGCACCCAGGCGCATGCCGAAGGCGGGTGTAAATTTGTATCCCAAATTGAGGGCTGCTGCCGGTGAGATCAGATCCATAAAATCTGCTTCACCCAACGTGTGTGCTGCTCCACCCTGCAGCTGCAGGTATGCATGCGGTTTAAAGATGGTCTTGCCTTCTTCTTTGATCACTCGCTCCTGAGCAAACGTAAACGTTGGTATCAGGCAAAAAGCGATCATGTACAAAAAAAACTTTTTCATAGATAATTTCTTTTAATTGTTAGTTAGTTTGTTTGTTTTTCTCATTTATATTGTTTATCTTTTAAAATACCTGAAATTACTCTTCGTTAGCCTCCTTAATAAATATTTAGTTGCTATCATTAAAAGGTTTAATTCTCAAAACATGATATGATATTTACTACTACAAACTTAACATTATTTTCTATTATTTGTTCACAATTTCAATGTTTTTTTTAAATCCTTTCTATAGAATTTGTAAAACATATAAGAGGTGTGACATTATTGTCACACCTCTTATATACACATTACTTATGGTAGATAGCAAGCTATCTTACCAATAGTTTAATTTTATTCAGTTGGACCAACGCCTGGTTTTACAGTGATAATTAATTTATCAGAAACTGTACCCCACTTGTGGTTTACTTTTACAGGAACAGAAACCTTGAATTCGTTCTGAACGGCACCTGTTGCTCCATTATCCCACTGGAATGTAAATACATGAGGAGTAACATTAGGAGTTCCGTTTCCATTCGTCCAAATTGTGCTACCTGCAGCTTCAACAGGATTGAATTTCAGTTCCATACCAGCAGGGATATCGTAGATAATGTCGCTTACAATCTGACCTGAAGAGTTAATGTTACACTTGATTTTGTCAAGATCAAACACAAATGGTGAATCGTAAGTTTGAGTTGGTGCTGTTACTTCATACCACCAACCACCATAAAATGGATCAATACCTCCATTATAAAGTGGATGTCTTACCCTTCCAGGACCATTAAATATACCTGCATATGTATAACCTGTGATTGCAGTACCTACTACAGGTTCTGAACCAACTTCGTAGTGGTCATAGAGTTTACGGCCAGCAGCTGTTGTAACAGTCAGTTCAGAGCCAAACCAGTCAACCAAGATAGATGCTGGGCTATATGCATTGAGTGTATAGCTGTTCAAACCATTATTTGCCTGGTCGTAAACAACTGCATCTTGTGGTAGATTGAGTGCTAGCGGATATGTAAATTGTACGTTAAATGCAGTGTAGAGGTCAATTGAATTGTATGATGCACCATTGATATAACCTCTAGGTTTAACAGATACTGATTTTCCTACAAGTTCTTTTGAAGCTTCAGAAAGCTCTTCATAGTTACCCCAAGAACCTGAATTTGGTGCAGTATTACTGTTCAAACGTACATAGTACTTCAGACCATCTTTATCGATGCGTGCTGCAATCGGACCAGAAGTATTCGTCTTACGCAATGTTGTACCATTGTCAGCAACCACGAATCCAGTAGGAGCTGATGCAAATACGAAGTATGGAGTTAGATATTCTTCACATTCTTCAGTGAGACCAGTATAAATAAACTCATCAGCCTGGTGCATGAATGCATTGTTAAGCAATGCTTCATAAGCTGTAGAAGTTTTACCACCTTGTTCAAGGATAGTTGGATTTACAACAATCTTACCATTTGTAAATATTGAAGTATTTGCATTCAGAGTGATTGTTGGAAGAGTTACCTTGAATTTCCATGTAATAACAACATCAGGTCTGTAACCATTCGATTTGAGAGTTGTTTTAATCACGTAAGAACCGTTAGGGGCAGTATTTGAAATAAATGCTTTGAAGTAGTTTGCAAGATTTACACTTTCTGTTTGAGGATTAATATTATAACCGAACTGTACATGTTCATCAGTTGCATCACCCAAAATACCAGCAGTTGCTCCAGCAGGTGCTGATACAATTACAACGTCACTGATTTCAAGTGAGTGTTGGCTATACTCTGCGAAGAATGCATCTTTACCAAGCATAATACGTGCATGATTAAATACTTGGTCGAAGTCAATCTCATCAATATCAATGTTAGTCAAAGAGTGTTCATTGTCACAATCGATCATGTAATCATCGAGAGTAAATTCGAATTCTACAGGTGAATTATCATATTCGTCTGTGATTAGAACTTTTATGAAACCTACAGCATGTATTTTACCATTAACCAGTGCTTTTACAAGGATAATAGGTGTACGGCCAACAGCAGCCTGATTGATTCCACCGCCAGTAGCTGGTTTCACTTTCAGTGTAGAACCATTCAGAATCACATAGGTATTGCTCTGGTCAACCCCTTCTGTTCCCAATTCTACGAGTTCGAATGTGAATTCATGCTTGTTAAAACCATACTCCAACATCTTCATCGTTGCTGGACCGCCAAATACTCCATAAACATAATCTTTCAGGTCGATGCTGAAGTTTTTATTTTCTGGTTTTGTTACAGTTCCCTTACCATTCCAAAGTACCACATCTTCATCATAGCTTGCAGCTGCGATATTAGCACCAGTAGCGGTAACAGGAAGTAATGTTCCATCGGTTTTCTCTGAGTTCGCATTCAAAGCGATACGACCAGTCAAAAGGTCAAAGTTAACCTTAACATATTCACTTGCAACAAATTTGTCTTCATTGCTGTCGTCCAAGATTTTCACTTCAAGAGCTACATGATGGTTGTGTGCTGATTCTCCGTGTGCAGGTGTCTGAACATCGTCACCATAATCATTGTAAACATCGGCACCAATGAGAACAGGAACAGTTAAAATACCACCCTGCAATGTAGCAGCGTCGGTGAGTACTAGGTAATCATCAGAAGTACTTCTTACAATTGTTACCTTATTGAGCAATTGAGAAACTTCAAAGTCATTCAACGTTGCATTGGAAGGATTCACTTTGTACTTCAAATTTGTCACACCTTTGTAGATGGTACCATCTTCCTTAACTGCATATTTAATTGTAGTTCCATTCGAAACAGAGTTGTACCATTCGTTAATACCTCTTACAACAATCTGTGGAGTACCGTCACCTGAGCTGTAGTCAGGTTCAAATACAAGAGATCTAACACTTCTATCAAGATGACCGAATAAATTCAAGATCAAGCTGATGTGTGCATCGAGTTTGCCTTCCAGTGCATCAATAGCAGCGTCAGTTGCAGTCTTAATGTCATTTACCTTGGTGTCCAAAGTAGCAAGTCCACTTTCAACACTTGTTAAACGAACTTTAAGAGCTGTGATTTCAGCGCTAAGTTCATTATATTTAGCCTGAAGATCTGCCTTGGTAGCTTCAATATCAGCTTTGTTTTCGTTAATTGCTTCCAGCTGTTCAGCCAACTGAGTTTTGATGTTTTCAATTTCCTGTGATTTACCATCTGCAACTTTCAAAATAGCTTCCAAGTTGGCAATTTTAGCAGCTAGATCATTCTTTACAGTGGTGATTTCATCAGTCAGCAAAGTCTGAAGAGCAGTTAACTCTACCTTGGTTGCAGCTTTGGCAACATCACTTTTCAATGTAGTGATTTCACCATCAACCCATGCTTTGTAGGTGTTGAAAGTTTCTAATTTAACTGCTTGAGCTAGTACTTCAGCTTTTGCTGCATCTAATTCTGCTTTAGTGGCTGCATTAGCTTGAAGTGTAGCTAAAGTGGTTTTTGCTGTATTTAAATCAGCTTGCACAGCAGAAATCGCTGTAGTGAGCTGTGTCTGCAAAGCTGTTAGTTCAGATTGCGCAACAGCACTTGCTTTTAAATCAGCAAGATCTTTGTCCAATCTGCTGATGTCATCATCATAATCTTTACATGAAGTAAATGTCACAAAAGCGCCAATTACTGCAAAGATAAAAAACTTAAAAAATAACTTTCGGTATAGGCGCTTAAGTCGCTGTTAATTTAGAAATAACTGCTACCTTTGTAGCATGGGATTTAGAGAAAAGTATACGGGGGTGAATTCAATAGAATTTAATAGGTATTTTCAGAGCGACGAAGATTGTTTTCGTTATTTGTCTGCAATAAAATGGTCATCTGAAAGTCCGTACAAATGCAAGAAATGCGGTCATCTGAAGTATGGAAAAGGCAAAAAGTCATATTCACGCCGTTGCGCCAATTGTAATTACGATGAAAGTCCAACGGCAGGAACGATGTTTGACAAGATAAAATTTCCATTACTAATAGCGTTTCACATATGCTTTAAGATCAGTACAAAAAAGAAAGGAATGTCTTCCATGGAATTGTCAGAAGAGTTTGGATTGCGGCAGAAAACAGTTTGGGAATTTAAGTGGAAAATCCAACAAGCAATGACGAGCAGCCGTAAAAACCAATTATGCGGCAAAGTTCAAGTGGATGAATTTCTGATTGGCGAATACGAGGAAGGGAAAGTGGGGCGTAGTGGCGAGAGCAAAAAGAAGTTAGTTATAGTTGCACTTGAGATTCTGGAAGATAAAGGTAGTGTTGGGCGTGCTTATGCACAAGTAATTGATCGTGCTTCAAGCAAAGAATTCAGACCGTTTTTTGAGACATATATTAGCAAAGAAGCGCACGTTATTACTGACGTTTGGAAAGGATATTTGCCATTGAAAAAGGACTATCCAAACTTAGAACAAATACCTTCAGACAAGGGAAAGGGAATGCAGCAACTGCATATTCACATAATGAACATCCAGGGATGGTTGCGAGGGATACACCACCATTGCTCAAAGCAGCGGCTGCAAGGTTATCTCGATGAGTACCATTTCAGGTATAACAGGAGGTCAATGATGGGGTCAATCTTCGATTTACTCCTTAGGAAGATGGTCTTCAGTGAACCTATAAGGTTAAATAGAAGTAATATAACAACAGCGGTCTAACCGCCTATACCGAATAATGTTAAAGCGAACCGGGCTACTTTCTATGGTAGTAATGAGAGCATCACAGGCCCTTATACCTTACTGCCTTACAGTTCATCCCGAGAGTATTATACCATATCAACCGGGGTATATAGTGCCAATGTTACCCTTACCGATACGCACAAATACCGTTATATAAGGGTGGTGCTCAATCCCTATAGTACAAGCATTGCTAATAATGCTATTGGTGTACTTTGGAGGGATTTCAAACTCGGCTATCGTGAATTATCAGCACCATAGATAGTAAGAAAATAAATAGGAGTTTATGGGAAAAACCTGTAAACTTCTATTTTAACCCTTGTCCGTAAAATCCCTTCATCGGATGGAAGGCTGGGAACTTGATTTTTTAATCCCTGATAATAATCTTCATCCCGTTTAACAACTCTTTGACCTCAGGAATAATCCGATAGCTTTCACGGGTATTGTGCATGATTTTGGTTATATATGTTATATGCCGGAACGGATCACAATCGACAACTTAAGGATTGACGACTCCAACTATCCTGATGAGTATAACGGAGTGGCTATTTTTTCAAATTTCAATCGACAAATGACCGACGATACCTATGTCGAAAAGTTTCCGTATATTATCACCAAAGAAGTTATTCTCAAAGATGTCAAAACAGAAAGCGGTAAGCCGTTAAGAGTCAGTGATAATATCTATATATTTAGAAATGTGGAAAAGCGATAAATCTTACCTCTACCCCGTTTCTTGCATTTTTATACCATTTATTCGAGAGCAATTGTAGGGCGGCCAACACCAGAAACAAAGGATTGTTAGTTTTTTATTGTTTTTTAACTGAATTGATGATCCTTTTCTGTAAATTAACCATATCTTTGTTTGTCATTATGTAGGACATATCATACTTATATAACATATGGAAAAAAAAGCCTTCAAAATTGAAATCAAGAATGGAACAACAACACTTGTTGACCTAGCAGAAGAAGCGATTCTCAATTACATCAAAGAGAGCCAATTAAAATCTGGAGATGAATTCCCTTTTGATGAAAACCAACTTTCAGAACAACTCAGTGTAAGTAGAAACGTGGTTCGGGAGGCGCTAAGTAGATTGAACTCATTTGGAATAATCCACAGCCGCAAGCGGAAAGGGATATATCTACAAGAGCCAGACATGAAAAAAAATCTAAGTAGAATTGTTGACCCCCAACTTCTTAGCAAAGATCGTTATCTTGATCTGCTGGAATTGAGATACATGTTAGAGATTGGCATTATACCTTCTCTATTTGAGAATCTGCAAGATAAAGACATTGAAGAACTTTACGAGGCCCTTCCCCTCCATTTAATAAAAAACAAAGACGCGCGGTTTTCCACGGAAGATGAGATAAAGTTTCATACCATCATTTACAAAATTGCTAATAATCAGACCCTGATTGATTTAATGCAGATCATTATATCCATGCGTTTCCGGCTCTATGATAGTTCAGAATTTACAATTTTCAATGAAAACTTGACGAAAAAGAATTTGAAGGCAACCCATTACGATATCGTAAAAGCATTAGAGAGTCGAGACCCGTTACGGTATGAAGATATCATAAAAAGGCATTTGCTTCCTTACCACATGTATATTAAAGAGAAGCGTGAAAAAAGATAAAGAGTTGATTTAAAGGTAGAAAGGCATGGGTTTCTCGATTTTAGATTGGAGCATAGTTGTCGTATATATCTTGTTAATGTTATTAATTGGATATCTATCTTCCAGGAAAAATAAAACGGTTGAAGATTATATTTTGGGCGGCAAAACAATGAATTCGTTTTCGATAGGAATTTCATTGTTTGCCACCCTATTCAGTACGTTAAGTTACTTGTCTTACCCGGGAGAGATGATTAAATATGGACCCGTATTTCTCGCGGGGATTCTTGCTTTGCCAGTCGCGAACTGGCTCGTTGGAAGATTTCTCATTCCCAAATTCATGCAAATGAACGTCAAAAGCGCGTATGAAATTTTGGAAGTCAAGATTGGGCCTGCCACCCGAAATCTCGCGGTATTATTTTTCCTTTCGCTGCGATTTTTATGGATGACTACCATAATCTACGCGACAGTAGATGTTGCTCTCGTACCTATACTTGATATTAACCGTCCACTAGTTCCGGTTATAAGTGTTATTTTGTCCCTTCTAACCGTTATCTACACATCAATGGGAGGCATGAACGCCGTAGTTAAAACAGATGTTGTCCAATCTTTTATAATGTTTTTCGGCCTTATATTGACAATCATTTTTGTCCATGCCCAACTTGGTGCCGATCAGTCCCTCTTCGATCCTGAGATTTACACCCATTGGGAACCCGTTAACTGGGGAATACACCCGACTAAACGAATGACCGTGGGAAATATTTTTATTTTGATTTTAGTGATACAATTGTGTACCGCCGGATCAGATCAGATGGCAATTCAAAGATACCTATCCACGAAAAGCGTGAAAGATGCTACTTCATCGTACAATGTTTCTCTCTGGGGTGGAGGGCTTATTAAGATTCTACTGGCGTTCGCCGGCATCTGTGTTATGGCCTATTTTTTTCATAACCCGGAGATACTCGGGGATGGTACCATCACGGATAATGCAGACTCTCTATTCCCCTTGTATATCCGTGTAGGGCTTCCACCGGGATTAACAGGATTGATTACCGCCGGGTTGTTGGCCGCTGCCATGTCGAGCTTATCCTCCGGTTTAAATTCAACCTCTACCGTGATAATGGAAGATGTCATCAAAAAACGAAAAAAAGTTCAAGGTAAACTGGTCAATGAAAAAAGAGAATTTAAACTGATAAAAAGGCTAACCTTAACCCTTGGCATACTGGTCGCCCTTTCCACTTTTTTCCTGCCCTATGTCGCCGGCAACCTGTTTGATGTGATCCAACGAGTGGTAAACTTGGTGGTAGCGCCGCTTTTTGTTTTGTTCATAATGGCTCTATTCGTGCCTTTTGCTACAGACAGAAGCACGGTATGGGCAGGAGTAAGTTCATTAGTTATTGCAATTTTAATTGCTTTTTTCGAGATTTTTGGAATTTCCTCTTTGTGGATTACTCCCTTGTCCCTTCTTGGGGGAACAATTATAGGGATATTGCTTAGCTACGTTGGCAAAAAAACACGGATAATAATGCATAAATAGATAGATTATAAATAAACCTCAAATTATCTTGCCTATGGACGTAAAACAAAAATGTAAATTGAAAAATGAAATGTACGGTAAACAGTCTATAACGCGGTTAAATAAAAAAAGCCGAACGAATGGGCAAAAAACGTTCGGCTGACCAATTCTAATTACTGGGTTAAATTAATTAAAATCATTCAAAGTTATGAATAAATACTCTATTGATGGGAATGAGATAGTCAATAATATCAAACAAGTGTTAAGAAGTGCGGCGGCGACCTTAGTGATGCTGTTCTCTGCTATAGCCATTTCGCACGCGGTAAATGGTTATTCGAGTGGAAAGTGGATTGAGGAGGCAAGAGAAGCCGAAGATATTTATCAACAACAGCGAAGAGTCCGGGGTGTAGTAGCCGATAAGGAAGGAGAAGCCTTGCCAGGCGCTACCGTCGTTGTTGATGGTACCACGAGGGGCGTGATCACCGATATCGATGGCGCTTACTCTATTGATGTTAACCCTAGCGACAAGCTGGTTTTCTCTTTCGTCGGTATGGAAAACCAAACCATTGAAGTAGGAACCTCAACCACGATTAACGTTACGATGCAGGACAAAATCGATGAACTAGAGGAAGTGACAATCGTCGCTTTTGGAAAACAGAAGAAAGAGAGTGTCATCTCTTCTATTTCTACGGTAAATACAGCTGATTTAAAAATTCCTTCAAGTAATTTATCAACAGCATTCGCGGGGAAAATTGCCGGGATGATTTCCTACCAAACAAGTGGGGAACCCGGGCAGGACGATGCAAATTATTTTGTTCGTGGAATAACTACTTTTGGAACAGGAAAAGTTGACCCTCTCATTCTGATTGATAATATGGAGGTTAATTCAAGCGATTTAAATCGCTTGAATCCGGATGATATACAAAGTTTTTCTGTGTTAAAGGATGCTACCGCAACAGCTTTATATGGAGCGAGAGGAGCAAATGGTGTAATATTAATTACTACCAAAGAGGGGAAAGAGGGGAAAGTGAGAGTCTCATTGAGGGTTGAAAACTCTTTCTCTCAACCTACAACCGAAATCGAAATGGCAGATCCAATCACTTATATGAGAATGTCGAATGAAGCCTCACAATCTCGTGGAAGTTTAAATCCATTAGTGTATTCGAACGAGAAAATAGATAATACTATAAAAAACACCAATCCTTATGTATATCCTGCTGTCGACTGGAGAAGCCTAACTATTAAAGATTACACAATGAACCAACGTTTCAATCTGAACATATCAGGTGGAGGAAATATTTCCAGGTATTATATTGCAGGATCATTCACACAAGATAACGGAATTCTAAAGGTTGACAAACGGAATAATTTTAATAACAATATTAATTTAAAAAAATACTCAATCAGATCCAATATTAATATAAATCTCACCAAAACTACCGAAGCTGTAGTTCGTGTACATGGTGCCTTCGATGATTATATTGGTCCTATCAGTGGAGGGAGTACAGTGTATAGTCAAAATCTCAAGGTAAGCCCGGTCAGGTTTCCGGCATATTACGAACCAGATGAAACATATGCTTTATCTCAGCATATTTTATTTGGAAATGCCGGAGAGGGGGGTGAATATTTGAATCCTTATGCCGAAATGATAAAGGGATACAAGGAAACAAGAAATACAGTTATGATGGCTCAAGGTGAACTTAAGCAGGATCTTAGCATGATAACTCCGGGACTCGCTGCACGAATTTTAGCCAATGCCACATCATACTCATACTTCGATTTGCAACGTAGCTATAATCCGTATTACTATAATATTGCCAGTTACGATAGAGCCACAAATAAATATTCATTGGTTGAATTAAATCCTTTATCTGGAACAGAATACCTGGGGTATAGCGAGGGAGGAAAAAGCGTATCACGGCAATTTTATTCCGAAATGTCCTTATCATACGATAGGATATTTGATAGACATGGAGTAAGCGGAATGCTGATATTTTTAACGAGAGAGGAATTGACAGGCAATGCCGGCAATTTGTCAAACTCGTTACCTCATAGAAACCTGGGATTATCAGGCCGTTTTACATATAATTACGACAGTAGGTATTTCTCTGAATTCAACTTTGGGTATAATGGCTCTGAAAAATTTGACAAAAATCACCGTTGGGGTTTTTTCCCTTCATTAGGATTGGGATGGATTATTTCAAATGAAAATTTCTGGGGCGGGGATATTTTGGATAATATTTCTTTGCTAAAATTACGTGGGACTTATGGGTTAGTAGGCAATGATGCTATAGGGGCAGAACGTTTTTTTTACTTATCAAGAGTAAACATTGGAGGGGGTGAAGGGTATAGTTTGGGATATGACTTTAGTGGTAAAAGTAGAACCGGAGTCTCAATTTCACACTATTCAAATCCAGCTATTGGATGGGAGGTTTCTTCGAAAGCTAATTTGGCAATGGAGCTTGGGCTTTTTAAAGATAAATTCAACATTATCGCGGAGGTATTCAAAGAAAGAAGAACAAATATTCTTCAGACACGTGCAGATATTCCAACAACAATGGGGTTATGGAGCACGCCTCAGGCTAATATAGGTGAAGCTTCCGGGAGGGGTTTTGAACTTGAATTAGATTATAAACAATCTTTTTCCAATGATTTTTGGGTAACGGCTAGGGGAAATTTTACATACGCGCGATCATTATTTGAAAAGTATGAAGAACCTGATTATTGGTTTGCTCCATGGAAATCCAGAGTGGGACAACCTATTTCTCAACTGTGGGGATATGTTGCGGAAAGGCTTTTTATTGATGATGCTGACGTGTTGAATTCTCCTATTCAAGATTTTGGAGAATATGGCCCGGGTGACATAAAATATAAAGATATTAATAATGATGGTGTTATTAATACATTGGATCAAGTCCCTATTGGTTTTCCTACTACGCCTGAAATTAATTATGGGTTTGGTGCATCCATAGGGTACAAAAATTTTGATTTTTCGTTTTTCTTTCACGGATCTGCAAGGTCCTCTTTTTGGATCGATTCAGGCGCAATGTCTCCTTTTGTCAGGTCAGGACGAAATGAAACAGGTCTTGCCAAATTTATTGCAGATGACTACTGGTCTTATTCTACACAAAATCCCTTAGCCGAATGGCCGAGATTATCTTTATATAAGATTAATAACAATAACGAAAGAAGTACCTGGTTCATGAGGGACGGATCATATTTACGACTTAAAAATGTTGAGATAGGTTATTCACTTCCAAATAATCTTGTAAATAAAATAAAATTAGAAACATGTCGAATTTATTTAAATGGATCAAATTTATTTCTGCTGAGCAAATTTGATATTTGGGATATTGAATTAGGAGGTAACGGACTTAACTATCCGTTACAGAGAGTGGCAAATTTAGGGATTAATATTTCATTTTAACAGTAATAAAGATGAAAAAAAACAGATTTAAATTGCTAGTGGTTGCTATTTCATTGATATCGGTATCATGTGGAGACTATCTGGATGTGGTTCCGGATAATATTCCTACGGTAGACCACGCCTTTGTAAATCGAAATGAAGCTGAAGGGTTTCTTTTTGGATGTTTTGGTTTTATGCCTGATATCGGCAACGTTCATCAAGATCCCGCGTTAACAGCTGGAGATGAAGTATGGTTTAATGAACCATTGCTAGATTTTACCCCTGATCTGCATAAAATATTTAAAGGAGAACAGGGTGCTACTAATCCTTTAGCAAATTACTTTTCAAGTAAACATGATGGTAATGCAAGAGGGGGAAAAACCCTTTTTACCGGACTTAGGGACATTAATATTTTTCTTGAAAATATTGATAAACCTTATGATTTAAGTGATTTTGAGAAAAAACTTTGGATTGCAGAAGCAAAATTTATGAAAGCGTATTTTCATTTTTGGCTATTGCAGATGTACGGGCCTATTCCCATAATCAGAGAAAATTTGCCCATCGATTCAGCTCCGGAAATTACAAAAATATATAGAGATCCTATCGATGAAGTGGTTGATTATATTGTTTCTCTATTAGATGAATGTGCTGAAGATCTTCCATTAAGGATTGAGGATGAAATTAATGATATGGGACGCCCTACTAAACCAATTGCATTGGCTTTAAAGGCTAAAGTTTTAACTCTTGCCGCAAGCCCCCTGTTTAATGGCAATACAGACTATGCAAATGTGGTAGACAAACGAGGAGTTCAATTATTCCCACAAGAATATAGTACAGAAAAATGGATAAGAGCGGCAGAAGCATTAAAGGAGGCTATATATATCGCTCATGAAGCGGGACATGAGTTATATGATTATAATAATAGCCTTTATGCAAGATTTTTAGATAGCTCAACAATCATGGCTATGCAGGTAAGAGGAGCTGTTGTAGAACGCTGGAACCCGGAAATAATTTGGGGAAACTCACGCACCTCATCTAACGGCCTTCAAAGATTATCATACCCCACTATAAGTCAAGCGACAGACGATATGCTGCCAACTTACGCTCCCCCTCTGAATATCGTTGAACAGTTCTATTCCAGCAATGGAGTTCCTATTGAGGAAGACAGAGACTGGCAGGGAATTGATTGGTATGGAATAAAAAGAGGCGATGAAAAACATAAATATTACATAAGGGAAAATTATGAAACTATAAATCTCCATTTTAATAGGGAAGCACGTTTTTATGGATCAATAATATTTGATGGAATGAGATTTTATGGTCAGGGAAAACATGCGGATGATGAAAATTTATTTACTATATATTTGAAATTTAACAATCTACCCGGAGGTTTTTATAGATCAAGGCATGGTATCACCGGATATCTGTCCAATAAACTGATTCATTATTTAACTTCTAGTGCATCGGGTAACATAAATACATATTCATACGCATTTCCAATAATAAGGTTGGCTGATCTTTATTTACTGTATGCTGAAGCTTTAAATGAAATAAAAGATGTTCCTGATTTTGAAGTGTACGAATTTATTGATCTTGTAAGGAATAGGACCGGACTCAAGGGTGTTGTTGAAAGCTGGGGAGAGTACTCTATTGAACCGGATAAACCTTTATCTAAAGAAGGAATGAGAGATATAATTCGGAGAGAAAGGTTAAATGAACTTGCATTTGAAGGTGGCAGGTTTTGGGATTTACGCCGATGGAAATTATCCGAACAATTCTATAATAAACCTATTCGAGCATTGAATGTATATGGCTCAGGAACTGACTTTTACAATGTGACGACTATTTTCCAGCCTAAATATGAAAAGAAAGACTATTTGTGGCCAATACGCTGGTCAAACATTTATATAAATCCCAATTTATTACAAAATCCGGGATGGAAGTAATGAATAATTGTATGTAAATATGAATTTAAATTGAATGATATGAAAAAAATACTGTTCTTACTTTTAATTACTTTCTTGGTTATTACTGGTTGTGCAGATGCACCTGATTGGAGTGATGAAAAAGACAATATACCACCAGGGCATGTGCGAAATCCTCTTGTGGAAAACATAAATGGAGGTGCAGTTATTACCTACAATCTGCCGGATGATAAAGATATACTTGCCGTGAAGGCAATATATAATTTGAAAGGCCGGGAGGTCGAGATCTACTCGTCTGCATATCGTGATACAATTAAAGTGGAAGGATTTGGGGATACAAAAGAGCAATTGGTAAAATTAGTTTGTATCGACAAAAGCTTCAACGAATCGATACCTGTCTATTTACAAATTAATCCGCTAACTCCCCCAGTTGAATTAGTTGCTGAGTCAATGATTGTTAATGAAACTTTCGGTGGAATTTACGTTGAATGGGATAACAGTTTTAGGACTGATCTGGCCCTTACTCTTTTCGCGGAGGATTCCGAAGGAGAAATGAAGGAGGATTATACTTATTATTCAAATTCTCCTACAGGTATTTACGCCTTCAGAGGTTTTGATGATCAGCCTCGAAAATTTAAGATTGTAGTAAAAGATCAATGGGAGAATCAATCATTTTGGGAAAACACTTTATCTCCATTGTTTGAAGAAGAAATTAAGCCCTATAAAAACGGTGAATTACTATGGAATTTAAAATATTTTGAAGCTGAAAATTTATATACAGGAGATTTTCATGATTACAATTGGGGAGATAACACACGCGGCCTTCAATTGGTTGTTGCCGGTAATACGGTCGGAAATTCAGCTGCATTTTGGAGATCAATGAGAGGATTCTTATCCAGATGGGATCCAACAATACTACCAAGTTCAGAGGACGATATTCAACCCATACCCAATTATTGGACAATAGACTTAGGTGAAGAAGTTTCACTAAGCAGGCATGTATACTGGAGTAGAGGACGTGACGTAGGCGCTGATTTTAATGATTCCTCAAATCGCTATTATTATACATTGCCTCAAGGACCGAAACGGATTGAGATATGGGGAACTGATAATAAGCCCAAAAGTGCGACAGATTTTAATAATAGAATGGAAGGATTACAGTACTGGACCTCGTGGGAGCAAGTAGGAGGAACTGACGCGTGGAAAGAAGACTGGGTAAAACTTGGGGAGAATGACCTGTTACCGCCCTCCGGTGCCCAAAATCAAGCGCAAGTTACAATGGATGATTTGATCCATGCAGACAATGGGTTTACCGCGGAAATTTATCCAGAAATGACTAATAAAAAAGTAAGATACATAAGGTTTGTATTTGAAGAATATTATTCTGCAAATCCTAACGGTGTACATATTGTAGGGATAAAATTCTATGGAGCATATAGCAATAGATAACCAATCACATACAGGAATATAATTCAAATGACTTGTATCTTGATTCTTGTGCCTAAATTTTTAATCGTATGCAATTAAGACTGTTAAGCAAAATTTTGATGATAAGTGTTTTTATCATGTTTCTTTCTGAGAAATCGGAAAGCCGGCCCTTGAAATCGGTTGATCAAACATCTGTCCGAAAAATCAGGGATGTTACAATTTATAATGATGCCCGGTTTTATTCTGCGTTTCCTTCTGTAGTAAAAGGAAAGGATGGGGAATTTCTTGTCGCCTTCAGGTGGGCGCCGGATAGAAAAATATTCGGGGAGCCGGGAAGTAACCATGTGGATCCGAACAGTTACCTGGTGATGCTGCGGTCGACGGACGGGGAGAACTGGACGAAAGAACCCGAGTTAATGTATGCCCATCCCTTTGGCGGTTCGCAGGACCCATGCTTATTAAGATTAAAGGACGGCACCCTTATTTGTACAAGCTATTCATGGGCTTTTGTCCTTCCGTCAGGCGTTCCGAATCTTAAAGAACCGTATCACATGGCAGACGGGCGGGCCTATTTTCTGGGCGGTTACGTGATCCGTTCTCCGGATAACGGAAAAACATGGGAAGGACCTTACTATCCCCCGCGTATTCCTTCCGAGGTTCATTACAGCGCTTTAGGGAATCCGTTACCGGCCTATAACCGCGGAGCCATGTATGAAGAAGAGGACGGACGTATTTTATGGGTTGTGGCAGCCAACGATAAAAAAACTCCGAGAAAGATCTCCGCACATTTACTGACCTCGGAAGACAAAGGGGTAACCTGGCAATATGCCTGTCCTGTGGCTACCGATGATACATATAGTTTTAGCGAGGCATCATTACATAAGACCCCTAAAGGTGATATCGTTGCTTTTCTTCGCACAACCGATATGGATGATATGGCTTGCATTGCACGCTCTACGGACGGTGGAAAAAGCTTTCAACCATGGGAAAAGATGGATTTCCGGGGGCATCCCCTGCATGCCCTGCGGTTATCCGACAACAGGGTGTTGCTTACCTACGGATACAGGCATAAACCTTACGGTATCCGCACCCGTATCCTGAATCCGGAATGTACCGATTTTAAGACTGCTCCCGAAATCATTCTCCGCGCAGACGGGGGCAGTACCGATATCGGTTATCCCTGGTCTGTGCAGTTGGACGAAAACAAGGCGCTGGTAGTTTATTATTTCAATGTGGGCGAAGGGACAAGGCATATTGCCGGTACCATCCTTGAAATTACACATTAAAGAATGAGGTGAAAAATTGAAAATAAGCTATCATTTAAAGTGTTATTCGGATGAAAAGGATTATTAGAAATTTGGGCATTGTACTTTCAATAACGGCAATGGTATTAGTATCCTGTAAGGATAAAAATCTCAACTCTGAATTAGAGGAAGAAGAACAGCCTACGGATACGGTTGATCAAACATATATCCGAAAAGTCAGGGATATTATCATTTATCAAGATGCCCGGTTTTATTCTGCGTTTCCTTCTGTGGTAAAAGGGAAAAACGGTGAATTTCTTGTTGCCTTCCGCCGGGCCCCGGACAGGCGAATATTCGGGGAGCCGGGAAGCAATCATGTGGATCCGAACAGTTATCTGGTGATGGTGCGTTCGACGGACGGGGAAAACTGGACAAGAGAGCCCGAGTTGATGTACGCGCATCCCTTTGGCGGTTCACAGGATCCCTGTTTATTGAAATTGCGCGACGGTACCCTTATATGCAGCAGCTATTCGTGGGCTTTTGTCCTTCCGTCAGGAGTGCCGAACCTTAGAGAACCTTACCACATGGCAGACGGACGGGCTTATTTTCTGGGCGGTTACGTAATCCGCTCTCGTGATAATGGGAAAACATGGGAAGGGCCTGATTATCCGCCGCATATTTCTTCCGAAGTCCATTATAGTGCTTTAGGCAATCCGTTACCGGCCTATAACCGCGGAGCCATGTATGAAGAAGAGGACGGACGTATTTTATGGGTTGTGGCAGCCAACGATAAAAAAACTCCGAGAAAGATCTCCGCACATTTACTGACCTCGGAAGACAAAGGGGTAACCTGGCAATATGCCTGTCCTGTGGCTACCGATGATACATATAGTTTTAGCGAGGCATCATTACATAAGACCCCTAAAGGTGATATCGTTGCTTTTCTTCGCACAACCGATATGGATGATATGGCTTGCATTGCACGCTCTACGGACGGTGGAAAAAGCTTTCAACCATGGGAAAAGATGGATTTCCGGGGGCATCCCCTGCATGCCCTGCGGTTATCCGACAACAGGGTGTTGCTTACCTACGGATACAGGCATAAACCTTACGGTATCCGCACCCGTATCCTGAATCCGGAATGTACCGATTTTAAGACTGCTCCCGAAATCATTCTCCGCGCAGACGGGGGCAGTACCGATATCGGTTATCCCTGGTCTGTGCAGTTGGACGAAAACAAGGCGCTGGTAGTTTATTATTTCAATGTTGGCGAAGGAATAAGACGTATTGCCGGAACCATCCTTGAAATTACGCATGAAAGAATAGTTTCAATAAAGAATTAAAAGAAACTGCATACTAATAAAATTTATAATTTAAATATCTCATCAATTAAAATGTTATTCAAATGAAAAATTATGTTTTTCTTTTTATTGCCTTTTTGAGCATAGGTTTGTGGTCATGTAACGATGATGACCCTGAAGAAATAGTTCCGGCTATTATGTTGTCTACACCGGCAGATGGTGCATCAACGATCGATTTGAATGCCACTGAGGACGTAACTTTTTCGTGGGCAGTAACTAATGGTTTCGCTGATGGGGGTTATACACTGTACTTGAGTAAGACGGCGGATTTATCCTCGCCCAAGACTTATATCTCCACAGAGCTTTCTTTAAAAATACCATCAGCGAATTTGGATGCGCTATTAAGCGAATGGGGAATTGCCAAAGGGGAGGAAGCTACTATATACTGGTCCGTTAAACCGACTGTAGAAGGAGAAGCAACCCCACCTGAAACGGCACGGGCGTTGAAATTGAAACGGCTTCCCGAACCGGCTCCGGTGATCACATTATCCGCCCCTGGAGCCGACGGGGAGACTATTGACCTGAACACCGTTGAAAATGTATCTTTTTCATGGACGGTTACCGGCACAATCACGGGAGGATATACCTTATACCTGAGTAAAGCCGAAGATTTGACTGCCCCGGTTACCTTTATTTCCGAGGCGCTTTCGAAAGAAGTAACTGCTGAGGAACTGGATGCCGCGCTGGACGAATGGGAGTATACCTGGGAAGAAGAAGCGACCATTTATTGGACAGTGAAGCCCACCGAATCCCAAATCGCAACCGTACCGGATCCGAGGGCGCTGAAACTGAAACGGCTTCCCAGGCAAGGCACTGTTTTGGGAAGTATGCGGAATATTCAGGTTCGCCCGGGTTATGAACGAGTCCTTCTGGCATGGGAACAAAATCCGGATCCGTTGATCGAAACCACGGTGATTTATTGGAACGACAGACAAAACTTTGTTGAAGTGGATGTTGTCAGGAGAGAAGAGGGCTGGCAAAAAGATTCCGTTTATATTCCCGAATTGACGGAAGACGTCCAGTATACTTTCGAATTGGTGAATAAAAATTCATCCGGTGACCAATCCTCACCGGTGGTTGCCTCCGGTACACCTTATGGAGCACAACGCGCCGCCGGGTTAGAAGACGAAACCCGGAAACTCAGGAGGATCATGATGACCGGTTATAGTCCTGAAGCAGGTGCCAGGGACAACTCTCCAGTCACTATCGGTGATATAACGCTTACCTGGGAAGCAGCGCCGGAAGGAAGTATTGCAACGGAAATCCGGTATAAAAAGGCAGGGGAAGAGGCAATCGTTTACGTTAAAGAACCCAATGCAGGAACAGCTACCAATATAACGGAAGCGGGGAACAGGTTGCTTCATCCCGATGATATCCTTTATGTCTCGACATTATTTCTTCCTGATGGAGGGATTGATACCCTTCAATCAAAGACACTTCAGAGCCAGATGGTCGTTTATATGGTAAAAGATGCTCCAAGGGCGCGGTTAAATTATGACCTTCCCGCCGGTACGTGGGGAACGGCTGCATATGATTGGGAGCTCCAAAAACTGTTTTGGGCAATTAACCAGGAGACGATTACTGTCTTGGATTGTAATCGATTCGGATGCTTTAATGCATTGGGTGGTACGAATTTCCTTACGGAATATTTTTCCATCCCTCCTGTTCATCAGTTTAAACTGGAAATCATCCCTGACAATAAGATTCTCATATCAGGATTTTACGGGAAAGGGCAAGAAGACACCGTTAACCCTTATTCTATCTATAATAATGACCAGACAAGGGGTGAAGGTGGAAGTTCGACAGATCATGGGGTACCTGAAGAGGATTCCACTTTTGATCCGGAAACGCGTACACTGTATCTGAATTATATGAGGATAATAACCGCTAACGCCCCTGAAGGCAGTAAGTCGTTTTTCATTGAGGAACTTGTCCCAAAACAATAGTGATAATTTTTTTCCGGTCGGTTGGTGCGGGCGGGAAACCCGCACCAACTTCAAATTAAAATCTAAGGTACATTATAGAATAAAAACGATCAAAAAGTCATGATTTCCAGGATGAGGGTATTCCGGCAATCTGATACCCTCATCCTTTTATCCGGAAAATATACATCGATCATGAAATATTTATTATTAAAGTTTTTCATTTTTTTCTTTTCATTATCGCTCCTCTCCAATGAAATAAGCGTCATACCTAAACCATTAAAAATGGATATTAAGGATGGATTTTTCAACGTGAATACTAAAACGAAAATTACCTGCAACAACAAAAAGCTAATCTATATCACCGATTTTTTGAATGATTTTTTGTGTGAAAATTATGGTTTGAGACTCGATCAAAAAATATCCAAAAAAACGGGAAAACAAGAAATAAGCTTCATTCTGGATAACTCAAGTGAAAAAGAGTCGTACACCATTCATATAAGTCAAAATTCAATTGTTGTACGGGGAGGTGAATCGGGTTTATTCTATGGATTACAAACACTCCTGCAATTGATGCCATTGGAGCGATCATCTATTACTTTGCCACAGGTTGAAATCCAAGATAAGCCCCGATTCAGATACAGAGGCGCAATGTTGGATGTGGGAAGGTATTTCTATACGCCCGATGAGGTGAAAAAGTTTATTGATTTAATGGCACATTATAAACTAAACACCTTTCATTGGCACTTGACGGAAGATGCAGGCTGGAGAATAGAGATAAAAA
>ENA-UOOK01002874-UOOK01002874.1-fermentation-metagenome-genome-assembly--contig:-NODE-2874-length-20387-cov-8.280641_pt1 | contig 20387 bp, 17 predicted proteins | sample MGYA00245777_ERZ724023 | MGnify/ENA primary metagenome ERZ724023 (study PRJEB28704, sample SAMN03018312) | fermentation metagenome | biome: anthropogenic terrestrial biome; feature: soil; material...
TGATGTTCATGTGACCGAATTACACAAAACAAAGAGCACTTATTTTTATCTAACTGTCAAAGTCAGGATACAATGTGAATTTAAATGAGGTTTCCGAGGTCAAGAAAAGTATTCTTCTGACAGGGAAGAAGGTTCTGAAAATTTATCCTGATGACAGTATGAATTTGTCTGCTACTTTTTTGCGTTGCAGACGACACAGGTTCAAGCCTGCAAAGAATAGAATCAAAAATCAAAAGGTTCCAGTCGGATGTTCCAGTCGGATATCCGAATTATATAATCCTGATAATATCAACCGATTAATATGGGGCCACCAAATCTTTAAAGCCTGAATATTTAATTGAAAAACCGAGAAACTCTTTCTAGTTATCAACTATGTTTAAACAATTATTTCATGAAAAATATTTCAATGAGGAGAGCCCTACACCCTACCATCACATAAACGTCTAGCCCTTCAAATACCTAACATCCCGATTAATTCCTTCGCCCATTTCAACTTCTTTTTCTTAATTGGGTTTACGCCGGGGTCTTCAAAATCGAATCCAGCCAGCCTGATGCTTTTAGCCCCGAACTCCCGGGCTACAAAAGCACAACGGTCCCCATCACTGAACCCTCCAAAGTTGTAAACGTTATCTATAGGTTGTGCCTGGGTAGTTGCAATAAAACGCCTGAACCGGGGTACATATTTTTCCAGCTTGTCCATGTTGTCTCCGTGGGCATGGATAAGGACAATTGATCCCTGAGCGCAGGCAAGGATCTCTTTTTCAATGTCAGCTTCTGAATTGCCGTCAAGGTCGGTACAGATGACATCAGGTACGCGGCCCATATCCATAAGGACGGCGGCGGCTCCATCGGCTGCGATAATCACAAAAGAATAAAGGTCGAGCTTCAAAAGCTCGTTTCTGAGTCCCGGAGCATTCCCGCAGACCAGAACAGGCTTTCCTGAGATCGTATCCTTAATTTCGGAAAGTCCCGCAGTGCTTTTCACAGTAATCATGAGGGAAAGGAATCGAGCTGCCTCTTCATCACCTTTCCTGTCGAACCCGAAGTCCTCTAAAATTCGTTCGTATATAGGCTCCCAGGCAGCAAAATCCATATAAATCACTCCTTTCCTGTTTTTCTTTCCTTAACTTATATCCTCTTATCGAGTTTCGTTCTTATACTTAATTCCAGAGTTATTTCTTTGCAATTCCCATCTTCATGGCAATGCCTTCAACATCCCAGTCCTTTACAAGGGCTCCGGAAACCTCTATACCGCTTCCCAGGTCAAAGACCTCGGCTCTAACCTCTTCTGCAATCAGGTCTTTCAGGGTTTCAACGAGCTTTAAGACCCTTTCGTCCTCGACCCGTACAGAGATGCAGATGTTTTCGTCCACTACAAGGTCAAGTTCCTTTCGCATGTCCTGGAGTCTGCGGATGACTTCCCTTGCATACCCTTCAGCTTCGAGTTCAGAAGTAAGGTTTGCATCCACATAAACAAGGCCTGCATCGGATTCAGCACTTGCTGTGCCTTCGGGCAGAGTCTCTTTGAAGTTTGCCATGCCGGGGGTAACTGTGACAGTGGTCCCGTCGGCCAGGGAAAGCTCAAATTCGTCTTTTTCGGCAAAGGTTTTCTTTAAAGCAAGACCATCAATTTTTTGCAGCGCAGGGATAACTTTTCCGACATCCTTCTTGAAAACAGGCCCTATCTTGCTCGGGTCAGGGATGACCTCAAGCCCGAGTTCTTCCCAGCTCTCGCCTACGCCTGTAAGCACAATGGATTTGGAATTGGTCTGGTCCATAATGACTGAGCGAAGCCTTTCAACAGCTTTTGCCGCATCCTCGCTTTCAGGGGAGACAACAGTTCTGGATATGGGCCACCTGAGTTTTCTTCCTGCCTTCTGGCGGGCGTTTGAGGCAGCTTCTACAACGGAGCGGGCAGTGTTCATGGCTGCTTCGAGTTCGGGGTCAAGATAGGCATCATTAACCTTGGGCCAGTCGCACATATGCACGGATTCGGGGGCATTCGGGTTCAAGTTCCTGATCAGGTTCTGGTACATCTCCTCTGCCAGGTAGGGCATGAAGGGTGAGATCAGTTTTGTGATGGTCACATAGACCTCGTAAAGCACACAGTAAGCTGCAAGCTTGTCCGGGTCGTCAGCCTCAGTCCAGGTCCTCGGGCGGATTAGCTGGATATACCAGCGCGAGAGGTCGTCCAGAGCAAACTCCAGGATCTCACGGACTGCTTTATGCAGCAGGTACCCGCTCATGGCTTCATCGACAGCTTTTACCACGGACTGAGTCCTTGAGAGAATCCATTTGTCTTCTTCACGCAGGGCGTCTTTTACGGAATCAAGGCTGACCTTCATTGGGTCAAAGTTGTCAAGCGCCATATACGGAAGCGGGAACCTGAAAATGTTCCAGAGGATGTTTATCGAGCGGTTGACGTTTTCAATCTCCTCCAGGTTGAACTTCAGGTCGTCCCAGGGTGCACTTGAGGAAAGCACGTATGCACGCAGGGTATCTGCCCCGAACCTGTCAATGATATCCATAGGGGAGATTACGTTTCCAAGGCTCTTTGACATCTTCTTTCCGCCTGCATCAAGAGTAAACCCGTGCATGAGCACACTCTTATAAGGCGCCCTTCCAAAGCCGACCATACTTGCTCCGAGCTGCGAATAGAACCAGCCGCGGGTCTGGTCGTGCCCTTCGGTAATGAAATCGGCAGGCCACCATTCATCAAACTGCTCCTGAGTCTGTGGGAACTTCAGGGTTGCCCAGGAAGCTACAGCCGAGTCAAACCAGACGTCAAAGACGTCTTCCACACGTTTTTTCTCTCCTCCGCACTCACATGGAATAGTTACTTTGTCCACGTATGGGCGGTGTAATTCGATATCTCCGCTTAATCCGGCTTTTTCCTTCAGTTCAGCTTTTGTACCTATTACCTCAAGCTTTCCGCACTTTTTGCATTTCCAGACAGGGATAGGAATTCCCCAGTAGCGCTGCCTGGATATACACCAGTCACGTGCGCCTTCGACCCATGTCCTGAATCTTGCTGAACCTGCCCAGTCAGGGTACCAGTCTATGGCATCAATTTCCTCAAGCATTTTCTCCTTGATTTCGGTAACCTTGAGGAACCACTGTTCGGTTGCAAGATAGATAATGGGAGTCTTGCAGCGCCAGCAGTGCCCGTACCTGTGCGTGACTGTGCCTTCGGCAAGGAGCCTGTTGCGGGCTTTTAGGTCTTCGATGACTATCGGGTTTGCTTCCCTTACATTCTTACCTTCGTATTCCCCAGCTTCTTCGGTATAGGAGCCGTTTGGTCCCACAGGACAGAGGATAGGGAGGTTGTGCTTTACCCCGAGGTTGAAGTCGTCCATACCATGCCCAGGAGCAATGTGTACACAACCTGTATTTTCCACGGTTACAAAATCGGCAAGGTAGACTCTGTGTTTTATTTCATTCTGGACAGGCACCAGGTCCCCTATCGGGCTTTCGTATTCAAGCTTTGTGAGATCTTCTCCAAGCATGGTCTCAAGTACTTCAAAGTCAACATACCTGCCCTGCTTGAGGACATTTTTGATAAGCTCTGTAGCAGCGATCAAAATTTCTTCCGAGCCGTCCTGCCTGATTGCCCTGAATTTCGAGTATTCGTAAGCCGGATGAACCGCCACAGCCACGTTTGCAGGAATTGTCCAGGGAGTTGTTGTCCAGATGACTATGAAGGTATTTTCTTCTCCCTTGACCTTGAACTTTACATAAATCGAAGGGTCGGTCCTCTCGGAATATTCAACCTCTGAGTCTGCAATTGCAGTTTCACAGCGCGGGCACCAGTTTACCGAACGCTTGCCCACTTCCAGGAGGTTCTTTTCACTGGCCTGCTTGATGGTCCACCAGGCAGCTTCGATATAGCTGTCTTTTAAGGTTATATACGGGTCTTCCCACTGCATCCAGACTCCAAGCCTCTGGAACTGTGCAGTCATTGCCTGCTTATGCGTGATGGCAAATTCTTTGCACTTCTCAATGAAGTTCTCTACCCCGAAGCTCTCGATATCTTTCTTGGACTTAAAGCCAAGCGCGCCTTCAACCTTAACCTCAATAGGCAGGCCGTGCATATCCCAGCCAGGGCGCTCAAGGATATAGCGGTTATTCATGGAATAATAGCGGAGAATGGAATCTTTAATGATCTTATTCCAGGCAGTCCCCAGGTGAATATGTCCTGTAGTGTACGGTGGACCGTCAACAAAAAAAAGCCTTTTTCCGTTCTTGCGGTGCTCCCGGGTTTTCCGATAAGCATCGCTGTCTTCCCAGAACTGCGTTACTTTTTTTTCGATTTGTTCTGCATTGTATTTGGCAGTGATTTCTTTTATCATATGGGAGTCTCCCTGATGAAAGATAAACTGAAGTAAGCTGTCTATTCAATTCTGTCCTGCAGCTTATAAACAGTCTATATAAATTACTTTTTATTAACAACTATTTTAACAAATATTTGTAAATTATTAATTTGTATTTTATTAATTTGTAAATTATTAATCAGTAAGTATGACTCTGGTGCTGACAACTTTAGTACTGATAGACTAAGACTGACATTGTCTATCAGCCTGATTTTTGGAGTAAATTACTGATCAGTGAAGAATAAATATCTGACTTATAACAAACATATGACAGGTAAGGTATCAAATCTATTAAAGTATATTTAATGTCCGTTACCGGTCATGTATAATATCTGACCTCAGTCAAATATTTGACGTACAAAAATCCTTACCCGGAAAAGCAAATTTAAGCTTTTCAGGCGGATAATATGAACAGCTGCACGCCAATCAGTTTATTCAGTATTACTGTACTTAATTTAAGCTTTGTTGTGACGCCCGAGTTTCGCCACCCGAGTCCCGTCTCGGGAGGACGAGGTCCTTTTCGCTCCGCTCAAGAGGACTAATTTATGGATTAAAAATGAATCTCGATTGCGCCTCGGGAGTACGCCCCGAGTTGCGTTTCGGGAGCCTGCAGTCCTTTTCACTCGCTCCGCTCGTTCAAGAGGACTAATTTATGAGTTTTAGCAGCGAGTTTAATCAAACAGGAATTAATTACAAATATTTCTGAACCACAAAATGCCATTTGATATACAGAACTGTTCGTCTCCTTTACCTTTTAGCAGACGAATTTCCGGCAGCAGGGTTAAGGGTATTAACTGCTGAATTTAAGTACGATTTATGGTAAGTCCAGTTGCTAACGGATCTAAAACCGTTTTTATACCTAAAAAAATGAGAAATTACTAAATTATGAAATTTTGTCGTTATACGGGAAAAATAAGCTGGGTTTTGAGAATTCCCAGCATGCAGACTATTAATTATAAATACTATTTTTTTCTCTATACTACTCTACCTATAGAAAGAAGAAATCAAGTTAACCTCTTTAGATCATAAGTTACATATAAAATGCACATGAAATTTTCCAAATAGCAGGCACAAAAATGAGAGTCCTTTAAAGCACTTTCATGCCAAACATATCCCTTATTTAAAGTACTTCATGAGATTTCGAACATAATATTTGTTAAAATATGTTCGGCACATATGAAATTCCGTTATGAGTTAAGATAATATGGTGCATTAAATACGTTAACTTATAACTTGATTCACTGGAAAAAATAGAGGTAGTTTAGGGAATGAAGAAATATGATGTAATTGTTGTCGGGGCTGGCATAAGCGGGCTTCTGGCTGCGCTGACGCTTTCCAAGCATGGAAAAAAAGTCCTTATTCTTGAGAAAGGACGGCATCTTGGGGGAAATTGTAACAGCTACATGGTAGACGGGTATCAGGTGGATACAGGAGCACATGCGATAACACATCTGGTTGAAGGCCCTCTCCCAAGGCTGATGGATAATTACTTTGATTTCCTGCCTGTGTTTGAGGACTACGGGCACTACTATATCAGGACTGAAAATACTTTTACAAAAGTCCCTTCGAACCTGAAGGACTTCGTGGCTTTTGATGTGCTTCCGAGGAAGGACAGGGTTATCCTTTCACAGACCCTGACAAAAGCTCTTACGCTTTCATCTTTCGGAATAGACCTATCTGACCAGTCGGTTTATGATTTCCTTCCAAAAAATCTTTGTAAAGATACCTATGACTTTGTAGACACTATCTCGGGTTTTCTATCGGGAAAGTCAATGAAAGAGACCTCTGCTCAACGTATTCTCGCTGGCAGCAGTTTTGTCAGGGACAGCATTACGCAGGAGCAGTTTGATGCCATGATAGGAAAGTTCGAGCCCAAAAAACGCCAGTCCACTGAGTCCATTCTCTCATCGATCCTTCCGTACCATCTGCATGCTTCCCTGCAGTCCCGTATGAACAAAGTGGCCCAGCCTTTCACATCTCTTGAGAGGCTTGCTACAAACAAGGTAAACTATTCCCAGGGATACCCGAGAAAAGGGTTAAAAGCCCTTTTGAATGCCACTCTTTATTCTTTACCTGATACTGTGGAAATAAAAACCGAATGCGAAGTGAAAAGCATCCTGGTACAGGACGAGAAGGTTTCTGGCGTGGAAGCAGACGAGATCTATCTGGCTGAACTCGTCATCTATACAGGCTTTGCAACCGAGCTTCCGAAGCTTATTAAGGACCTCCCACAAGCTTATAAAGAAAATCTCAAAGGGATCATGCACACAAAAAGCCTGACCATCTGGCTCGGCCTAAAACAGGAGCTCCCAGAATTCAACTACACAGGCTCTGAGATCTGGTTTAAAGACTTTGCCTACTGGGCAATGCCGATCAGCAATTATGACCCTTCCCTTGCTCCAAAGGACAGGCAGCTTGTAGGCTTTTCTTTTGTGATAGATTCGGATCAGACTGAAGAGCATGAGCTCAAAAAAGCCTATGACACCATCTTCCGTGCCCTTCCAAATATCGAAAAATACATTGATATGCAGCACGAGCAGATTATGATCCCTGAAAAAGCCGCAGTCACGATTAATGGAAAATTTGCGGATATCCGGACTCCTGTCAAAAATCTCTACATCGCAGGCACGGATACGGACAGACGCAGTATGGGAATTACCAGGGCATCATATTCGATAATAGAGCTTTTAAAAATACTTAATGAAGATGGAAATCTCCATTAAACATTTAGCGTAAAACCCCTGAGTCTTTAGCTCAGGGGATATAAGCGTCAACTTTGGTGGCCGGTAAGTATGTTAATTAGAGCATCATATTTTTACTGGAGGGGGATAAAATTAACGGAAGTTCTAAAGTTAAGGGGATTTTGAGCCTTGTTTTCGGACTGATCAGCATATTTCTTTCTCTTTCATTCTGGTTCGGAATAGGTAGCCTGTTCTTCACATCCTTAGCGATACCATTTTCCCTTGCAGGAATTGTCCTCGCCCGATCCTGCCTTAAAAAGAACCATGACGCAACTGCAAAAGCAGGGCTTACAGCAAGCGTATTTGGCTTTCTGCTGAACATTGTATCCTTTGTTATGTTTCTTTTCTATTTCAGGTGAGTCCATTTATCGTAAACTCAGGATTTCTTGTTTGTCAAACTCGCAACCCACATCAACTTGCTTGTCATGAGCAGCGCAATCTGGCACCTTGACGGGCCTGTCCACATCCGCTGGGGCTCAACCAGCACAAGGGAAACCCTCATGATTGCAGGCTGGGCATGTTCCACAATTTCAGAGTTTACTGATATTCTCTCAGGAAACCAGTACTGCCCATGTGCAGGACCATTTACTGAGATGTATCTCCTTGAGGCTTCAGCCAGTCCATTACCGACACTTCATCAGGCAGAGAAATCCTCTCTGGTGCCGCAGAGAGGCAAAGGGTGTCGTAACCGCAAACTACGCAAGCTCGCCGGCTTGAAAGACTTTCCAGGAATGCTATGACGTAAAGACAGCAACCCCAACTGATGAATACATGAAGACCTATGACGGAGCAAGAAAGAATCTCGAAGGCCTCTGACTTGTATTCTAAACCGAAAATATAAATATAACCGATCTGGGATTTCAAGCCCTAATCAGTTATTTCTCTGGAAATTAATTTCCCTGTGTAGTTTCTTTCTCATTCTGATAGTAACTGTTTCATACAGTAATATAAATCTCTGAACCCAACTCTTTTTGCAACAGGACAGCCCCTGCATATGCATCCTTTTTTTTCGCTTATGTACCTGCTTTTCGGGACCGTTTCAAAGCAAAATCCACCTCTTTCCCCGGCTTCAACCCACGAAGGACAGTCAGGACAGATGCACATCTGTATGACAATTTCTTCCTGCTTTGTAATTGATGGAATACGCGTTGACTCTTCCATATAGTTCCCCCTGTTCCAGAAGCTTGTTTTATTATTGTAATATTAGCCTTCATTTTTTAAAAATATCTATCATGCCCGAGTTGCGCCACCCGAATTGCGATTCGGGATCACAGGAAATCGGAGATTTCCTGGGAGTTGCGATGTAATCGCAACAGCCCGCGGTCCGTTTCACTCGCTGCGCTCGCTCAAGCAGACTAATTGATGGTTAAACAGTAATCTGAGTCCAAGCAGACTAATTTAGAAGTCATAGAGTAATCTGAGGTCAAGAGGATCAAATTGTGGACATTGATCTCAGATTTCACTCAGCAGACAAAATTATGAGTTTTGAAACTTATTTCTTTCAGATGAGATGTTTTTTCAGCATTTCAGTCTAAAATGGGAGCTCCGTAGGTGAAGTCTTCGATTTCCAGGGTTTTTTTCCAGAGTTCTTTGCAGCCACAGTATGTTTTGCTGAGGTCTGCGGGGTCCTGGGTGAGTGAAAAGGTCCGGAGGGAATCGGCAACTTCTGAGCTGCACTCTTTACAGTTATGAGGACCGCGTTTTGAGCCGGCGCCGACGGGGTCGGACATCAGGGGGAGATCAGGATGGGCGGCTTTTGCTTTCTGGAGGATTTCAATTATGCTCCAGAGCCAGGGCGGGCGGTACTGACCTTTCTCCCAGAGAGCTTCTACAAGGGTGCCTTTCTGGACATTGCAGAGGTTGATGGAGATGGTATCCGAGTATGGGGCTGCATCGTCTATGGAGCGAATGATATCTTCCATTGCCTGTTTTTCGGAAAGGAAGAGGGGCTTGAGCATAAGGTATGCTTTTACTGTTACACCGTATTTTTTTGCGGTTTCTGCTGCGCGGACAAAGTCCTGGAATGTAAAACCCTTATTGATGGAGTCTTTTCGGATTTTGTCCGAACTTGTTTCGAGCCCGAATGCGAGTTCGAAGGGTTTATTTTTCAGGATGCTCAGGCAGTCCTGTACATTCTCTTCGGTTACGAAGTTGGGGCGCGTCTCTGCAAGTACTTTGACGACCCTGGGATCTTCTGCAAGGTTTTTCAGGATCGCATCTCTGGCTTCAGGCGGGACTTCCTGTTCGTCCAGGAAACTGCCTGAGGTAAAGATCTTGACCATAAATTCGGAGAACTTTTCAGCTTTCCTCAATGCTTTTGCAAGCTGGGTTTCATAGTCTTCAAGGGTCGGGGGCTCACTTGCACAGTCATAGACATAGCCGCACATTGTACAGCCTCCGGCTTTTCCCCAGCGGCAGCCTGCGCTCTTGAATATAACGGTGAGGGTTTTTGTTTGAACCCCGTTTACGAGGTCTGTTCCGGTCCAGCTTGCCGCAGGCTCGTCTTTAGGTGAGGGCTTTACTTTGATCCGCTGCCGGATATCCAGTACTGCTTTATTAAGGGACATGGGCTTAAAACTCGCTTTGTGAATTGATATTTGTGAATGATATCTTCACTTTGAATGATATTTTCACTTTATTACTTGCTGTTCAATTTGTAAAAATAGTTGATTGAAGCCTTTTAAGGCTTCACTTTACTTTAATTCTGTTATCTTATGTTTTCGTTTATCCTGCATTTTCCGGTTTTATTCAAACTCAATTGTTGCAGGCGGTTTTGGTGTGATGTCGTATACTACCCTGGCTACGTCTGGAATTTCGGAAGTGATCCTTGATTCAAGATGCTTGAGCACATCCCAGGGGAGCTCGAGGGCTTCTGCAGTCATCCCGTCTCTTGACCCTACGGCCCTTACAGCCACGATCCAGCCGTAAGCCCGGATATCTCCCTTTACTCCTGTTCCTTTTCCGAGCACGGCAGCAAAAGTCTGCCAGGGGCAGAACCTATCCAGAAGTTCTTCTTCAACTATGAAGTTAGCTTCCCGTGCTACCTCAAGTTTTTCTTCCGTAATCTCTCCGAGAACCCTTACAGCAAGCCCTGGACCCGGGAAAGGCATCCTTTCGCAGATCTCATCAGGCAGTTCGAGAGCCCGGGCAACTTCCCTTACCTCATCCTTATACAGGTCCTCAATAGGCTCAACGATTTTCTTGAAGTCCATGACACTCGGAAGCCCTCCTACATTGTGGTGGGACTTGATGCCGCCTTCGGACTCAATCCTGTCAGGGTAAATCGTTCCCTGGATAAGGTAGTCGGCTTCCAGTTTTTTTGCCTCTTCCTCAAATACCCGGATGAAAGTTTCCCCTATAGCCTTTCTTTTCTCTTCAGGGTCAGTAATGCCTTTCAGGGCTGCAAGGAACCTGTCCTTTGAATAAACAACGTCCAGATTCATGTGGGAGAAAATATGCCTTATTCTTTCGGTCTCTCCTTTTCTCATGAGCCCTGTGTCGATATAGATCGGTTGCAGCCTATCCCCAATAGCTCTGTAAGCCAGCTCCGCACAAACAGAACTGTCTACACCGCCGGAGAGTGCAATAATTGCTTTTCCATCTTTTATCTCCTGGCTGATTTTCTCAACTGCTTTCGGAATGAATTTTTCGGGTTTTACCATTGAAGTGCTCCTTTTAGTGAATCTTTCCTTTGAAGAAATGATAGTGACTGGTGAATTGTATGAAAATAATTAAGGTTTGATTATATTTTATTGTGATATATGAGTCAGTGCATGGGGGTTTTTGTATTTAAAAGTATAGTTAGGGAATTGTGTAATGTTAGGGAGGTTATCAGGGGTAAAAAAAGCATTTACCTTTTTGTGGAGACTAAATCGGAAGCGCTGTTGCTCGGGACCTTGAGGATTCAATGGAGAGAGTTCTGGGGGTCAGGCCGAGACTGTATTCCTGGGACGATTTTTTTTCGCTGATCTTTAAAATTCAGGAAAAGCTGGTATTTGTCTTTGATGAATTCCAGAACTTTTCCAGGGTAAACTCTGAGCTGTTTTCTAAGTTTCAGAGGCACTGGGATGAAGGGCACAGGGATTCAAAGCATATGTTTCTGGTAATCGGTTCTTACATAGAGCTGATGAAGAAGCTTTTTCAGGAAAGGCAACTCCTATCAAAATTGCAGCTTACACGGGTTTTGCTCCCAACACTGTATCCAACCAACACTGTATCCAAATACCTTCACGAACTCTTCTATGAATATGAAAATTATAACTCGGGAAGAGCCTGGGGACTTGCTCTCAAAAGAGAGAGGGGTGAACCAGGAAGCTCCACAGCTTTATCGTGGGGGAGTTCACGAGTAAAGGTTTATCCTTGAAGATAGGAGGATTTCAGGATTTATTTCTAAGATGGTCCCGGCAATTTATATATTTCATTACTAATAATATCCGAATGGTTAAAATCAGATCTTACAAGGGTTGAAATGCGGACTTATGGATAAACGTTCGATCTAAACGCTGTCTTGTTTCAAGCGTTCCCGCCGAATCTCAATTGCAAAGGTTGAAATTAAGAATTAACCCTTATTTATTCATACATACTTATAGATAAAATACCTCAGAGATGAAATGTTATGACTGGCGCAAAAGTGCTCCTTATGATGGGATGTCCCGAGGTCCCAATTCAAACCAGTATTGCCCTGTATCTTTCCCATAAGCTGACCAACTTAGGATTCGATGTAACCGTTGCTGGGACAACTGCTGCAACCAAGCTTTTGAAAGTCTCCGATTCCGATGGTTACTATGCAAAAAAGCTGGTGGATCTCGATAAAACCCTTGAGGACATCATTGAAAAAAGGAATGATTTTGGCATATGCTTTGCCTTCATGCATAACGATTCAGGAATGACTTATGCAGCGACAGTAAGCGCTATTTCTCAGGCCAAAATGTACTCCATTGTTTTTGGAAGGCACGCCGAGGAATTAGCCCAAACAATAGAGTTCGATTGTGAGAAGATAGTTACACAGGATGTTCACAACCCTGTACGTCTCAAGAACAAGCTGGATAAGGTAATGGAGGAGATGGCCAAATGAGCTGTATTGAACAGATGAAGTACACAATCCTCCTGGAAAGGATAAGCTTCAAGGAGGCTAGAGAGTACATCGAGAAAAATTCGGATGAAGTCTATTATGTATCCCCGGGTTACAAGATCTTCAAGGACTACTATATAATAGGAGTACCGCCGATTGCTGTGGGGTCTAAGGGTAATGCTCTGGTTTTCCCTTATACAAAGCCCTGCCATGGAAGCTTTGTCCTTAGCATAGAAAACGAGGATAGCATAAAGGAGATAAATCGGCTCAGGGAGTCGGATAAGGAAAAGGGGCCAGTCTCATTAAAGAAGGACAAATCTCTTGAAAGCTCGAAGGCATCCTCGACCAGCTATCTGGATATGTGGAAAAAATGAATTTAAAACCAGCAGATTATAAAAGATCGCCCTTATAAGAATAAGAGAAAAGGAACACAAGAAGAAAAGGAACACAAGAAGAAAAGGAACACAAGAAGAAAAGGAACACAAGAAAAGGATTTCAACATAGGGGAAAAGATTTTGCCTCAATTTCCTCTAAGTTGATACCCGAATTAAGTTTTATACTTTCATTCTATTATCAGGTCTTTAACCCGGATCCCGCTTTCCACGATTTTTCCCACGATTTTTCCGCCTGTCATCTCTGCAGCTTTCGCGGCATCTTTTTCCGGCAGGATGATCAAAAAGCCCATTCCCATGTTGAAGGTCCTGTACATTTCAAGGTCATCAACTCCGCCTTCTTTCTGCAGGAATTTGAAAATCTCCTGGGGTTCAAGGGGATCATAGAAGTCAAAGCCAAGCTTCGTTACCCTTCTCAGTTTCAAAAGCCCGCTGCCTGTTATATGGGCAAGCCCGTGGACTTTGCACGCCTTGAGGACGTCGAGGACTTCTATATAAATTCTGGTGGGTTCAAGGAGGTCGTCTCCTATGGTTTTTGAATTGTCATACGGGCAGGGATCATGATAAGAATACCCTGATTTCTCCATGATCTTTCTCACCAGAGTATACCCGTTACTGTGGACTCCTGTACTCGGGATGCCGACAATAACGTCGCCCACCTGGACTTTTCCTCCCTCAATAATATCCTCTTTTTTGACACATCCAAGGCAGGTGCCTGCAAGGTCAAAACCTTTAATTATATCGGGCAGGGTAGCTGTTTCTCCGCCTACAATAGACATCCTGGATATTTCTGCTCCTTTCAGTAGCCCTTCTCCTATCTGTGCGGCAAAGCCCTCTTCATGCTTTTCCAGGGCAAGATAGTCTACAAAGGCTACAGGTTCAGCTCCTATAGCCAGAAGGTCGTTAACATTCATCGCAATACAGTCTATCCCTACGGTGTTCCAGCGCTTCATCTCGTTTGCTATAAGAACTTTTGAGCCGACCCCGTCCGTTGTCAGGGCAAGAGCATACTCTCCGAAGTCCAGAAGCCCTGCATAATGCCCTATCTTCGTAAGAGGGGCTCCGATGCCCTTTCGAACATAGCTCAGTTTATCTATCAAGGTTTTGACGGTTTTTTCTTCCTTTGTGATATCCACGCCTGAATCAGCGTATGTTAGGTGCTTTTCGCTCACTCTGTGCCCCTCCTGCCTTCTTCATAACTGTTTTTCAATCCCATTTCCATTATAAAGTTCGAATTCGTCGTGCAGGGTCTTGACTGCGGCAAATCCTTCATCTTCCCTTACAACGAAAGAGATATTGTACTGTGAAGATCCCTGGCTAATCATAATAATGTTAATCATCGAATTTCCAAGTGCTCCGAATATCCTTTTTGCTACTCCTGGAGTCCCTGCCATTCCAGCTCCTACAACCGCGACCACACATATATTTTTATCCGAAGTGATTTCCTTTACGATTTCACGGTTGAACTCGGCATGTAGAGCTTTTAATGCAGGTTCCACATGCGACTCGCTGACCACGAAAGATAGATTGGACTCTGAAGATCCCTGGCTGATCATGACAATGTTTACTCCTGCCCTTGCAAGAGCTGTAAAGAGCCTTGCCACAGTCCCGATCGTCCCTGCCATTTCAGCGCCTGAGATGTTAATAAGGGCTACATTTTTGATCAGGCTTACTGCTTTTACAACGTGCTTGCACTGGAACTTCTCCGACACTACAAGTGTACCTGGGAATTCCGGATCAAAGGTGTTCTTGACCCTTACTGGAATATGTTCACGCATTGCAGGTTCAATAGTGCGCGGGTGCAGCACGTTTGCTCCAAAATAAGAGAGCTCCATGGCTTCTGCATAGGAAATCTGCGGTATGGTCTTTGCTTCGGGCACAATTCTGGGATCTGTTGTCATGATACCGTTAACTTCTTTCCAGAGCCATATCTCGTCGGCTTTCAGGGCTGCTCCAAGGATGGAAGCCGAGAAATCAGACCCGCTTCTCCCAAGGGTAGTAATTATCCCGTCTTCATTTTCTCCTATAAAGCCTGTGACCACAAGGATATGGGACTCAAGCCTGCACCCCAGTCTCTTTGATACAAGGTCGTATGTCTTTTCAAGAGGGCGGGCGTTTCCGTAATCCGATGTGGTTACAATCCCTGCCTCTCCTCCGGTGTATTCTATTGATGAGAGTCCAAGGGAGCGGACAGCGCCTGAAACGATCGGAGCTGCCAGCCTTTCTCCATAGGAGGAAATATAATCGATTGACCTGTTGGTAAGTTCGCCCAAATAGCAGATTCCGATCAGGGCTTTTTCGAGCTCTTCAATCCTCAGGTCAAGGATCTGGAGGACTTCTTTTGCAACACTGGGGTCATCAATGGCATCCCTCACAGCTTCGTGGTGTTTGTTTGTAAGTTCTGTTTTAAACTCTTTTACAAGTGAAACCTTGCCCTTTGTTGATGCAAGGCGAGCATTTTCCAGAAGCCTATCGGTTACTCCACCGAGTGCCGAGGTTACCACCACGATCTGGTTGCCTTCCTCATGATACCTTTTGAGAAGATGGGCAACATGACGGATCTTTTTTCCGTCCCCAACGGAAGTTCCTCCAAATTTCATTACTATTTTCATGATCGGACCACGTTTTAGCATTAAGTCGGGTATTTTGACATATTTACATTTTCTAATGTGTTGTTTTTAGTGTTTTAGATGTTAATTAAGATGTTATTTAAGTTGATAATTATGGTCTGTAATCACAGGCTGAATCGGAAATTAGCATTATTATAGCCTGGAGATTTAGAACTGTTACGCTTACAGCTGCTTTTTTATAAACATTCCTGCCTTTAAAGAACGTTTTGTTTCGGCTTTCCTGCCACTTTATATTCACTTTATATTTTATGCTGAGAGCCTGCCGTGTATAGGATATGGATACTATATTATAATGTTTGTGTAAAATGGGTATAGGAATTGAAACGTTAAGATCGGCAGAAAAAGCTTGCTGGCAGATGCCAAAAATATATTATAAAGGTATCTGGTAGAAAGTAATATATTTTATCTGCAAGATGAAGGGCTAAAGCAGTTGGAAAAAGGTGAAGCAATGAAATATGCCGTACTTATAGGAGACGGAATGGCTGATTACCCTATAGAGAAACTGGGTAACAGGACTATTCTACAGGCAGCCCGAACACCTGCTATGGATTCCATTGCAGCGCGTGGGAAAACCGGACTTGCGAAGACCATACCTGATGGTTTTCCTCCAGGAAGCGACGTTGCAAATATGTCAATTCTGGGATATGACCCGGCAATCTATTACTCAGGGAGGGCTCCTCTTGAAGCCGCGAGTATGGGAGTGGCTCTTGCAGCTGATGATGTGGCTTTCAGGTGCAATCTTATTACCATAGAAAACGGGATGATAAAAGACTACAGTGCAGGGCATATCAGCAGCGATGAAGCAGAGATTCTTATTGATACTCTTGATTCCGAACTCGGGACAGAGAAAGTCAGGTTTTATCCGGGTATAAGTTACAGGCACCTTATTGTTGTCGGGAATAACCTTGGAGCCGAAACGGAATGTACGCCTCCGCATGATATCACAGGAGAGAAAAAAGATAATTATCTTCCAAGAGGAAAGGATGGAGAGTTTTTCTCAGAGATGATTGAAGAGTCTGCAGTTGTTCTGGAACTGCATCCTGTTAACCTGAAAAGAATGCAGGAGGGAAAAAACCCGGCAAACTCTATCTGGGTCTGGGGACAGGGTTATGCCCCAAAGTTCACGGCTTTTAAGGAACTTTACGGGAAAAAAGGGGCTATTATTTCTGCAGTGGATTTGCTTAAGGGCATAGGAATCTATGCAGGGCTGGATGTAATTGAAGTCCCCGGAGCAACCGGTTATCTGGATACTAATTATGAAGGGAAAGCAAGCGCAGCTATTGAAGCCCTGAAGACCAGAGATCTTGTTTTCGTGCATGTGGAAGCTCCTGATGAGGCAGGACACGAAGGGAGTACTGAGAAAAAATTGAAAGCAGTTGAGGATTTTGATAGCCGAATAGTTGCTCCTATCCTTAAATATGCCGAAACCTCAGATGAGCCTTTTACGATTCTTGTGCTGCCGGACCATCCTACTCCTATTTCTGTAAAGACCCATACAAGAGACCCTATTCCGTTTGCTGTTTACAGGACTGATAAACCTGATCCGGATACTGTGGAAGCCTTTGATGAAGAATCAGTTAAAAATGGTTCTATGGGATTCGTAAAAGCTTCAGACTTAATAGGAATGCTTATAAAGAGCTAAATTTTTTCAGGCTCTTTATATATTTTTTGTGTTCAGATTCTTTTTTCCGTACATTTTAGGAGAGCAAAGGTGAATCCCGTGATTTTAATCTGGGGAGCTGTCCCTGAAATTGTCCTCCAGGAAAACATATATATCCTTTCTCAATATATTCAAAATAGCATATCTATAGATGCATCATTTTTTTACTTAAGGGGGAATATAAAGATGAAATGGCCTGCTAGAAGATCATTTTCAGGTCCCTCACGCTGGGATCCTTTTGAAGAGATTAGAAGGACACAGGAGCGCCTGAATCAGTTGTTTGAAGATTTTATGCCAATGGAAGAATGGAGCGGTGGAAAATTATACACTCCTGCAATTGACATTATGGAAGAAGAAGACAAGCTCGTGGTTACTACCGACCTTCCCGGAATCAACAAGGAAGATGTTGAAATCAATCTCAAAGAAGACATGCTTGAGATCAGCGCAAAGTCCGGCAAAGAAAAGGAAGCTGAAGAAGAAGGCTACCTGCGCAGAGAGAGGGAGTACACACGCTTTTACCGTGCCGTCCGCCTGCCTGTCAGTATAAGGGAGGAAGGATCTACTGCAAAAATGGAAAACGGTGTCCTGACAATTTCTCTTCCGAAAGTGAAAATTGAAGAGCCGAAAAAGAAGATAGAGATTGAGTAATCTTCCAGAGAGGAAGGTAGATTCTACTTACATTAATAAGAGGGCTGCGAGTTCTTTCGCAGTCTTTTACTTTTACTCCTTCATGAATTCAGCCTTGAAATTCAGGCGTAGCGCGGAAATATATATTTTATTTCTCTGGGTTTTTCTCCTTCTTCTCCCTCATCTTCATCCGGAAACTCCTTACTCTTCCCGGCTTCGGCTATTGCAATCTCAGGGTGCTTTTTCAGGAATTCAAGTGAATAAGCAGTGGTTTCCTTAGCTGAGGACTGGAAGATTTCATCGATTTCTTCTTTGCTAAACTGTCCGTGGTAAAGAAGAAGTTGAGTTACTTTATTTCGGGTCTCCTGAGGTTCGTTCTCAAAGTCCAGGGAGTAGAACAGTTTACTTATAATGACTCTTAAGCTCCAGGACCTGCTTCGCTCATTGTCTTTTAACTCAAAAGGGCTTTTTTGCTTAATTTTCTGTATAATTTCGTTCAGGTCGTACTGACTAATGCTCAACACCCCATAAGAAATCAGGTTTGCAGGTTAGATATAAATTTTTCAATTTGGCTTAAAAAACTGTATTTAAGCAGAGTTTGATTGAATATTGATTTATTATTGAATATTGATTGAATCAATCGTACTGAAAAATGATTTGCGTAAGCAAAAATTCGAGAAACACGATAACCGAAAGAAACACGATAACCGAAAGAAACACGATAACCGAAAGTTAGAATTAAACGGGAAACACAGTGAAAAGTGCGGCATCAGGAATTTATTCTCATCATCTTTTGCTCAGCCGGGGTAACTCTCATCATCGCCGCAAGACCCAGTATATCGGTGGTCTTATTTATGGTTACTGCCTTTACTGCAATAAATTATTCACTTGTGGGTTATTTTCGTAATCCGGTGAATCGACTACTCCATATCTAATCCTTTTAAAAAATATCTTATCCCTTTAAAAAATATTATCCCTTTAAAATCTTTGAGGAAGCCCTTTGAAATTTGAAGCAATTGCCGTAGAAAAAATTCCCCTTATACACAAAGGGGACGACCTGCCCTCCATCATCTGTGAGAGAATTGAACTTCAGGACAGAGACATTATTGTTATTGCCTCAACAATTGTTGGAAAAGCCGAAGGAGAAATCTTCAGGCTTGAAGATATCATCCCAGGAGAACAGGCTCTTGAAATCGCATCCCGGACAGGAAAAGATGCCCGTTTTATCCAGGCTGTACTTACCAGGAGCAGAGAAGTCTTTGTCGAGGCACCTTTCATGCTTGTGACAACACTTGCAGGGCATACCTGTGTTAATGCAGGAGTTGACGAGTCCAATATTGAAAACGGGTTTTTACTATACCCTCCTGAAAATCCGGATGCCAGTGCTTCAAAACTTGGAAAAGAACTTGAAAAGATTAGCGGAAAAAAGTTAAGTGTAATTATTACGGACACAAACGGGAGAGCCTTCAAGATCGGTCAGACCGGAGTTGCCATAGGAATTTACAAAATCAAACCTATAAAACGCTGGGTAGGAGAAAAGGACCTTTTCGGCAAAATCCTGGAGATAACAGAGGAAGCAATTGCTGATGAGATTGCAGGCGCTGCCAACCTTTTAATGGGAGAAGGAGCAGGCGGCATTCCTGTTGTAGTTATCCGCGGGCTTGATTATTACTGCGAAGAGAATACGCATATAAAAGAGACATACCGCCCTGAAGATATGGATGTCATCAAAAAAGGGCTTCGATGCCTGCGAAACAAGAACTGATTTTGCGAAACAAAAACTGATTTTAAAAGATAGGAACTTCAGGTCTCAGGTGCCGGTTTAATAAGAGGTATCTGAGGCTATCTGAAATCTTACTTAAAGGATTCTACAAATGTGGGGATAGTTTAGCTTCTTCCTGAAAAATGACTTTTCAAAACTTAAACCGAGATGAAACTTGAATTAAGGCAAATTAAAGCGGAGCTTAACTGAGAATTTAAGCGGAAGTTAACTGAAAATTTAAGTGGAATTAATAGTTCATGAGCGTATCATGGTTAGGATCATTTTGAACCTTTCCAGAGCATGCAGTGCATGAGGGTCATTGGCAGGCATTATTATCATGTCGCCTTTCTCGAGAACATTTTTATTCCCGGAAATAGTGATTTCCGCTTTCCCGTCTATTACCTGGACCATGGCATCAAAGGGTGCAGTATGCTCGCTCAACCCCTCTCCTTTGTCAAAGGCAAATACTGTTACGGTCCCCGTGTTTTTACGGATAATTTCCCGGCTTACAACTGCTCCTTCCTGGTACTCAATCAGGTTTTCTGCTTTCAGTGGTCTGGCTTTTAATTCCTCAAGCATTACTCAACCTCTTACCCCTATTGCATAATTACAATACGGTTTACCAGGTATTCAATATTTCAGTTCAAAAGGAATATTTTCTACTTCCACGCCTGCGCTTCTGAAGAAATCAAGGGAATCAGTGTCAGGATAAGGTATTGAGTATACAACCCTTTTGATGTTTGAGTTTATAATCATTTTCGCGCACAGAATACATGGCTGGTGTGTGCAGTATATAGTTGCCCCGGTAATGCTGACTCCGTGGATTGCAGCCTGGATAATGGCGTTCTGCTCTGCATGTACTGCTCTGCATTTCTCATGCCGCGTGCCTGAAGGAATTTTTTCAATTTCTCGGATACATCCGGTGTCAAGGCAGTGTTCCATGCCGCTTGGAGCTCCATTATATCCGGTTGAAAGAATTCGTTTATCCCGGACGATTACTGCCCCTACATTTTTTCGGAGGCAGGTTGCCCGTTTGCCTACCACATAGGCTATTTCAAGGAAATATTCGTCAAGGGAAGGTCGTTCTGTCATTATTTTTAATGAACAGTAAATGGTATATATAGTTATAACGTT
>ENA-UOOK01002877-UOOK01002877.1-fermentation-metagenome-genome-assembly--contig:-NODE-2877-length-20359-cov-22.063928_pt1 | contig 20359 bp, 18 predicted proteins | sample MGYA00245777_ERZ724023 | MGnify/ENA primary metagenome ERZ724023 (study PRJEB28704, sample SAMN03018312) | fermentation metagenome | biome: anthropogenic terrestrial biome; feature: soil...
TAAGGCCGTTTGAAACTGCACTCCATATAGTCTGCATTGCATGATTGGACTGAGTTGCACCATAAGTAAAAACATATTCGCATTTGCCCTCAATTGCCTTGCCTATCAGAAATTCCAACTTCCTGGTTTTGTTACCGCCAAAGAGATTTTTTCCCGTAAAATCATCTCTTTTAATAAAGAGATTGATTCCAAGCTCTTTTGACATTTTTTCAAGCTTATATAACGGCGTAGGGAAAAAACCAAGACCGGCTCTTGGCACCATTTCAATATGAGCCCTTGCTTCCTTTGTTGATATCGACATAAACTTGTCCTCCTATCCTTGATAGTGTTAATAAAACTTATTTATATAAGCTTCTACTATTTAAACGTCACAATTGTTACTCCATCTCCACCTTCGTTGAAGGTGCCAAGTCTATAGTCCTTAACGTGCTTGTGCTTCTTTAAAAATTGAGTTATTCCTTCCCTTAATACTCCTGTACCTTTACCGTGGATTACCTGTACTTCGTTTAAGTTGGACATGAAGGCATCATCCAGATATTTATCAAGTTCAAGCAAAGCTTCATCAAGATTTAATCCTCTCAAATCTATCACAGGGTTTATGGAGGAAGTCTTAAGCTTAATCATCCGGGAGGTATTTGTTCGCTGCTTTTCCTCCTCATCAGATTTAATTTTTACCAAATCAGACTTTTTAACTTTCATTTTCAAAACACCGACCTGAACCATTACATTTTGAGAATTGTCAACGTCAGAAATTATGTGCCCCTTTTGATTCAGATTTCTTACCAGTACAGCATCCCCATTTGACAAAGGTGTTTGATCATCATAGTTATCCTGTTCATAAATTTGATCTGTATATTGGTTTTCTTCCAGGTCTTTGGTTTTATCATTCAGGCTTTGTCTTAATTCATTAACCCGGCGCACTTTGTCCTTACCCATGTCCGCACTTAGCTTCCTGAGTTCCTTAATGATTTCTGCAGCTTCTTTTTTTGCATTTTCAACAATTTTTCTTGCTTCATAATTTGCATCATTAATCATCTTTTCGCTTTTTTCAAGAGATTTTCTTTCTTTGTCGATGAAGCTTGAATGTTTTTTTTGGCTTTCTTCATTCAATCTATCTATTTCACGTTTCTTTTCCTCAATGTAAATGCGTCTTTCTTCTATTTGTCTTAAGGCATCTTCAAATTCTACCTTGTCTGTTTCAATGGTTTGTCTTGCCTTATCTATAATTTTCTGGTCCAGCCCCAGTTTTTTTGATATTTCAAATGCATTTGATTTCCCCGGCACACCTATGAGCAGCTTGTAGGTTGGACTTAATGTTTCCACATTGAATTCCACACTTCCGTTAATAACTCCTTCTGTAGTCAAAGCATAGAGCTTAAGCTCGCTGTAGTGGGTGGTTGCGGCAGTAACTATTTTTCTTTGGTGAAGAGTTTCAAGTATGGCTATGGCAAGGGCTGCACCCTCTGTGGGGTCTGTTCCCGCACCCAGCTCATCAAACAGGACAAAAGACTTTTCATCAACTTCCTTCATTATTTTAACAATATTTGTCATATGAGATGAAAAAGTACTGAGGCTCTGCTCAATGCTCTGTTCATCTCCAATATCCGCATAAACTGCACTGAAAACAGATATTTCCGTACCGTATTCTGCCGGAAGATGAAGTCCTGCCATTCCCATAAGGGTAAACAGCCCAAGGGTTTTTAATGAAACCGTTTTTCCTCCGGTATTTGGGCCTGTAATAATTAATGTTGTAAACTCATCCCCCAGGTATGCGTCTATTGGAACAACTACCTCGGGATTTATCAGAGGATGTCTTCCTTTTTTTATTCGTATATATCCTCTGTCATTTACTTTTGGCTCTATGCCGTTGATGCTTATGGCATACTTACCTTTAGCAAATATAAAGTCAAGCTGTGTAAGTATTTCCTGGTTTGATATCATCTGAGAGGCAATGTCTCCTATCATACAGCTCAGTTCTAAAAGTATTCTTTCCACTTCTTTTTTTTCATCAATCTTTAATTCTGATATCTCATTGGTCATTTCAACAATTGCCATAGGCTCAATGAATAATGTGGAGCCGGTTGAAGACTGGTCATGTACGATTCCTTTAACCATGCTTCTGTATTCCTTTCTCACAGGAATCACATATCTGTCATTTCTCATGGTTACTATATTTTCCTGCAGATATTTCTGCATGGTTGACGAGCCTGAAATTTGATTAATTTTATTTTTTATGGAATTTTGTTTTAATTGTATTTCTCTTCTTATTCGTTTTAAATCCGGGCTTGAATCATCTGCTATTTCTTCTTCGCTTATTACGACATCATAAATTTTATCTTCGATTTCTTTGTTCGAATATATATCTAAACACAGTTCCTCTAAAAGTTCATGATGAACATCTTCTTTGCTGTCCAAAAGCACATAATTCCTTACAAGTCTTGCTGCCCTCAGTGTATCTGCACAGCTTAACAAGCCTCTTAAGGATATTATTCCTCCCACAGACCCTCTTTTTACATATTCTTTTATATCGGTTACTCCCCCCAAGGGAGGTGAACCTTTTTCAATTATTATGGAAAGTGCTTCTGCAGTTTGTTTTTGTTTAAATTTTACACCATCCAGGTCAGAGGATACATCAAGTTTTCTCACTTCTTCCTTGCCTTTTTGTGTTTCCGCAAATTCAGAAAGCTTTTCAATTATTTTATCGAACTCCAACACTGATTTTGATTTTTGTATCATAACTACCTCTACAGTATGTTTTTTAAATAGTGACCTCTGGTAAAGCTGTTTTCCTTTAGTATCCCGGAAACCTGCACACCATTTATTTCGCAATACAATGCATCAATTACTTCCTCCGGACTATCAAGCCACTTTGTATCCACCATAAAATATTCTATATTTGCATTGATAAAATCTTTCACCTTACCTATTAATGTCAGCGGAACTGAATTATATATATGTGTTAACCTATTCTCTCTTTCAACATTAAAATACACACCTTTTCTGTCCTTCAGAGAATATTTGTTTCTGTATGCACAGTCTTTGCAGTCCTGAAGGTTTCTGCAATTTTTCAACATTGACATGGGACAGTTTTTCATGACCATGAGCTGGACATACTGGTGAGCAATAATTTCAGTTTTTATTGAAGCATGCTTTGTAATACTTTCTATATCCCTTATATTTGCTTCCACTGAAAATGTAAAGCCTTCTGCTCCTCTTTCCTCCAAAAGCCTTGATGAAAATGTATTAATTACATTAAAAAACTGTCCGCAGTGAAGCTTAAGTCTGCTGTTTTCAGAAAAGAAATAAAAGCTTCCCACATTGTTGACACATACGCCGTCAAATATATCTTCATACAGCTCCATGTTCTCTTTAAAGGTATTATATTGTGAATTTGAAACAATATTCGGCAAATATAAGTACTTTTCTTCAATATTTGCCTCTCTGACCAAGTTCATATCCAAATCATATGGAACATATAATCTTTTTACTTTTTGTTTATCGGCAAGGTACAAGTCATCATTTTCATTTATTTTAAGGCTTATTTTTGGATTAACCGTTCTTAGCGTTCTTTTTGTATTTTCAGATGAAAATACTTCATTTACTGTTATGCTCCCTGATTCTTTTCTGTTGTAGTGAACCGCACCCATCTTATACAGCATATCAGCAGCATCTCTTCTCAACTGGTTTAACGTACTTTTCCTTACAAACACATTTTCATCTGCATCAATGCTCAATACTCCCGGTTCATATATGGAATTGCCAAGTTTGCCAAGCTGTTCATGTACCATTTCGTAGGTTATTGGATTTTTGATGCTGACTTCACAAGCTTCACTGCTTTTTACCTCCACAGTATTTTTACTGTCTGTGGCAATCAGTCGAGCCATTTCTCCAACTTTCAGAATCAATTCAAAATTTATTTTTATTCTTCTATAGCTTGAAAATTCTTTAGATTTATCCAAGGTTTCTTCACGGATTTCATCCATGTTTTCGCCCTTTACACCCGAACTTGTTCTGGCAAACATTTCATCGTTGCTGTCCGGCTTTAAATATGAGTTTGTATATCCCCTGCTGAATGTTGTAACTGCTCTTTCCCTCAAATCATTTAAGTTTGCTTTCCTGCCTGAATAATAGTTGTCGATAATCTCTCTGTAGTATTCAACAACTGTCGAAGTATATTCAGGTCCTTTCATTCTTCCTTCAATCTTAAATGTGGTAACACCGACCTCAATGAGCTGAGTTATTGTTTCCCCGGCCATAAAATCTTTAAGGCTAAGCACAGGAATAGTTCCGAATTCATCAACCGGCTGATTATTTTCCTTGTCATAAAAACTGTAGCTCAATCTGCAGGGCTGAGCACATTTTCCCCTGTTTCCGCTTCTGCCTCCAAGAAAGCTTGACATATAGCATTGTCCCGAATAGCAGGTACAAAGTGCTCCGTGAATAAAAACTTCCAGCTTTGTTTTTGTATTCTTTACAGTTTCTTTAAGCTGCTCAAGAGGCATTTCTCTGGCCATAATTACTCTGTTCACATTATAATACTCAAAAAAATCAACCCCATAAGCATCATACACTACAGACTGAGTGCTTATATTGACCGGCAGTCCGGGTATGTGTTTTCTTAACAGTAATAATAATCCCAGATCCTGTACTATTACTGCGTCTACATCATTTTCATATAAAAATTGAGCATAGTTTAATGCGTCAATTATTTCTGCATCTTTTAATACAATGTTCAATGTAACATATACCTTTACATTTTTGTTATGGGCATAGGAAATAATATGGCTCATTTCATCCTTCTCAAAATTTTGTGAATTTGCTCTGGCATTAAACAATTTTCCGCCCAGGTACACTGAGTCTGCTCCGCTGTTAACTGCGGCATAAAAGGATTCCATGCTTCCTGCCGGTGCCAATAGTTCTACTTTTTGCTTCATTTTTACTCCTGTTTTATAAAGAACGCATTCGTTCCCATTATTAATTTAATTGGCTGTTTCTTCTTCTAAAAGCTGCATAAGCTCATTATTATCTTTTTTCAGCTTCTCTATTTCTAAATGATTTTGAAAATTTTCCGCTTCTTTGCGATTTATTTTTTCTTGTAATTCATTAACTGAATTAATCAGACTCTCTTTATCGTTATTTGTCATTAACAGCTCTTCCAAATACTTTTCCTTCTCATCATTTACAGCATCATATTTTTTCTTTAATAAATCCGCACTGTTTTTATAATCTGCAATTGCCTTATCTTTATTACCTATAACTTCATCCTTTTCATTTAATTTGTTCTGTAATGCAATTATTTTATTATTTAATGATTCAATGTCATTTTCTTTGGATTCGATTATTAAATTCAGCTTCTGCTGTTCATCTCCGATATTGTATAATTTCTGGCTTTTATCCTCATTAGTGTTTTTTAACTCTCTTACAGTCTTTTCAAGCTGTGAAACCACCTGTTCCTTTTCGTTAAGCTTTAACTGTAGCTTTGAGATTCTGCCGTTAAGACTGCTTTTTGTATTGTTCATAAAGCTAAGCTCTCTGGTGAAATTCTCACGTTCGTTCCTAAGTTCCTGGCATACTTCTTCAAGCTCTTCATTTTTATTTTTTAATTCATTAATCAGCATTTCGCTTTTTAAAAGCTGCTGCTCCTGTTCATTTATTTTGTCCTGCAGCTTGGATATTTGAGAATTTAAATACTCTCTGTCATTATCTCTTGCCAGAAGCTTTTCCTTATATCTTTCTTTCTCAAGAATTGCTTCCGAAGATTTAGACATCGCCTCATCTTTTTCTGTTAGAGCCTTTTCTTTTTGTTCTTCAAGAACACTTATATCAGACGATATTTTACTTTTGAAATCGTTCATCTCGTTTGTAAGCTTAACATATTTATCAACAATTATAAATGAAGACAGTATTAATTTGTCCATTTCATTAAATCGTTTATTAGAGTTTGCTATTACATTAATTTGTTCATTTATTACAGTTTCTATATATTTAACGTATTCGGGACTTTCATCGGTTTTGACATTATACTTCTTATCACTGATAACTATTTCTATTTTATTCATAATCAGATCCCCTTTATCCTTATATTGATATTCCGAATATACAAGTTCTTAGTAAAAATTCCCATTATGTAAAATTTTTTAATTACATAATAATAATAAAGTATAATGCTTAAATTTTCAATAGCAAATAATATTTTTTGGGTTATATTTATAAAAAGATGTTCCTATTCAAAGTAACATCTTACTTATTCATCCATTTTTCGATGTCCTCTGCAATACTTTGTGAATCTAATCCGTTTTTATTCAGCAGTTCATCTACCGAACCATGAGAAATAAATTTATCCGGAAGAGTCTTAAGCATTACATCCACAGACTTTGGCATAACATCTTTAATAATCAAAGCTGCTCCGCAGCAGCATGCTTCGTCTATAATAACAGCTCTTTCTGTTTTATTTACGGATTTTAATATCAGCTCTTTATCTAATGGCTTTGCGAATCTTAGGTTTAAGACCTCAACATCAATATTTTTACTTTTAAGAACTTCTCTTGTATCCAATGCTGTATTAACCATTTTCCCGGATGCAATAATTGTAACGTCTTTTCCGGGAGCGGCAATTACACCTTTGCCTTTTTCAATTTTTGTATCACTTCCGGTTATATTTGACTTTGAGCTTCCTCTTGGATACCTGATGGCAATGGGTCCGCTATACTGATTTACCGCATATTCCAGCATGTTTTCAAATTCTCTGTAATCACAGGGCGCCATAACTGTCATATTTGGTATTTGGCATAAAAATCCTTCATCAAAAACTCCCTGATGCGTTTCACCATCATTTCCAACCAACCCTGCCCTGTCAATGGCTAAAATAACATGAAGATTTTGCAAAGCAACATCGTGGACAACCTGGTCATATGCTCTCTGCAAAAATGATGAATATAAAGCAACAACAGGAGTTACACCGTTAACGGCAAATCCTGCGGCCATGGTTACTGCGTGCTGTTCAGCAATTCCCGCATCAAAAGTACGTTTAGGAAATTTTTTTGCAAAACCTGTCAGCCCTGTTCCATCTGTCATGGCCGCTGTTATAGCAACAACATTTTCATTTTTTTCTGCTATTTTACAAAGCTTTTCTCCAAAAACGTCCGAATAAGAAGGCCCTGCAGGTTTTTTTAAATTTTCTCCCGTTAGTACATTAAAGGGGGAAACACCATGAAACTCATTTGGTCTTTGCTCCGCATACTTATATCCCATGCCCTTCTTGGTTATAACATGCATCAGGATTGGTCCTTCTAAATTTTTAGCTGTTTTGAATGATTGTAAAAGTTCCTCAATATTGTGTCCGTCAATGGGTCCCATATATGTAAGTCCAAGCTCCTCAAAAAGCATGCCGGGAACAACCATTTGTTTAATTCCATCTTTAGCTCTTTTTAAAAACGACTTTATTCTTCTTCCTCCCACAGGCATATCATTCAGCAGCTTCTCAACATCTTTTTTAGTAGATAAATATCTTGAATCTGTTCTTAATTTACGTAAATACTGAGATAAGCCTCCCACATTTTTCGAAATAGACATCTCGTTATCATTTAAAATTATGATTAGCTTTGTATTGCTTCGACCAACATCGTTCAATGCCTCAAATGCCATTCCGCCGGTAAGTGCTCCATCTCCTATTACCGCAGCAACTTCATAATCTTCACTTTTTAAGTCTCTTGCTCTGGCCATTCCTATTGCCGCAGAAATAGATGTGCTGCTGTGACCGGTGTCAAACACGTCATAAACACTTTCAGCACGTTTGGGAAATCCGCTTAATCCGTTCAGCTGCCTCAATGTAGACATTTGATTTTTCCTGCCTGTTAAAATTTTATGTATATATGACTGATGTCCGACATCCCATATTATTTTGTCATAAGGAGTATTAAATGAATAATGTAAAGCTATGGTAAGCTCTATAACTCCTAAGTTAGATGCTAAGTGTCCGCCGGTTTTGGCAACACTTTCAATAATATATTCTCTTAATTCACTGCTAAGAATTTTTAATTCATTTACATTAAGCTCTCTTAAATCTGTCGGTGAATTTATGTTATCTAAATAACTCATCATTACCTCTTTCTGCCTATTAAATTACTGACAATTATACAATGTTTAAATAAATATGTCAAAATTTAATTAGTTTAATTATTTTAATTATTTTCGTCATTTTAGTTATTTTAATTATTTTCTTTCTATTTATGAAAAATTTGCTGTACTTTTTAAACCAAATACTATATTATATTTCATATATTTATGTTGCATATATTTAGGGCAGCATTTTAGGATGATAACCTATTCCCAAGCCATATACATATGACCTTAAGAATTGGGATAAAAAGAAATTTTAATATAGGAGGAAAAAATTGAACAAAAAATGGGTTTATTTATTTAAGGAAGGCAGTGCTTCGCAAAAAGATTTATTGGGAGGAAAGGGTGCAAATTTATGTGAAATGACCAATATAGGTCTCCCAGTACCTCCAGGATTAACTGTAACTACTGAAGCTTGTACTGAGTTTTATGTACAGGGAAAAAAGCTTTCAGATGAAATAATCAATCAGATTAAATCAGCGCTTGCAACGCTTGAAGGACAAACAGGCAAAAAGTTTGGTGATGTCAGTAATCCGCTGCTTGTATCAGTGCGTTCAGGTGCCAAATTTTCCATGCCCGGAATGATGGATACCATATTAAATCTTGGGTTAAACGATAAAACTGTTGAAGGCCTTGCAGCCAAAACAGAAAATCTTCGCTTTGCCTATGACAGCTACAGAAGATTTATCCAGATGTTTGGTGATGTAGTTTTAGGAATATCAAAGGATAAATTCGATGAAATACTTGACGGAACAAAAGAAAAAAATGGTTACAAGTATGATACAGAGCTTACTGCAGATGATTTAAAATATATAGCAGGCGAATTCAAAAAGGTTTACAAACAGGAAACAAATACAGATTTCCCTCAAGAGCCTGAAAAACAGCTTTTAATGGCAGTTGAAGCAGTATTCAGATCATGGAATAATTCAAGAGCCATAACCTACAGAAATTTATATGACATTCCTCATGACATAGGAACAGCAGTAAACGTTCAGTCTATGGTATTTGGAAACATGGGAGATACTTCAGGCACAGGAGTTGCATTTACAAGGAATCCATCCACTGGAGAAAAAAAGGTATTTGGTGAATTTTTAATAAATGCTCAGGGTGAGGACGTTGTTGCAGGTATAAGAACTCCATTAATAATTGACAAATTAAATGATGTAATGCCTGAAATTTATAAGCAATTCATTGAAGCAGCACATACTTTGGAGCAGCACTACAGAGATATGCAGGATATTGAATTCACCATAGAACAAGGAAAATTGTACTTCCTTCAGACTCGTTCAGGAAAAAGAACTGCCGAAGCAGCTTTGAGAGCGGCAGTTGAGATGGTTGGAGAAAACCTGATCAGCAAGGAAGAAGCAGTAATGAGAGTTGAACCAAAATCACTGGATCAGGTTCTTCATCCAAAATTCGATCCTGATGAACTGAAAAAAGCAGCTCCTATCGCAAAAGGACTTCCAGCTTCACCCGGAGCTGCAACAGGTAAAATATATTTTGATGCTGATGACGCAGTTGCTGCCGCTGACAGAGGAGAAGCCGCAATACTTGTCAGAAAAGAAACATCACCGGAAGACATTGAAGGAATGAACAAGGCAAAGGGTATTCTAACCTCCAGAGGAGGCATGACTTCTCACGCTGCTGTTGTGGCAAGAGGCATGGGAAAATGCTGTGTGGCAGGATGTGAAGCAATTCAGGTTGATGAAGCAGCAAAAATTATGACAGTAAAAGGTGAAGAATACCATGAGGGAGATTACATTTCTCTTGATGGAAGCACCGGCAGTGTGTACAAGGGAACAATAAAAACTGTGGAAGCTAATATTTCCGGAAACTTCGGAAAGCTTATGGAATGGGCAGATGAATTCAGGAAACTTGGTATAAGAACAAATGCCGATACTCCTAAAGATGCTGAAACAGCACTAAAATTTGGAGCAGAAGGAATAGGTCTTTGCAGAACTGAGCACATGTTCTTTGAAGAAAGCCGTATATTCTCAGTCCGTAAAATGATAATTTCCGATACTGTTGAACAAAGAGAAAAAGCATTATCCGAACTGCTTCCTGTGCAGAAAAATGACTTCAAGGGAATATTTAAGGCTATGGGAACAAGACCCGTTACAATAAGATTGCTGGATCCTCCTCTTCATGAATTTATACCTACTGATGAAGAGGATATAAAAGAACTGGCAGAAGATATGGATGTTCCTGTTTCAAAATTAAAGGCAACAATCCACGGTCTGCAGGAATTTAATCCTATGCTCGGGCACAGAGGCTGCAGGCTTGCCATATCATATCCTGAAATAGCAAGAATGCAGGCAAGGGCAATAATTGAAGCTGCAATAGAAGTATCAGAAGAAGAAAACATCACAATAGTTCCTGAAATAATGGTTCCGTTGGTAGGTAAAAAGGAAGAGCTTGAAATACTTCGAAAACTGATAATTGAAGTTGCAGAAGAAACCAAGAAAGAAAAGAATTCAAACCTAAGCTATCTTGTCGGAACAATGATAGAAATACCAAGAGCTTGCGTAACTGCAGATGAAATTGCTGAATATGCAGATTTCTTCTCCTTCGGAACAAATGACCTGACACAGATGACCTTTGGTTACTCAAGAGATGATGCAGGAAAATTCCTTGAGGACTACAAAGAAGCCGGCATACTTGAACAAGATCCGTTCCAAAGCATCGACCAGGTTGGTGTTGGTAAAATGGTTGAAACGGCTGTTAAGCTTGGAAGAGGTGCAAAGGAGCATCTTCACCTGGGTGTTTGCGGAGAGCACGGCGGCGACCCTGCTTCCATAGAATTCTTCCATAAAACAGGTTTAGATTATGTATCCTGCTCACCATTCAGAGTTCCTGTTGCAAGATTAGCAGCTGCACAGGCAGCTTTGAAAGCGAAGTAATCATTGAGTTGAGTGTAGGATACGTGGCGCGAAAGCCTTACACGGCAACAGATTGAGGGAATTTTAATGTCACATAAACCAAGGTGCTGGTAACCCGGATTTTGGGTATCAGTACCTTGGTTTTTAATTTTTCTTTACATACCCAAAAAGCCTCCTTATAACGCTTCGTCAGAAGTTTTTACATAAAAATCAAAATTTTATATTGAAAAGTAACGACAAAAGCGTTACAATATTATTATAAGGAGATGATTAACATGGAAAAAACTACAACCTTAAATTTAAGAATTAATCCTGATGTAAAAAGAAAAGCAGAAGAAGTTCTATCACAACTTGGCATACCTATGTCTACAGCAATAGATATTTATCTAAAACAAATTTCAATGACAGGTGGCATACCTTTTGCTGTAACACTCCCTAAAGCACCGGCTTCAATAAATGCTGATTTGATGACAACAGAAGAAATTCATGCAAAACTAAAACAGGGATACAATGATATAGAAAAAGGCAATATACAGGACGCATCTGCAGGCCGCCATTAGCAACAAGGACCAATCGAAATAAAGATTAAATAATTTGAATGTATTGTTGATGAAATAGCAAGTACTGCTAAAAAAATGATTTGAGCTTAAATAGCTCAAATCATTTTTTTCTCAAATCATTTTTTTGTAATTATTTGTACTGCATGATACTATTGTTTTTATATGTGTTGAAAATAAATTTCATTCCGTTGTTTTCATGCACTTCTGATGCATAGGATAAATACCATCCTTTATCCTCGTCAAAATTATGTAGAAACGTATCTGCGTTCACTACCGCATCAACCTTTGTAATAAGCGCCTCGCTGCAATAAGGATATAAATCGTTGTAAATTTTGCCACCGCCTATTATAAAAATATCTTCATCGTTATATTTTTTCAATTCCTCAAACAATTCATTCAGAGAATTGCATACAATGCATCCTTCCTGCTCAAAATCTCTGTCTGTAGTCAAAACAATATTTGTTCTGTCCTTCAATGGCTTTCCTTCAGGAAATGACAAGAGCGTTTTTCTCCCCATTACCACAACCTTATTGAGAGTAGTGTTTTTAAAAAATTCCATATCGTCAGGCAAATCGAAAAGCAATCCGCCATTGTAGCCTATGGCCCAATTTTTTGCTACCGCAACTATCAGTTTCATATCTTCATATCTTCTCCTTTATATTGCTATATTGCTATCGGGACCTTTACTTTAAACGGATTGTATTCATAATTAATCAGTTTAAAGCTATCCAATGTAAAATCATAAAAACTATCAATAGATTTATCTATTTCAAGAATTGGAGCGTCATGCTCTTCCATTTCTATGAGCTCCTCAATAATCGGAATATGTCTGTCATAAATATGCGCATCCGCAATAACGTGGATCAGTTCCCCTGCTTGCAAACCGCTTATTTGAGCCATCATATGTACCAAAATCGAATATTGTACAACATTCCAGTTGTTAGCTGCCAGAACATCCTGGGAGCGCTGATTTAATATTGCATTTAATTTATTTCCTGAAACATTGAATGTCATACTGTAGGCACATGGGTATAGGTGCATTTCGTGAAGATCCTGAAAATTATATATGTTCGTCATTATTCTTCTGCTTGCAGGATTGTTTTTCAAATCATAAATAACTCTGTCCACCTGGTCATATTCGCCTTCCTTATACTTGTGCATGATGCCAAGCTGATATCCGTATGCTTTGCCTATGGATCCTGTTTCATCTGCCCATGAATCCCATATGTGACTGTTTAAATCATTCACATTGTTAGATTTTTTCTGCCATATCCACAAAAGTTCATCAACAGCAGCACTAAAGTTGGTTTTTCTTAATGTTAGAATAGGAAAGCTTTCCTGCAAATTATACCTGTTAACTATTCCGAATTTTTTAATAGTATGAGCCGGTGTGCCATCTTCCCACCTTGGTCTTACAGTATATTCAGTATCCCACACTCCATTTGCAAGTATATCCTTGCATGTTTGTATAAAAATTTTATCTGTGGTACTCATATGCGCCTCCTATTATCTTTATACTCCATTATATATTAGAAGTGCAATCTTTACAAGATGTAATTGCGACACTTGTCCTTTTCAATTTTAAGGTGGAAGACAGGTTCCCAGTTATTTCATGGAATTTTGATTTATAAAATTTTTTATTTGCATTTTTTGTTCAAATCCCTGTACTCTTAAAGCTTGTGAATCTTCATTTTCAAAATTTTTAAAATATATACACATTTCTCCATCCTTGGTATCGTCGTATCTTATACAGCGGAACCCATTCTCGTACATTTTTTTTATTTTCTCAAATTCGTTCATAATACACTCCCATTAAGTTATATATACATATTATTACCTTCCTTCCCAAAATTATGACTAAATTTGAGAAAAAAAATAAGCCTGTGAATTACGTCCGTAATTCATAGGCTTAAGCTGTCCACAGCTCTATTGCTTCATAGCTTTCATCCTCTAAAGATGCCAGAACATCGTCATCGAACAGAGAATCTATCGTAGGAATTATTACATTTGCAATATCTTTTAAATTTATTTTGCAGCTTACTCCTGATAAAACTCCAACACCAATGGCTCCTGAATTCTTGGCAAACAACATATCACTGTAAGAATCTCCTACTATTGCCACTTCATTTGGCGCTAATCCGTACATACTGCAGAATCTGACACACATATCTTTATCCGGCTTCTGCTTCATAACACCATCATTGGAACCAATAAAATCAAAGCACTCATTGAGTTTAAGCTTGTCAATCATATGCATTGCTGACCTATGAGAATCTGCAGTGGCCATCCCCATCCTGATTCCCTTAGAACTAAGGTGCTTATACAGTGCTTGTATATCAGCCATTTCTTTAAACTGTACAGTATCTCTCAATACTTTTTCCCTGATTAATTCTACTACATGGGATTGGAATTCGCATAAATCAATATTTCTGTACTTACTCAGTACAAAATGAAGCTCTGCAGCCAAATCCTCATGGGATCTATAGGCAAGTGCCCCAAAAGGATCCACTCCGTTCCATGTAATTCCGATTGATTTTTTCAACTCTTCAAAAAGTTTTTCATCTTTTAAATTGTATTCATCCATTATGGATTTAATTGTTTTTATCCCTGCATCTCTCCATAAAGAAAAATCTATAAGAGTGCCGTCCTTGTCGAATAATATACCTTTTATCATAACTTTCACCTCCTTTAACTAATTTACAATTCTATTGTAATGGCTTGACTGCAATTTTGTAAAATTTGAGTAAACTATTACATATAAAAATTTATTATACTATATATTTCTTTGATAAACCTTAAATGACAGTGGGAGTATTATTATATTAAAAAAAGTTCCGGATGTGAATAAATAAGTCAGGAATAATTCCCTATTATTCGTTAATAATACCTTTATCAGGAAGGAAAGGGGAATTTCATGAGGATACCTAAACACATCGGTCTTATACCTGACGGGAACAGAAGATGGGCTTTGGATAAGGGACTTCAAAAACAGCAAGGTTATGAATACGGACTTGATCCTGGTCTTCAGGCTCTGAGACTTGCACAGGAATACGGAATTGATGAAATTACATACTATGGCTTCACCACAGATAACTGCAAAAGACCAAAAGTGCAAATCGAAGCTTTTGTAAAATCTTGCATTGATGCAGTAAATTTAATAGCAAATGAAAATGTATCACTTCTTGTGATAGGAAATACTAATTCATCAATATTTCCAAAAGAGCTGTTAAAATACACCGAAAGAACAAACATAGGTTCAGGAGGAACCAAGGTAAACTTTTTAGTCAATTATGGCTGGGACTGGGACATCTCCAACCTTGCGGGTACTTCTAACAGAAAAAATATTATGGACAGTCTTCATTCAAAGGATATATCAAGAATTGATTTAATCTTAAGATGGGGAGGGCGAAAAAGATTGTCTGGGTTTCTTCCTATTCAGTCAGTTTATTCAGATATTTATACCATAGATGAAATGTGGCCGGATTTTAAACCCGAACAATTTCATAATGCAATGAAATGGTATTACATGCAGGATGTAACGTTGGGAGGATAAAGCCGCGGACACGGGGTGTCCCCGTGTCCGGCGGTTATGGAAGATTTATTTGCTTTTCTTTAGATTCTCTGTATAAAACAAATTTATTGCCTATACTTTGCACATATTCTGCTTGTACGGCAGCTGCGATTTCATTTGCAGTATCCTTTGCCTCCAGCATACTGTTATCCAATATGCTGATTTTAATCAATTCTCTTGATTCAAGCGCATCATCAACCTGCTTTATAACATTTTCCGTTACTCCGCTCTTGCCAATCTGCATTATTGAATCAATTCCATTGGCAAGAGATTTTAAATAACTTCTTTGCTTTCCGGTTAGCATTTTCCCTCCTGTTTCTTAGTCTACAAAATCAAATTCTACTCCGCAGACGCTTATTAAGTCTCCTTCTTTTGCACCAATTTCTCTTAATCTTTCTATTACACCTTTATCAATCAGAACCTTTTGGAAGTTGCTGAAGGACTCAAAATCCTCAAAATTTGTAGAATTAACAAGTCTCTCCAAAAATTCTCCTTCTGCAAGATAATAATCATTTTCTTTGGTGATAACAATCGTATCTCTTTCTTTTCTGTCATAGAAGCTTTCAACTTCTTCCTCATCAACGAAGTCTATTTCTTCCTCAATCTGAAGAAGTCTTTCGTACGCCCTTTTCTTTAAAGCATCAAGTCCAGCTCCCGTTGCCGCCGAAACTTCAATTATTTCGTAATCTTTGGAAAATTCCTTTTTTATTTTCTCCAGGTTTTCCTGTGCTTGAGGCAAATCCAGTTTATTAAGAACTATAATCTGTTCCTTTTCTGACAGCAGCTCGCTGTATTGCTTCAGTTCCTCGTTAATCTTATAAAAATCATCTACCGGATTTCTGTCTTCCTGACCTGATGCATCAATTACATGCAAAAGTAACCTGGTTCTTTCCACATGTCTTAAAAATTCATGCCCTAAGCCTGCTCCCTCAGAAGCGCCCTCAATAAGTCCCGGTATATCCGCCATTACATAGCTGTGACCTTCTCCAATGCTTACAACTCCCAAGTTCGGCTTTAACGTGGTAAAGTGGTAATTTGCAATTTTAGGCTTTGCACTTGTTATTGATGCCAGTATAGTTGACTTTCCCACATTAGGAAATCCAATTAAGCCAACGTCAGCTAAAAGTTTCAGCTCAAGCACGACTTCCCTGACCTCACCCTTTGTTCCGGTTTCTGCAAAACGGGGAGTACGCCTTACGGAATTTGCAAATTTTGCATTTCCTTTGCCTCCATGACCACCTCTTGCAACCACACATTCCTGTCTGTTGGTTTTTAAATCTGCCAGAACTATTCCTGTTTCTTCATCTTTCACAAGGGTTCCTACGGGTACTCTTAATACAAGAGATTTTCCGTCAGAACCATACTGTTTTTTTCCTCTTCCGTCTTCGCCATTTTCAGCCTGATAGTGTCTCTTGTACCTGAAATCCATTAATGTTCGAAGCCCTTCATCAGCAACCAATATTACGCTGCCGCCGTCACCGCCGTCGCCGCCGGCGGGTCCGCCCATGGGCACATACTTTTCCCGTCTGAATGCCACACTGCCGTTTCCGCCGTTTCCGGCCCTGACATTAATTTTTGCTATATCTACAAACATTTTATCCCAACCTTTTCTTTTCCAGCCTTAATTTAAAAACAGGGCAGACATCGGGGACAGATGTCGTCCCCATGTCTGCCCCTGTGTTTTCATTATGCTTCTAATTCACAAGGATATACACTAACTTGCTTTCTTGTTTTGTCTTTTCTTTCGAACTTAACTTTACCGTCTACCATTGCAAACAATGTATCATCGCTTCCGATACCTACATTCAGACCGGGGTGAAGTTTAGTCCCTCTTTGTCTTACAAGAATATTTCCTGCCAGTACAAACTGACCGTCAGTTCTTTTTACTCCAAGTCTTTTAGAGTTGCTGTCACGACCATTTTTTGAGCTACCTACACCTTTTTTATGTGCAAATAACTGTAAGTTTAATTTCAATAACATGTTTACACCTCCTCAAATTTAAGTGTAATATATTCACCGTAATCTTCCAGTAATAATTCAATTCCTACTATGAAACTTCTGTATATTACATCAGCCTTATCATTGTTTACCAAAGTCCTTAAACTCATAAATCCTGTCTCGTCATCAACACTGTAATTTATATTTTCCGGTTCAATTCCTGCTACTAAATTAATAGAGTTTAAAGCTGTGTAAGATAATATGGAAACTGCTGCACACACAATGTCGATTCCTGCTTCAGAATAATCTGAATGCCCATCAACTGTAAAACCATTGATTATTAATTTGGTCATATATACACTGACTGTAATCATAACTAACCAACAATTTTTCCGATTTTAACTTGCGTATATGGCTGACGGTGACCTTGTTTCTTTCTGTAGTCCTTTTTAGATTTATATTTGAAAACAATAATTTTCTTAGCTTTGTCCTGTTTTTCAACTAATCCTTCAACTACCGCACCGTCAACATATGGTTTGCCAACATTTAATTTTCCATCCTCGGCAACAAGTAAAACTTTATCAAAGTTTACTGCTTCTCCGCTGGCAATGTTCAATTTTTCAATTCTAATAACATCGCCTTCCTGAACTCTATATTGTTTTCCACCTGTTTCAATAACTGCGTACATAACTTACCTCCTCTTCCCAGTCTCGCCATTGCAGGTACTGTAAGTCAGTTTAAACCTGATCCGTGCGGCTCTAACAAATATAAATTCTACCAAATATAATTATGTTTGTCAACTTATTTTTGCTTATATATACTATTAATATAATCTAATTTTCCCATTTTATCAATAATAATTTCATCAGTAAAAATACTGCCGTCTTTTGAAAAAAATATTTTTACATTGTATTTTTTCTCTATTTTCACTACTATATCCATGCATTCGCTCAATATTTCAGTATTCAGAAAATCTCCGGTTTTTAAAACAACAGCATCACAGGAAGTATTCTCACTTATTTTCTTAACAATTCCTTCAATTTTCATTAATATGTAAGTCCTTGAGCTTGTTCTTCCGCTTCCTCTGCAGTATCCACATTCCCGGCTTATCAGGTTAAAAAAATTCTCTTTATCTTTTTTTCTGGTTATTTCCATCAAATTAAGCTTTGTCATTCCAAGAATATTGACTTTTGCCCTGTCCTCCTTGAAAACAGTTCTTGCCTTATTTATTATTAAATTAATGCTATCTTTGCGTTTTACATCAATAAAATCAATTATTATAATTCCGCTTATATTCCTAAGCCTTACCTGCCTGCCTATTTCCTCCAGAGCATGAAGATTCATTTCAAGAGCAGTATCCTCAATATTGCTGCTTCCCACATATTTTCCGCTGTTAACATCAATTACTGTTAAAGCCTCGGTAACATCAATAAATATCGAACCCCCGTTATCAAGCTCTACCTTTCTTTCAAACAGCATTTCAAGCTGACGTTCCACATTGAACATTTCAAAGGCATTGTTTGATTCAATAATATTAATATTTCTAATCTCATTTGAATTATAATGTGCAATCAGGTCTTCTATCTTATTCTTTGTTTCTTTGTCTTCGACATATATTTCTTCAACTGTAGAATCAATATAGTCCAAAATTAGCTTTTCAGTCATTGGGTTACATTTGTACAAAAGCTTAGGAGCGTATGAATAGTTGTATTCCTTTTCTATCTGCATAAAGACCGAGGAAAACATATTATATTCCGCTTCAATTTCTTCTTTTGAGCAACCCCTGGAAAATGTGCGCATAATCACTCCGTTTTCATTTTTCATGATTTCATTGCCTATTTTCACAAGCCTTATTCGTTCATCAGAGTTTTTGATTTTTTTGGAAATTTTCACCTCAATACTCTGGGGTATAAAAGCAATATATTTGCCTGAAAGCGAAATATCCGTTGTCAATGCAATGCCTTTTTCACCCATAGGTTCTCTTATAACCTGAACAAGAATTTCATCTCCCTTTTTTAAGACCGTTCCGATATTTTTAACATTACTTTTATCAATATTTTTTTCTTTCAGAAATTTATCCGAGAGTAAATCGTCTAAAAACAGGTATGCATTTTTTTCTAAGCCTATGTCAACGAAAGCTGCGTCCATTCCGGGAAGGATATTAATTACCTTTCCTTTGTATATGTTGCCCAGCATGCTTCCAATATCTTTTTCCTCATGTAAGTACTCCATGAGTCTGCCATTCTCCATTATAACTGCCTGGTCAAAAAAAATAGAATTGCCTATTAAAACCTGCTTCATAAAAACACCCCTTTTCAAACTATAGCTGAACATTGTCGGTTCTTGTTACAATATTGTCTTCATGTCCTTATCCAATGAATCAATTTTCATAATTGTATAGTAGTCAATGTCGAATGCTCTTTCTGATATGAGTCTTATAAATTCATCAACCTTCATACTGCCTGATTCTGTTGTCATAAATACTGCCTGAATTGTTGCTTTTATGTCACTGTTTTTATCTGCCTTTAAATAACTGATATAATCCTTTGTATTTATTTCCCTTGTTACATACTTATTTTTTTTATTCTTTTTCTGTCTGGTGTAAATAACCCCTGATTCCATCATCTCTTTCAACAAATCATTCAATTTATCCATAGTAAGTTTTTCAGATTCTATCCCAATAATATATTGTGCATAGACGCATCTCGCCATAAGAGATTGTGATTCATCAGTATATTCTGATTTAATTATTTGCATTTCATTTGGCAGTACTCCATTCATTCTTTCAGTGAACTCCTGAGGAAGTATACTTTCATTTAATTCAATTTCAAAATATTCTCCTACGCTTTCAGTGCCCAAAGACAGAGGAAATCCAAAAGATGTCTTCATGTGAGGATTAAAGCCCTCGGAATACTTGGCATTAATACCTGCTCTTTTGACAGCTCTTTGAATAAATCTCAAAACATCCAGGTGAGATATATACTTCAGGTTTCCTGTCTTTTTGTATTTACATATTATTTTGCACATGAGGGCAGACACCTCCTATTAACTTATAGTTGACGCCACAGTTGGTGCAGCCAAGCCTGCAGTCAGGCGTTGTCATAGCTTCCATAGATTTGTTATATTCGCTCTTCAGGTATTCTTTGCTCACTCCCACGTCAATAAAATCCCAGGGAAGTATTTCGGTAACTTCTCTTTCTCTTCTTGCAAAAAAATCAGAGTCTATATTTACTTCATTAAATGCTTCCATCCATTTATTAAAGTCAAACATATCGTACCATCCGTCAAAGCGG